>Ga0136633_1000244_pt1 | contig 41125 bp, 36 predicted proteins | sample AntDrymeUQ832206_2_FD_105494 | JGI IMG/M metagenome (GOLD analysis project Ga0136633, IMG submission 105494) | Polar desert sand microbial communities from Dry Valleys, Antarctica - metaG UQ83 (22.06) | ecosystem: Environmental > Terrestrial > Soil > Desert | place: Antarctica: Dry Valley... | reverse complement strand
TGCAAAAGCAACAGCCACCGGCAACGTGCGCGAGATCACCTGGATGATCACACCGGTCACCACAGCCGCCGCGAAGCACACGATGAGCACACCGCGCGCCGATGTGCCGAACAGCCCGGCCTGATTCAGCAGACTCGTGAGCCTGGTCGGCCCGGAGGATTTGATCCGTAGCCTCCGTGGAGACACAAAACTGAGCCATACCAGCAGCAGGCCCACGCCCGCACCGAGACCGAGGATCGCACCCATCTCAGCGAGCGCCGTTCAACACTGCGTTGATGTCGAACCCAGCGCGCTCGTAGGAATCTGGTCTCGGCGGCATCCCGGTGGCTCGCACCAAGCGGTCACCCTCGCGGGCGAAGATCGCCTCTGTCTCGATGTTGTCGTTCTCGACCCGCCCGGGTACACCAACGATCTCGTTGCACCGCCGTACGCCGGCACTGTCGATGGCGAGATGCACCACGAGGTCGACCGAGGATGCGACGGTGGGCACCACGAAGCGTGCCGAGATGTTCTCACCGGCGAGCAACGGGAGCGTGCACATCTTCAACAACGCCTCGCGGGCGCTGTTGGCATGGAGTGACGTCATGCCCGGTAAGCCGGAGTTGAGCGCGAGCAGGAGGTCTAGACACTCCTCTGCACGGACCTCGCCCACGATGATGCGCGAAGGTCGCATCCGCAGACTCTCCCTGACAAGGTCGCGGAGCCTGATCTCTCCGGTGCCTTCCAGCCCCTTCTGACGGGTCTGCAACGCCACCCAATCTGGATGGTTGAAGCGCAATTCAAAGACCTCTTCTGCCGAGATCACCCGGTCGCCACCGGGGATGCTGGCTGCCAGGCAGTTGAGCATCGTGGTCTTGCCCGCCTGGGTCCCTCCCGCCACCACGATATTGAGACCGGCCCGCACAGAGGCATCGAGGAACTGCGCTGCCTGGTCGGTGAGGCTGCCCAGCCCGACCAAGTCGTGCAGCCTGACCGCGCGTACCACAAACTTCCGAATGTTGACCGCGCTGAATCCTCGCGAGATGCCGTCAAGGACGACATGGAGGCGGTGGCCTCCGGGCAACATGGCATCGACGAACGGCTGCGACAGATCGACTCGTCGCCCACTCGACTTCAACATCCGCTCGACGAGCTCCTGAACCTGGGCCGTGCTCAGGATCGTGGTGGTCAGCTCATGTTTCCCGTCGCGGGCAACGAAGACCCGACTCGGGTCGTTGATCCAGATCTCCTCGACGGTCGGGTCGTCGAGATAACGCTGCAAGGGGCCGAATCCGGACACCCGCGCCACGAGTTCCTCGACGGTCACCTCATGGTTGTCCACGGGTACGACGGCGCCGGTCAGGCTCCGCTGGTGGTGCTCGGCGACGACGCGGTCGGCGAACTTGCGCACGAGCCCCGCATCACGCTGCGGGTCGATACCGTCCTTGCGCACGATGTCGCGTAGCTGCGCGTCCAGCGTCTCGACCAACTCGTCGTGGGAGTCGGCTTGGATCAGGCTCATGGCCCCTGCCGTTCACCGGTACACCCGGATTGTCCGATTCGGCAGTGTCACCCATATGCCCGACTTTTTTCTACCCCCAGTTCCAAGACTGTGGATATCTGCACCATGTCGGTGATGGGACGTTTAGGAGGTCCCCGAAGTGGGAAGAACCCTGACGGCGCAATGGCGCCGATGCACAGTCCCGCCGTCTCTCGGGAACGGCGGGACTTTCTATGACGGGCCCGACATCAACCTGCTGAACATGTCGCCCTGGGCATCGACCCGGTCCAGCACTTCTGACATGGCGCACTGCCGCAGGCCGTCCTTCTCCGCCGCGCCTTGCTCGATCTCCTCCCAGGTCCGCGGCGCCGCCACGAAAGGTGCGGCCGTCCCGCGCAGTGAGTACGGCGTGATCGTCGTCTTGGAGCCCGTGTTCTGACTCCAGTCCAGGAAGACCTTCCCGGGCCGCAGGGACTTGGTCATCTTCGAGAGCACGAGGTCGGAGTGGGCCTTCGAAAGGTCCTGAGCAATATCTTGGGCCAGGTCACGCACCTCGTCTGCGGTCAGCTTGCCTGGCAGGGCGGCGTACAGATGTAGGCCTTTGCTTCCGCTGGTGACCGGGGCGGAAGCCAGACCTAGTTCCCCGAGGCGCTCGCGGACCAGCATCGCCACCTCGCAGCACTCGTGCAGACCAGCGGGGGCCCCGGGGTCGAGGTCGATCACCAGCCGGTCCGGGTTCTCCGGCTGACCGTCGTCGCCGACCTTCCACTGGTGCACGTGCAGCTCGAGCGAGCCCAGGTTCGCCAAGTAGGTCAGCGCGGCCAGGCTGTCGACGACCGGGTAGGTGATGGTGTCTCCCCCGCCGCGTGAGCCGGTCGACGGCACGGTGACCGACCGCAGCCATCCAGGCGCGCCAGGGGGCAGGTTCTTCTCGAAGAAACTGCTCTCCGCAGTCCCGTTGGGCCAACGAATACGCGTCATCGCACGCCCGGCCAGATGTGGCAGCAGGACCGGGGCGACCCGGGCGTAGTAGTTGAGCACCTCACCCTTGGTCGTGCCGGTCTCCGGATACAGCACCTTGTCGAGATTGCTGATCCTCAGCCGGTGCCCGTCAACCTCGACGATCTGGTGATGCTCGCGCATGGGTCCATCCTGACTCATAGAATGGACGACGCGGCTGTGTTCGAACACGAGGAGGGTTTCCATGCGTGCCATCTGGAAAGGCGCCGTGTCGTTCGGCCTGGTGAACGTGCCGGTGAAGTTGTACGCCGCCACCGAGAGCCATGACGTCTCGTTCCGTCAGGTCCACGCCAAGGACGGCGGCCGGATCAAGTACCAACGCGTGTGCAGTATCGATGGCGAGACCGTCGAGTACGCCGACATCGCCAAAGGATACGAGACCGACGACGGCCAGATGGTGATCCTCGACGACAACGACCTCGCTGACCTGCCGTCGAGCAGCAGTCGCGAGATCTCGGTGGAGAAGTTCGTGCCGAGCGAGCAGATCGACCCGTTGCTCCTGGAAAAGTCCTACTACCTCGAACCGGACAAGGCCGCGGCAAAGGCCTACGCCCTCCTCCGCGATGCGTTGCGGGAGGCGGACCGGATGGCGGTCGTGACTGTCTCCTTACGCAGCCGGATGACAACCGCTGTTCTCCGTGTGCGCGACGACGTGATCGTGATGCAGACGATGATGTGGCCCGACGAGGTGCGTAAGCCGGACTTCGCCTCCCTCGACGCGACCGAGGACGCCGCGAAGCCGGCGGAGCTCCAGATGGCCAAGCTCCTCCTCGACACACTCGCAGGCGACTACGACCCGAGTGAGTACGAGGATGACTACCGCGGTGCCGTCGAGGCGCTGGTCCAGGCCAAGCTCGAAGGTGGCGAGGTCACCCGGATACCCCAGGCCAAGGAGAGCACCGGCGAGGTCGTCGACCTGCTTGCCGCACTCCAACGAAGCGTCGACGCAGCCAGGATCAAGCGCGACGAGCCGCAGCAGGAGAGTCGGGGAAGCGTTTCGCCGCTGCGTGGCTGATCGCGTCCGACAGCCTCGGCGCGACCAGGTTGGCGACTTCGGACACGTTGCCGACCATCGTGCTGATCGTGAGCGGGCGGTCCTCAAGTGCGCGTACGACGCGGGCAGCGGCCTTCTCTACGGTCATCGCACGTTTTTCTCGGTAGACATCGGTCGGACCGATCATGTCTGTGCGGACCAGGGACAACCGCACATTGGTAAAGGTGACCCCGTCGCCATAAGTCTCCCGACCGGCGATGCGGCTGAACGTATCAAGTGCGGTTTTCGATGCGATGTAGGCCGCGAACTTGGGTGCCTTCACCTGCACCCCCCAGGTCACGGTGTTGACTACGTGACCAGACCTGCGTTCAACCATCTGGGGCAGCAGACCCAGGATCAGCCGCACAGGCGCGATGTAGTTGATCGCCATGGTGCGCTCGAAGTCATGGGCGCGGTCATAGGACAGCGCGATCGACCTGCGGATCGACCTACCTGCGTTGTTGACCAGCATGTCCACGTGGTCATGTTCGCTGAGAACCTGCGCCAACAGTCGGTCGACGGAGGGGCCGTCAGTGAGGTCGCAAGGGTAGGCGAAGGCGCTGCCGCCACACTGTTCGATCTCCTCGACGATCCGGGCAAGCTCCTCGGCGCGCCGGGCAACCAGGATCGGAATCGCACCCCGCGAGGCAACCGCGACGGCAGTGGCCTCACCGATGCCGGACGAGGCGCCGGTGATGAGGATTGTCTTGCCCTGCAGGGGACTGGCCATCTGGACTCCAGGAAGCCGACCCAGCCAATGACGACCCAGCAAATGACGACGAACCCAGGCCTTCGGCGTGGTGAGCAGCAGACCGTTCATCAGACCGGCGGCCGCGCTTGGGCCCAGGGCCGGGCCTCCTCAATCTGTGCCGCCAGATCGATGATCGTCAGCTCGTCGTGCGGGCGGCCCACCAACTGCACCGCCAACGGAAGCCGGTCGCGGCCGAAACCCGCAGGCACCGATGCCGCCGGATTTCCCGTGACGTTCCACAGCGCGGTGTAGGCAACCATCGGCATCGATCTCAACGCAGCACCGACCGTGCCGACCCCGTCGAGCACGCCGACGGCAGGAGGTCGGTGCGCGACCGTTGGCGTGAGCAGAAGGTCGAACTTGTCGAAGACCGTGTTTGCCTTTGCCGCCACCTTCTCCCCCTGCCGTATCGCCCACTCGACTACTGCGGGCCGCACCCAGAAACCGAGCCGTGCGGTCTGCCGGGTACGACGTTCGAGCAGTTCCGGGTGCTCGACTATCCCAACCTCGGTGCGGACGCCGCCTAAGAACTGGGGGACGAAGGCGGCTGTGGGATCGGGGTAGCCGGGGTCGACCTCATCGACGTGGTGACCGAGCTCCTCGAGCAAGGCGGCAGTGGCCCGCACCGCCTCGACATGTTCGGCATCGGGTCGTACGCCGAGCGTCACGGCCTTGGTGGACCAGCCGATCCGCAACGGTCGCCAGGGGGTGTGGACAGCCTCGACGAACGACGACTCTAGGTCTCTGGCTCGGAAGCGGTCGGTTGCCGTCGCGCCTTGGATCACGTCGTAGATCAGTGCGCTGTCCAGCACGGTGCGGGTGAGCGGCCCGCTGGTCCCTAATGCCCACCACATGTGGGGCATCGGAGAGGAGCTAACCCGACCACGTTGGGGTTTGAGCCCGAAGAGTCCACAACATGCGGCGGGGATCCTGATCGAACCGCCGCCGTCACCACCGATGGCGGCCGGCACGAGGCCCGCTGCGACGGCGGCCGCCGATCCGCCGCTCGACCCGCCGGTGGACTTGTCGGTGTTCCAGGGGTTCCTGGTCAGCCCCTTTGCTGTGGACTCTGTGAACGGCCACTGACCGAACTCAGGCATCGCTGTCTTGCCGATGATCACAGCACCGGCCGCGCGCAGCCGTCGTACGACCTCGGAGTCCTGCGTTGCGGGAGTGGAGTTCGCGCGACCACCGAACGTCGTCACCTGGCCGGCGACATCGATCTCCTCTTTGATGGCGACGGGAACTCCGTGCAGCGGACCTAGCTCATCGCCCCGGCGGCGGGCCTCGTCGCGTGCATCTGCTTCGGCCCTGGCGCCCTCGTCCATCACCACGGTGAACGCGTTGAGGCTGCGGTCGTGCGTGACGATCCGGTCCAGCAGCGCGTCGGTGATCTCGCGCGACGAGACACCGCCGTCCCGAATCTGCTGCGCCTGAACGGCAACACCGGCGAAGAACAAGTCGTCAGCCATGAGGTGACGTTATCGTCCCGCTGTTCAGAAGTGCCCACCGCAGCGACGGAGCGCGAGCACGACGAGCGACCGGGTTACCTGGACCAGCTGGTCGAGATCGACGTGCTCGTGCGCGCAGTGCGAGACCCGGATGTCACCTGGCCCGTAGTGCAGCGTCGGGATCCCGCCGATGCCGGCGTACAACCGCAGGTCGCTGCCGTACACCTCGGCGCCCAGCGGCGGTCGCGGCTCTCCAGTGGCCACGACTGCTGAAGCGACCTCCTCGACCAGCGCATGGTTCGGGTCGATCCAACCGCTCGCGAACTGGCCCCCGGGCCAGGTGACGATCGGCCGGTTCTCATGCAGCCACGGATCTTTTGCGCTGGCCTCCGCGACCGCGTCCTCGAGCGCGAGCCGGGCGTGTCGCGGGTCTTCCTCCAGCCGGACCCCCAGGCGCCCTTCCGCAGTGAGCTTGTCGGGCACGTTGCTCGCCCACTCGCCGGACTGGATCACCCCGACCGACAAGGCGTAAGGCAGGTCGCTACCGGCGAACAAAGAATCAGGGTCGAGGTTGCGCTCGGCCTCGAGCTGGGCGAGTGCGTGGTGAATCGGGAGGAACGCGTCGAATGCGCTGACACCCTCTCGTCGCATGCTGCCGTGCGCGGAACGCCCGGCCACCTCGATCCGGAAGGTGACCGCACCCGCAGTCGCGGTCACGATGCGACCACTGGTGGGTTCGGTGATGACCGCCGCGTCGCCGCGATGGCCGCGCCGCAACGTCGCGAAGGCGCCGAGCCCACCGTCTTCCTCGCCGATCACGCAGTGCACCGCCAGCGGGCGCTCGAGCCGGACGTTAGCCGCCTGAAGGGTGCGTACGACGGCGAGGTTCGCGGCCACTCCCGCCTTCATGTCACAGGCACCGCGACCGTAAAGCGCACCACCTCGGATCTCTGCGGAGAACGGGTCGGCGCCTTGCCAGGTCGCAGGGTCGCCGGGGGGTACGACGTCGAGGTGGCCCTGGAGAATCAGGGCGGGAGTCTCCTCACCCGGACTGGTCCCGACCACCCCCAGCCCTTCGGATCGCAAGACTTCGCTGCCGGGGAACCAGGGGTCGGCCTGGAGCTCGTCGAGGTCGAGCTCCCAGCGGTCGACCACGAACCCTTCGTCCGCAAGCATGGCTGCGCACAAGTCCTGCACCTCGGACTCTGCATCGCTCCCGCCGACACTGGGCACTCGGACCAGCGCTGCGAGATTCTCCACGAGGAGCGCCTCGTCGAGGTTCTCCAGAACCGAAGACTCGATTTCGGTCAAGCTCATGCACACCTCCACAGTGGTCACCAAGAGTCCACCACACGATGATGGTTTCGACCACTCGCGCCGGTCACTAGGGTGGTTGCCCTAGAGGAGGACGACGTGAGTGGACAGGGCAACACAGACAAGGTGCTCGGCATCGACATCGGTGGGAGCGGGATCAAGGGAGCCCCAGTCGATCTCGACACCGGGGAGTTGGCTGCTGATCGAGTGCGGATCGACACACCCCGCCCAGCCACTCCCGCCGCGGTCGGCGACGTCGTGGAGCAGATCGCGGAGACGTTCTCGGGCCAGATCGGCGACAACCCGATCGGGATTGCGATTCCTGTCGTGGTGCAGAACGGTGTGGCCCGGTCGGCCGCGAACGTCGACCCCGCCTGGGTGGACGTGGACGTGGACGCGTTGTTCACCGATCGCCTCGGTCGGCCGGTGCACGTGGTCAACGACGCCGATGCCGCTGGCGTTGCCGAGGCGAAGTACGGAGTCGCCCGCAACGTCGGCGGACTCGTCATCCTCACCACGCTGGGCACCGGAATCGGGTCAGCCCTTCTGCTGGACGGCACCCTGATTCCCAACAGCGAGCTCGGCCATCTCGAGCTGGATGGACGCGACGCAGAGACGTTCGCCGCACAGTCGGCGAAGGTGCGTGACGACCTTTCCTACCGTGAATGGGCCGAACGGCTGCAGCGCTATTACTCCTACCTCGAGGGACTGTTCTGGCCTGACTTGTTCGTGGTCGGCGGTGGCATCAGCAAGAAAGCTGACGCGTTCCTTCCCCTCCTCGACCTGCGCACGCCGATCGTGGCGGCCAAGCTGCGCAACTCCGCCGGGATCGTCGGCGCCGCCTCCCTGGCCCAAGAGTTCGCCAGCTAGGGATCAAAGGTTGACAGGGCGACCACGAAGTCCGTGGTCACCCTGTCGGAGAAGTCAGAAACCTACTTACCGAAGGCGTCCTTGACCTTGTCGCCCGCCTGCTTCAGGTTGGCCTTGCTCTGGTCACGCTTACCCTCGGCCTGCATGCTGTCGTCGTTGGTCGTGTCGCCGACTTTCTCCTTTGCCTTGCCGAGGCCTTCCTCAGTCTTGTGCTTAGCCTTATCGCTCATACCCACGAGCTACCTCCAGTGCTTGCCTCATCGGTCCGAGCTCGCCTGAGGGCGAGCCGACACCCGTCATACCCCCACCACGGCTGCTCAAACTCATCCCGAGCAAGCGACGCCGGTGAATACGTCCATCAAGGAGTGGTGAGCATTCCTCGGACCACGCGCAGGCCCACCGAGAGGCGCGCGAGGTCCGCGTGATCCGCATGGTCGTCGACACAGATCTCGTCCAAGGTCGACACAGCACGGCTGACCACCACGTGGTCCTCGGCTTCCCATTCGGCGATGCGCACGGGAGCCGGGCCGGGCGACGTCTCGGCGAGCACCTGCGCGGTGAGCTGGGCATGGATACCGTGCAGGTCGTCGCGTAGAGCGGCACGTGCCATCGTCTGCCAGCGGTGGTCACGTGGGAGCGCAAGAATGCGGGTGACCAGAGCGGTCAGTCCGAGCCGTTCGCCGAGGGCGAAATGTACTCGCGCCACCTCGAGCGGGTCGATGTCGTCACGGCGGGCCGTCTCCACCACCGACAAGATGGCGTACGCGGGCGGGAGCACAGCCACCTTTGCGGCAAGGTCTTCAGGCACCGACGCCTCAACCAGCGCCTTTCGTCGTGCGTCGTAGGCATCGAGCTCGCGCCCGGTCAGCAGCTCCGGCATTTCGGCCATGACCTGCTGGGTGACGACTCCGAAGAAGTCGGCGACCGAGTCGCTGTCCAACGGAGGCCGGCGGTTGTTGATCAACCAGCGTGAGGCCCGTTCAACCAGGGTGCGCATCTCGATCCGCATCCTGGTCTGGACCTCGGCGTCGATCTGGTTGTCGCAGGAACTGATCTCATCGAACAGTGCGCGGGAGCCGAAGATCTCGCGGGCCAGGAAGTTGGCCCGAGTCACTTCCGCGGCAGACGCACCAGTCTCACCGGAAAGCCGGTGGTAGTAGGTGACGCCCGCGCCGTTGACGAGCGCGTTGACGATCTGCGTCACGATGATCTCCCGACGTAGCGGATGCTCCTCCATCTGTCGGCGGTACTTCTGGCGCATCTTGCTCGGGAAGTAGCCGAAGAGGTCAGCGCGCAGGAACGGATCGTCGGGCAGGTCGCTCTCGAGCAGCTCATTCGCAAGCACGATCTTCGTGTAGGCCAGCAGCACCGACAGCTCGGGCGCGGTCAGTCCCTGCTTACGCTCGAGCCGCTCGGCGACCTGTTTCCGGCTGGGGAGGAACTCGAGCTCACGGTTCAGCAACCCCCGACGCTCGAGGCGTCGCATCCAGTCCTCGTGCACGTGGAGCAGTGCAGCCGACTGCACCCCGGCGTTCGCAAGGGCGCGGTTCTGCTCGTAGTTGTCGACCAGCACGAGCTCGCCGACCTCGTCGGTCATCGACAGCAACAAGTCGTTTCGCTGCTTGCCCGTCAGGTCACCGTTGGCGACCACACGGTCGAGCAGAATCTTGATGTTCACCTCGTGGTCGGAGGTGTCCACACCCGCAGAGTTGTCGATGAAGTCGGTGTTGATCCGCCCCCCGTTGAAGGCGAACTCGATCCGGCCTCGCTGGGTGAAGCCGAGGTTGCCGCCCTCACCAACGCTGCGACAGCGCAGCTCGCCCCCGTTGACCCGGATCGCGTCGTTGGCCTTGTCGCCGGCATCGGCGTTGGTCTCGTTCTCACCCTTGACGTAGGTGCCGATGCCGCCGTTCCAGAGCAGGTCCACCTTGGCGAGCAGGACTGCGCGCATCAAGTCCTGCGGGGTCATCGCGGTCACCCCGTCGTCGAGGCTCAGCGCCTCGCGGACCTGCGACGAGATGGGGATCGACTTCATGCTGCGCGAGTAGATCCCTCCGCCCGCAGAGATCAGTCCCACGTTGTAGTCCTGCCACGAGGAACGCGGAGCCTCGAACAGTCGCCTGCGTTCGGCGTACGACGACGCCGGGTCAGGGGTCGGGTCCAGGAAAATGTCGCGATGGTCGAACGCCGCGACCAATGCGATGTGCTCCGAAAGGAGCATGCCGTTGCCGAACACGTCGCCGGACATGTCGCCGATGCCGACGCAGGTGAAGTCCTCGTTCTGGCAGTCGATGCCCATCTCGCGGAAATGCTGGCGTACCGACACCCAGGCCCCACGCGCGGTGATCCCCATCGCCTTGTGGTCGTAGCCCGCCGAGCCGCCCGACGCGAACGCGTCACCGAGCCAGAAGCCGTAGTCCTTGGAGACGTCGTTGGCGATGTCGGAGAAGGAGGCAGTGCCCTTGTCCGCGGCGACGACGAGATAGGAGTCGTCCGGGTCGTGGCGCACAACGCGAGGAGGCGGGACGTTCTCACCACCGATCAGGTTGTCGGTGATGTCGAGCAGACCGGAGATGAAAATCTTGTAGCAGGCGATGCCCTCGGCCATCCAGGCTTCCCTGTCCGAGGCGTCGGGAAGTTGCTTGCAGAAGAAACCGCCCTTGGCGCCGACCGGCACGATGACCGCGTTCTTGACCATCTGGGCCTTGACCAGGCCGAGGATCTCGGTGCGGAAGTCGTCGCGTCGGTCGGACCAACGCAGGCCCCCCCGGGCGACGGACCCGAACCGAAGGTGCACGCCCTCGACCCGCGGCGAGTACACGAAGATCTCGAACTCGGGCCTCGGCTCGGGAAGGTCCGGTATCGCATGCGGCTCGAGCTTGAAGGAGATATACGACTTCGGCTGTCCGCCCGCATCACGCTGAAAGTAGTTCGTACGCAACGTCGCCTTGATGAACGTCAGGTACGAACGCAGGATGCGGTCGTGGTCCAGGCTGGCGACGTCGTCGAGGGCGTGCTTGATCCGGTCCTCGAGATCGGCGAGCTTCCCTTCCCTGGACTCGCTGTCCGCGGCAAGATCGCCGTTCTTGCCGGGGTCGAACCTTGTCTCGAACAAGTCGACGAGGTAGCCCGTGATGTCGACGTTCCCTGCGAGGGCCCCCTCGATGTAGTCCTGCGCGAAGGGCGTGCCCCCCTGGCGCATGTACTTGGCGTAGGCCCGAAGGAGGGTCGCCTGACGCCAGGTCAGGCCGGCCGCCAACACGAGGGCGTTGAAGCCATCGCTTTCGTTGAGTCCGTCCCACACCGCCATCACAGTGTCCTGGAACAGATCCCGTGCCGCGGAAGGGAGCGGGCTGCCGTAGCGGAGGCCGAAGTCGTAGATGTGCGAGTCCCGGGGCAGGTCTTGCATCTCGTATGGCCGCTCGTCGACCACCTCGACCCCCATCGTCGAGAGGATGGGGAGCACCCCGCTCAAGGAAAGCGGCGGGCCGATCCGAAAGACCTTGAGTCTGGCCTCGCTCGGCCCCGCGTCCATCGGCTCGTACAGGGAGAGTGCGACGCCTTCATCGTCCTTGATCGACTCGAGGCGTCCGAGGTCGACCGTCGCCGTGCGGGGAGGGTAGTCCTCTTTGTACGCCTCCGGGAACGAGTCGGCGTACGCCCTCGCGAGCCTGGTGCCCTCAGCCTCGCCGTACTGGCTGTGCACGCTGGTCACAAAATCGTCGCGCCACGACCGAGTGGCTTCCGAGAGCCTGCGCTCGAGGTCGGCATGGTCGAAGTCGCCGATCATCTCGCCCTTCTTCGGGCGCACGACGACGTGAAGGCGCGCCAGCAGGGACTCGCTGACCCGGGCGGTGTACTCGACCGAGTCGCCATTAAGGCGTGTCTTCAAGATCGAGGCGATCCGCTCTCGGACCGCGGTCGTGTAGCGGTCGCGCGGCAGATACACCAGGCAGGACAGGTAGCGGCCGTAGTCGTCTGGTCTCACGAACAGACGCAACTGCCTGCGCTCGCGGGTGCGCAGCACGGCCTCCGCAATCCGGACTAGCCCCTCGACCGGTGTTTGGAAAAGCTCGTCGCGGGGGTACGTCTCCAGCACGTCGAGCAAGGCCTTGCCGGTGTGGCTCATCGGGTCGAAGCCGGCCTCGTCGATGACCGCTTGCGCCTTCACGCGGAGCACCGGAATCCGCGTCAACGACTCGGTGTACGCCGCCGATGAGAAGAGGCCGAGGAAGCGGCGCTCACCGACGACGTCTCCGGACTCGTCGAACGTCTTAACACCTACGTAGTCGAGATAGACCGACCGGTGCACGGTCGCCTTGGAGTTCGCCTTCGCCAGCACGAGCAGGGTCTTCTCGCGGGCCTTGGCCTTGACCAGCGGCGGCAACTTCCCCGACGTCGACGACATGTCCTGGTCTGCGCGCAGGATGCCGTACCCGGTGCCCGGTACGGCGCGCAGGAGGTCGTCGTCCCCATCGCGCTCCAGCCGGTACTCGCGGTAACCGAGGAATGTGAAGTGGTCGTCGGCCAACCAGCTCAGAAGAGCCGTGCCCTCAGCAACCTCCTCGTCCGGAAGGGGCGGCGGGTTCTCTTCGAGGTCCTTAACGATCGCCCGGGCCTGGGCATGCATTTTCTCCCAGTCCTCGACGGCCTCGCGGACGTCGCGAAGCACCTTGACGAGCGCCTGCTCAATGTCGGCGAGGAGCTTGGGATCGGCCTCTCGGTCGATCTCGACGTGCATCCACGACTCGCGGAAAATATCGTGGGCCAAGTCTGGCCCGGACCCTACCTGCTCGTCCACGCCGTGGATCTCGAGCAGCTCACCGTTGAGGTCGCGTCGGACGAGCAGCTGTGGGTGCACCACCATGTGGACGTTGCGTGTCTGCTCGTTCAGCTCCATGGACACCGAGTCGACGAGGAACGGCATGTCGTCGGTGACCACTTCTACGACTGTGTGCCCTTCAGCGGCCCAGCCCTGCTCGGAGACCGAGGGCGTGAAAACTCGGATGCTGGCCGTGCCCTGGGGTCGGTGCGAGGCCAGCTTGTAATGGCTCATCGCGGCACCGTAGAGGTCTACCTCAGTGCGCTCGACGATGTCTTCAGGTGCGACGTGACGGTAGTAGGCGGCCAGCAGTTGCGAAGCCTTCTCCGGCGACGGTCCGCCTGAGCCCTTGCGAGCGGCGGCAAGTTCAGCCGCTTTGGCGATAAGTTCGCCTTTGGTCTCATCCAGCGTCGTACGCACGAGGCATCCAACCTATGTCGCTCCCAGCCCGAGGCCGGAGCCCCGGGACAGCACGCCGTTGTGCCGTCACTCTGACCCTAGAGCGTGGCGGTTCGGGCTACAACTATGGGTGGACGAGGCGTGTCTGCTCAATTTCACCGGTCAATTTCACCGGTCCGATTCACAGGGCCGAGCGCAACTCCCACAACAACGGGTAGTAGCGCAATGGCAGCCGACTTCGGAGGTACTCGGCGCCCGAGGAGCCGCCGGTGCCGGTCTTGGTCCCGATCATCCGCTCGACCATTACGACGTGGCGGGCACGCCAGGTCGCGGCGAGCTCGTCATGCTGGAGGAGCGCTTCGGCCAGCGCCCAGATGTCGGCGTACGAAGCGCGATCGTGCGCGGCCCGTCGCACCGATGCGGTCACTGCCTCGTCGGTGTCAACCCCCAGGCCGCGTTCTGACAAAACGTGGACAAAGGCGTCCCACAACGTCGGCTCTTCCAGCCTGCGCCGAAGACGGCCACGTTCGACCTCTGTGAGTCCCTTGAACCGCTTGACGAAACTTGGGTCCTTCGCACCGGAGAGGAACTCGAGCTCGCGGTACTGCACGGACTGGAAACCGCTTGCCGGGGCGAGGGTCTGCCGGAATTGCAGGAAGTCCTGGGGGGTCATCGTCTCGAGCACGTCGACCTGATGAACGAGTACGCGCTCGATGACATGGACGCGCTGCAAGAGATGTTGGGCCCACCAGAGCCCGCTGCTCTGCCCCTCCTCGCCCCCGGCGCCCGCGAGCATCGTGTCTCGCGCAGCGGTCGCCTCATGCAGGAGCTGCTTGAACCAGAGCTCGTAGACCTGGTGGATCGTGATGAACAGCAACTCGTCGTGTTCACCCGGATCCGACTCGAGCTGCTGAGCGTTCAGGAGCTGCTCAAGGTGGAGGTAGCTGCCGTACGTGAGGCGTGCACCCTGCTCACCGAACTGCACGGCCGCTTCATCGTCAGGGGCTTCATCGTCTGGGGCTTCATCGTCAGGAGTCTGCGTCGTCGATCTGTTTGAGGTCACACTGCGCAGCGTAGCCACCGTCTGGCTCAATGCGACATGATGGCCGGCATGAAGATCAGACACCAGCTCCAGTACGACGCATCTCCCGCCGAGGTCTACGCGATGCTCGCCGACTCTGCTTTCCGGGAGAAGGTATGCCACGCACAGAAGGTCAACTCCTGCACGGTCACCATTGAGCCGAGCGGTGGGCAGATGTCGGTAGTGGTCGACCAGAAACGCCCGTCGGAGGGCATCCCCAACTTCGCCAGGAAGATCGTCGGCGACGAGATCCAACTCGTGCAGAGCGAGGACTGGTCGGACTCCGGGAACGCTGCCCTCAAGGTCGCGATCCCCGGGAAGCCGGGACAGCTCAACGGCACGATCACAGTCACCGGCGACGACGCTGGGTCAGTCGAGATTGTCGACGGCGACCTCGTGGTGAACATTCCGCTCCTCGGCGGCAAGTTGGAGAAACTGATCGCCGGCTTGCTGGACAACGCACTGCGAGTCGAGCAGAAGGTGGGACGGGCCTGGCTGGCCGGCGATCGCTAACTACGTCCGCGCCGGTGGATGACGAACAGGACCGCTGTCAGGATCACGAACGGACCGAAGGCAATGATCGCGAGCAGGACTGTCTCGTAGGTGTGTAACCCACCCAGGTGCAGGAGCACTCTCAGCCCATGTGCGGGTAGCGGTAGTCCTTCGCCGCTACGAACGTCTCCTTGATCGACCGTGGCGAGGTCCAGCGCTGGAGGTTCGACGGTGAGCCGGCCTTGTCGTTGGTGCCCGAGGCCCGCGACCCACCGAACGGCTGCTGACCGACGACCGCGCCGGTCGGTTTGTCGTTGATGTAGAAGTTTCCGGCAGCAAACCGCAGCTCTTTGCGTGCCCAAGCGATGACGTTTCGGTCCTGCGCGATGATCGCACCGGTCAGGGCGTACGGCGCGAACGACTCCATCTGCGCGACGACCTTCTCGAAGTCCCGGTCCTCGAAGACGTGCACGGCGAGAATCGGGCCGAAGTACTCGGTCTGGAAAATCTCGTCGGTCGGGTCGCTGGACTCGATCACCGTCGGACGGATGAAGTAGCCGATCGAGTCGTCGACCTGTCCGCCGGCCACGACATCGAGCTTTGAGGAACGCTTCGCGCGCGCGATTGCCTTCTTATGTTTGGCAAACGCTCGGTCGTCGATCACGGCACCCATGAAGTTCGAGAAGTCGGTGACGTCACCCATGGTCAGCGCGTCCACCTCAGCGAGGAACTGTGCGCGCATCTTCTTCCACACCGACTTGGCGACGTACGCCCGAGAAGCCGCTGAGCACTTCTGCCCCTGATACTCGAAGGCGCCACGGATCATTGCGACGCGGAGCACATCCGGGTCGGCCGAGGCGTGCGCGACGATGAAGTCCTTGCCGCCGGTCTCACCGACGATACGGGGGTAGGTGCGGTACTTGTCGATGTTGTTTCCGACGGTGCGCCACAGGTGCTGGAAGATTGGCGTAGAGCCGGTGAAGTGAATGCCGGCGAGGTCGGGGCTCTCGAGCGTCACCGCGGAGACGTCGGCGCCGTGGCCGGGGAGCATGTTGATCACACCCGGCGGCATGCCTGCCTCCTCCAGCAGCTCCATCAGCAGATGCGCCGCGAGTTGCTGCGTCGCGGAGGGCTTCCAGACAACGGTGTTGCCCATCAGCGCGGGTGCCGTCGGCAGGTTGCCCGCGATCGCAGTGAAGTTGAACGGCGTGATCGCGTAGACGAAGCCCTCGAGGGGACGGTGGTCGCTGCGGTTCCAGATGCCCCTGGAGTTCGCGATCGGCTGGTCCGCAACGATCTGTTTGGCGTAGTGCACGTTGAAACGCCAGAAGTCGATCAGCTCGCAAGCGGCGTCGATCTCGGCCTGCCACGCGGTCTTCGACTGGCCGAGCATCGTGGCGGCGTTGATCCGCTGCCGCCACGGTCCCGCCAGCAGCTCAGCGGCCTTGAGCAGTATCGCCGCGCGCTCATCGAGCGGAAGCGCCCGCCACCCTGGTGCTGCGTCCGAGGCAGCCTTGATGGCTGCCTTGGCGTCGCTCTGGGTGGCACCCTTGATCACGCCGAGGATGTGTTGGTGGTTGTGCGGCTGGACCACGCGGATCTCGGCGCCGCCGCCCATCTTCTTCTTGCCGCCGATCGTGGCGGTGAAGTCGTGCTGCTTGCTGGCCAGGTTCACCAGTTCCGTCTCGAGCGTGGCCCGCTCGGGGCTGCCCGGTGCGTAGTCCAGGTTCGGCTCGTTGACGGGAGCCGGTGCAGAAGTGATCGCGTCCATACCCCGATCGTGTCAGACCCGGCGGGTTACCCAAAAGCCAGGTCGCCGATCTCCTGGCTGGCGAACCACGCCAGCTCGTGGTCCATGCAGCGCTCGACCACCGTCGAAGCGGCAGCGTCGCCGTGCTCGGCCTGGACCCATAAGGCGGCGGCGGAAGCCACGTCTGGCTCCGCATCTTCGGCGTCGACGAGCACTGCGGCGATCTCGGCCGTGGGAATGACCTGGTGCACTTCGACCAGGGACAGGTCGCCGTGCTCAACCGGGATCACCGACGCAGTGTCGACGGCGACCACCACACGACGTGCTTTTTGGTCCGCGGTGATCAGAGCCAGAGAGTCATAGGCAGCGGCCGACAGGGCGGCGTACTCCCAGTCCTCGTCCGTGCCGTCCGGGTACGCGACGCGGAGCGCGTCGGTCACGGCGTGGGCGAGGACTGGCCCCGGCCCGATACCGCCCGACGCGACGATCTCGTTGACCCCCGAGAGCGTGCTCGGCACGTAGACCCGCGTCATGTTCACTTCTTGCGACCCCGAGGTGCCCGTGGCCGGCTGTCACTTGCACTGTCGACAAGCTCGACGAGAGCCTCCTGGATGCACTGGCCGAGAACATGGGCGTCGGGCAGCGCGTCGCGATCGGCGTTGATCCCGAAGTACACGCCGCCGTCGTACGACGTCACGCCGATCGCGAGCGCGTGACCGTGCAACAGCGGTTGAACCGGGTAGCTCTCCAACATCTGAGCACCAGCGGCGTACAACGGAAACTGCGGACCCGGGACGTTGGTGATCACCAGGTCGAAGCCGCGCCGAGCCTCTGCGGCCGCCACCCTCGCTCCGAGCGCGTGGAAGGTGGTCGGTGCGAAACCGGCCACGTCGGCGAGCCGGTTCGCGGCCACCGCCCGGCCGGTGTCCTTGTGGGCCTTGAGCGCATAGGAAACCTGGTGCAGACGCACGACCGGGCTCGACTCTCCGATTGGAAGGTTCAGCAGGTGACCTGCAACCTGACTGCCCAAGGACGTCGGTTCGAGCTCATGGTCGATAACGCCCATCGGCACCATCGCCCTCAGATGCCGGCCGCCATGCAGGGACTCGGCCCGCGTCATCAACCAGGACCGCATGGCACCCGTGATCGTCGCCAGGATGACGTCGTTGACCGTGCCACCGTGGACGCGACGCACCCGGCGATAGTCCTCGAGCGTGGTTCTGACGGTGATGAACCGGCGCTGCTCGGAAAGCTCGGTGTTGATCGGGGAGTCCGGGCTCGCCCGGCGGTTGGACAGCGCACCGGCCACCGAGGCGGCGCGATCGCCGAGCACACCGGCGACGCGGATCACGCTCTCGGCGTTCCCGCGCGCGGTGGTTGCTGCGAGTCGGGGGTGCCTCAGCGACTCAGTGATGGCTTCGGCGACCAGGGCCGGCGGATTCGGTTCGCGGCGGGGGCGCCACTCGTCGTGAATGGCAGCGCGCGGCTTGGGGTCGACATCGAGGATGACTTGGCCGATGTCGACCGTCGAGATGCCGTCAACCAGGATCTGATGTGACTTCGACAAGATCGCGAATCTGCCGCCCTCCAGCCCCTCGACGAGGTAGACCTCCCACATGGGGCGGTTCCGGTCCAACCGACGCGACATGATCCGGGCGACAAGCTCGCGCAACTGCTCCATGGAACCGGGTCGCGGCAGGGCGGACCGTCGTACGTGATAGGTCAGATCAAAGTCGTCTTCGTCAACCCACACAGGGTTTGCGAGGCGACCCGGGACGCCGCGGATCCGCTGGCGGTACCTCGGCACAAACGCGATCCGGTCTGCGATCAGGCTGATCAGGGTCTCGTAGTCGAACCCGTGTGAGGACGCTTCGAACACCTCGAGCGTGGCGTTGTGCATGGGGGTGCTTGCCGACTCGTTGGCCAAGAACGCCATATCTTCAGGACGAAGCCGCTCACTCATGGTTTCCCTTCCGCGTGCATGCCGGGCGACCCGTTGGTTTGCGCCTTGGCCCGACATGCGATTCTGACAGAGGACCAGCCCGCTCGGTCGGGCACCACCACGGAGGAGCCAGATCCCCATGCGCAAGGCCGTCGCGATGTTCGTTCTCATCGCATTCGTGTTGACCGGTTGCTCAAATGCTGCCGACGAGCCGAGCGGCGACTCGATCCAGATCCAGATCGACGGCGGCGACATCTCGCCGAAGGGAGACAGGGTCGAGACAAAGACCGGCGACGTGATCACCCTGCAGATCGACTCGGACCGGGCCGGCGAGTTGCACGTGCACTCCACGCCTGAGCAGGAGTTCGCGTTCGAGATTGGCAAGTCGACCATCGAGCTGACCATCGACAGCCCCGGGATCGTTGACGTCGAGGACCACGAGACCGGAGTAGTCATCCTTCAGCTCGAGGTCAGCTGAACGTGGTATTCACGCACGGAGTCGGCGGCGCCCAAGATCTGCCGATCCCTGCGGAGTATGCCATCGCGGGTGCGTGCGCGGCACTGGCCGTCTCGTTCATCGTGCTGGCGCTGGCCTGGCGTTCGCCACGTTTCGATGCGGCCACCTCGGGTCGCCCGGTGCCTTCATGGCTGGCGTCCATGGTCGACCGACCGGCCTTCGCGATGGTGCTGCGCTCCCTGGGGCTCGCGTTCTTCCTGTACGTCGCCTGGGCCGCCACCTTCGGGCCGGACCTCCTGATCAACCCGACGTTCGGTGTCGTCTACGTCCTGCTGTGGGTCGGGATCGTGCCGGCGTCACTGTTGTTCGGACGCTTCTACAAGAGCCTGAGCCCGATCCGCACGATCAACCTGGCGTTCACCAGACTCACCGGCGGGGACCCCGACCGCGGCCTCTTCGAGCTCCCCCGATGGGTCGGTTACTGGCCGGCGACTCTTGGGTTGTTCGCGTTCGTCTGGCTCGAACTGATCTACCCCGACAAGGACTACCTGTCCCCTGTCCGGCTTTGGTTCGCGATCTACCTCGCCGTCCTGCTCGTCGGCAGTGCGTTCTTCGGGACCAAATGGTTCGAACAAGCCGACCCGTTCGAGGTCTACTCCACCCTGGTCGGTCACCTGTCGGTGTTCGGGCGCCGTACCGACGGCACGTTGGTGTTCCGGAGCCCGCTCGGCAACCTCGACGGCATCGCGTCAGCGCCCGGTCTCGTCGGTGTCGTCTCAGTCCTGTTCGGCAGCACGGCGTTCGACAGCTTCAAGGACTCCAACGTCTGGCTGCGTTACACCCAGTCCGTCGACGCGAACATCCCGGTGCTCAACACGTTCGTGATGCTCGGCTTCTGCGGCCTCGTGGGCATCACTTTTGCGGTCGCGACCATGTCCACGGGTGTCTCAGAGTCACCCGGCAGCCCACGACGCCGAGACCTGCCGGACCTGTTCGCGCACTCGGTCGTGCCCATCGTCGTCGGCTACATCGTTGCCCACTACCTGAGCTACTTCGTCGAGACGGGACAGCAAACCGTGACCCAACTCAGTGACCCGATGGCAAACGGCTCGAACCTGCTGGGCACGGCGAACTGGGAGGTGGCCTATTGGCTGTCGGCGCATCCCACCGTCCTCGCCGTGACCAAGGTGCTCGCCGTCGTCACCGGCCACGTGCTCGGCGTGATCGCGGCACATGACCGGGCGATCAAGCTCCTGCCCAAGCGTCACCAGCTGGTCGGCCAACTGCCGCTTCTTCTGGTGATGGTGTTTTACACGATCAGCGGCTTGTACCTGCTCTTCGGTGCCTGAACCAACGTCTCGATCCCGCTGACGCGGCCTGCCCCGTGACTGCGTCGACGAGCCCGGAGATGCTTCGCCGTAGCGGGGAATCACCGAGCTCCACGAGCGTCTTGCCACTGACCAGGGCGCGGTCCGCCGCTCCACGATCATCGGGCAGGAAGTGCACGCTCGCAGGGGTCACGAACCCTTCGATCATGGCGCGCACCTCCTTCTCACCCCAGCCCAACGACGGGCGGGTGCGGTTGATGACGATCCGGACGGTTCCGTCGGGCACCGCCTCGAGAAGCTCGACCAGGCCGCGCGCCAGTCGCGCGAGGCCCACAGGATCGGCGGACCCCACGACGATCACCTCGTCGGCCCGTTCCAACGACGCCAGCGTCATCGCGTTGCGGTGCGGCGCCGAGTTGTTCAAGGATGCGCTGGCGTCGGTTTCCAGACTGAAGGCCGTGTCGAGGACCACGTAATCCACGATCTGGCGGGCCAGTTCCAGCAGGTGGTTGAACCCGCTGTCCCGCACTTCCGCCCAGCGGTCAGCTCGCGGGAGTCCGGTCAGCACTCGAAGAGTTGGGTTGACCGCTCGGGCCAACATCGCCAGGCGATCACCGTCAAGCTGACCTGCGTTGGCCATCCGGGCAGCCGCCAGCAACCCGGACATCTCGTCCAGGACACCGAGGTGCTGCGCAACGGCTCCACCGAACCCGTCGGCATCGATGAGGAGGGTCTGGCCCCCGCGGTTGGCCAGTTCAGCGGCCACTCCGACGGCGACGGTGGTGCGGCCCGGTGCGCCAGTGGGGCCCCACACCGCCAACATCGGTCCAGGCTTGGCCATCTCAGGGGACGCCGGGCGGCGCTCGGCCTCGACGGACACGGTGACCGGTTGACTGTCGGCGCCGGCCAGCAGGACCGCGGAGTTCAGGGACGCGATGGATCCGCTCTCGACAATGTGCTCGATTCCGAGTCGCCGGACCCGGTCAGACCCGCCCTGGTCGAGCTCGTCGGGTTCGGCAACTACCACTACCGACAGCCCCGAACGGCGCAGATGGTCGACGCTGTCCGCGTCCAGCCCGGGCAGGCCGTAGGCCACTAGGGACACCTGCGCCTGGCCAGTCGTGGCACTGGCCAGAAGGTCGTTCAGGTCGACGCAGCGCTTCAGCACCACGATGCCGGGGGAACCCGTTGCGAGCTGTTGGAGAGCCTTTGCCTCCCAGCTCGCCCCAGAGGCCGCCACGAGGACGCAGATGCGACCAGCCGGCGACATCTCAGCCCTGCTTCGTGATCAGGATCGTGCCCGTGGACGCGCTCGCCAGTGCAGCAGGAAGGTCGTCTTCGTCGGCCTCGTCGATTCCGACGACGAGCTGCCTGGTCGCACTCGAGCCCAGAGCGCTGCCGGTCCCCGGAACGGCAATCACCACGACGTCGTCGAAAACGAGCAGCGAGTCAGCCGCATTGCCCGACTTTGGCTCCGGGGTGACCCAGACATCCACCACAGAACCGGCACGCACCGTGGAGGGCAGCGCCTCTGCCGCAACAGCGATAGGCACTTCAACCAACGACTGGTCGTCCGCGGACCCCAGCGCCGCGCGGGGAAGTAGCTCACCGACGCCGACGTCGCGCACCAAAGTGGTGCCTGCCGGTACAGCGGATTCGGCTGACACGTAACGGTCTGCGTCCGCAGGGTCGGAGAACCGCACGGCTCGTCGCCGCAAGTCGTCCGCCTCGACCGTCGTGCCGCTTCGTAGATCGGTCGTGACCGTCCATACCGACACGGTGTCGTCGGCACCGCTGAACAGCTTCACACCCACGAGCACCGAGATGGCGACGATCACCAAGCCAGCGACGAGGCGGGGGTCCCGCCAGCTCGCCGAGGCGGCCCGACGGGCAGGCGGCGTCACTGCACCGGGATCGGGACTGGCGGAAGTGCTGGCGGAGGCGCTCACAGGAACATCATGCTCGACGTCCGGCAACGGTCTCGTGTTTTCCACAGGTAAACACATGCAACCCGTCGCGAACTGGGCCAATCAGTGGCAGAGTTATGGCCATGGCCGGTACCGGAGAAGCCCCCCGTTTCCTGACGCTCACCGACGTGGCGGAGATCCTCAACACCTCGACTGCCCAGGTCTACGCGCTCGTGCGCCGCAAGGAGCTACCCGCCATCAAGATCGGCGGTCGCGGCCAATGGCGGGTCGAGGCGATCAAGCTCGAGGAGTACATCGCGCGTTCCTACTCCGAGACCGCGTCGTTCCTCGACGACCACCCCTTCGTGGAGTCGGCGGCCCCCGCCGATGTGCCGGGGACTCCCTGAGGGATTGATTCTGAGGGATCCATCCTGAGGTCAGGTAGGCCGTACGGCGGCGAGCGAGTCGAAACTCAGGACATCGGCCTGCCCAGTGATCGGTCGATCACCGTCCGCGCTGACCAGTTCGACAAAGTCGGCACCCACTCGCGCTAGGCGGCCTCGACTCTGAGTGCCGTCGAGATGGTGGACGAGGATGACCGTCTGAGTGTCGGCCACCCCGCGTAGCGCCGACCCGAGTCCCAGCCGGGCCACCACCGGGCGGGCCAGTTCGTTGACTGCTCGAGCGCTCAGGCCGCCGGCACGCTTGACACCGGCCAGCACAACGATCCATTCGTGTCCCGCCGGCGACGACCGGACCAGGCACCAGTCCGCACCAACCCTGAGCAACGTTCCTTCCACGACACCTACGCCGATGACGTCGAGCGTGACAACCGCGCCCAGCGACCCGTGCAACCGGGACGCCAGCGTCACGCCGGCGTACTCCGCGCGGCTGCGATCGGCGATCTCGGCGTCTCGCTCAGCCAGGTGCAGCCCTGCTGCCTGCTGTTCCAGGTCCTCAAAAAGATCGAGCAACTTGTCTTCCCACCGCATAGAAAAACGGTCGCCGCTTTCCCCACGGGTGTCAACGTCTGTGGACAAACAGTTGACATCAGAGTTGAACAGCACGTAAAACATGTAAACAGAAGCAAACGTACTGTTATGGGGTCGAACACATGGGACGGTCACGTTCTCCAGTCATGCTGACTCTGGTCGCGCTGAGGGGTCTGTGCGTGCTGGCGCTTGCCGCGATGCTGGCGCTGGCCCTCGGGCGTCTCGCGGCCCCATCAGCAGCTGACCTGTCCCGCCGCCTGCTCACCGACGGTCCCCAGAGCCTGGCCGAGCTTCCGTTCGACGCGGCGCTCGTGGGGATCTGCTCTGCGGTCCTCGTCTTGTGCTGCGTCTGGGTGGTCCTGGTGACCGCTCAGCTGGTGATCCAGGTCGTGGTTCACGCCGCCCGCTTCGAGTCGGCCGACTCCCGTTGGATTCCCGGCGTGACCGCGCGGATGTGCCCGCGCTTGGCCCAGCGCATCGTTCTCACCGGATGCGGTGTTGCGCTGACCACAGGGCTGGCGACAGGGCTGGCGTCCCCCGCAACTGCCGATCAGTCGAGTCCCCTCGGCGGGCTCGCCATGCCAGACCGAACGGTCGGATCCCCTGTGTCGGAGCCGCGACGCGTACGCGTCACCGTCACCGCCGGCGCGTCCCTCTGGTCCATCGCAGAGGCGGCCCTGCCCGATCAGGCAGGCAACACGGAGATCACCGCCGCCTGGCACGCCATCCACCGCGCCAACGCGCAACGGATCGGCAACGACCCCGACCTCATTTTCTCGGGCACGACCCTGCAGATCCCCCGCCTCAACGAACCCGACCGGAAGGACCACCCGTGAGCGACCGTCCGAAAACTGTTCCCCCCGGCCCCACTTCGCTGCGTCGTCCGCCGGCGCCGCCACGCCGATGGGCCACCGTCACTTCCCTGGGCGGCGCAACGACCATGAATCCGAGGACAGTGCCCATGTCCATGGTCCAGGGCACGCTTGCGCTCGACCTGCGCGGCTGCACGGGAATGCCGAAGACGCCGGAGCTCCGGGTGGTCGACGACAGCGGACGGGCCGTCGACGACGTCGAGGCGTGGGCCGCGCGGTTCGCGCAGGCGGTAGTCGAAGTGCTCGGTGGTGACCGTCCGCTGAGCCAGCTCGTTCGGTGGACCACCGGCCGGGTCTACGCCGACTTGGGGAAGCGGGTGCGGATCCTCGGCCGCACCGCACCGGCCAGTCAGCGCATGCGCACGATCCGGCCCCAGGTCCGCAGCGTGCACGTCTTTGCGCCGACGCCGGACACGGCCGAGGTCAGTGTGCACGTCAGGAACGGTCGGCGCTCGCGTGCCCTGGCGGCCCGTCTCGAGCTCGACGACGAGCGTTGGCAGTGCACTGCCCTCGAGCTTGGGTGAGCCGCAGGGCAGTGCGTCAAAGCCCGATCAGCCGTTGACGCGCGTAGTCAGGCCCGTGGGCCCACCTGGCGCGCCGTGGCACTTCTTGTACTTCTTGCCTGAGCCACAGGGGCAGTCCGCGTTGCGGCTGATCCCTGCGTACGGGTCGTCCTCGCCCGCGGGGATCCCGCTGACCTCGGCGTCGCCACCTTCGGAGGGTGCCGAGTAGGAGAGGTTCTGCGGCTGCTTCGGGGCGGCAAGCCCTCTGGCGACGATGTGCGGAACCTCCGACCCCGCTGCCGCTGCGGCTTGGGCCAGCGCGGGCCCAACGGCACCAATCCCTTCGGCACCGACCTCTCTGGTTGCAGTCCCTGCGGCCGCGTCATCCTCCGTCACATCGGGGTCAGTCTCCTCATCGACTTGGACCTCAAGGTTGAACAGGTATCCGACGGACTCTTCCTTGATGCCGTCCATCATGGCGCTGAACATGTCGAAGCCCTCGCGCTGGTACTCGACGAGTGGGTCGCGCTGGGAGTACGCCCTCAGGCCGATCCCCTCGCGCAGGTAGTCCATCTCGTAGAGGTGTTCACGCCACTTCCGGTCGAGCACCGAAAGCAAGACGCGACGCTCGAGCTCGCGCATCACCTCTTCACCGAACTGCTGCTCGCGCTCGTCGTACGACGCCTGCGCGTTCGCCCGGATGGCCTCGCTCAGCGCCTCGCGGGTGAGCTCGTGACGTCCGCCGGCCTCTTCCTCGACGACCGAGAGCTTGAGCGAGATCGGGTACAGCGTCTTCAACGCGACCCACAGTGCGTCGAGGTCCCATTCCTCCGGGAATCCCTCGGTCGCAGCCGTGACGTAAGCCTCCACGACGTTGTCGATCATCGTCCGGATCTGCTCGTGCAGGTCGGCGCCCGCGAGCACGTCGCGACGCTCGCCGTAGATCACCTGCCGCTGGCGGTTCATCACGTCGTCGTACTTGAGCACGTTCTTGCGTGAGTCGAAGTTCTGCGACTCGACTTGGCCCTGGGCAGAGGCGATAGCGCCGGTCACGCGCTTGTTCTCGATCGGCACATTGTCGGGAACCTTGAGCGTGGTGAGCACCCAGTCGACCCAGTCGGACTTGAAGAGCCGCATCAAGTCGTCCTCGAGCGAGAGATAGAAACGGGACTCTCCCGGGTCACCCTGACGACCCGACCGACCGCGCAGCTGGTTGTCGATACGGCGCGACTCGTGTCGCTCGGTGCCGACAACGTAGAGGCCACCGGCCTCCTTGACCTCGTCGTGCTCAGCTGCCACCCGTGCGTTGATCTGCTCGACCATCGCCGGCCAGGCGGCTTCGTACTCCTCGCTGTTGTTCAGCGGGTCCAGGCCCTGCTTGCGCAGCTCGTCGTCGGCGAGGAACTCCACCGAGCCTCCGAGCATGATGTCGGTGCCTCGACCGGCCATGTTCGTGGCCACCGTGACAGCGCCACGGTGTCCGGCCTGCGCAACGATCTTCGCCTCATCGGCGTGCTTCTTGGCGTTGAGGACGGTGTGCACGATGCCTCTGCGCTTCAGCAGCGCCGAGAGGTGCTCGGACTTCTCGACCGAGGTGGTGCCGACCAGGACCGGCTGGCCCTTCTTGAAGCGTTCGGCGATGTCATCGATGACGGCGTTGAACTTGGCTTCCTCGGTCCGGTAGACGAGGTCGCCCTGGTCAATGCGTGTCATCGGTTCGTTCGTCGGGATCACGACCACACCGAGCCTGTAGGTCTTGTCGAACTCGGAAGCCTCGGTCATCGCGGTGCCCGTCATGCCGCCGAGCTTGTCGTAGAGACGGAAGTAGTTCTGCAAGGTGACGGTCGCGAGCGTCTGGTACTCCTCACGAACCGCCACACCCTCCTTGGCCTCGATCGCCTGGTGCAGACCTTCGTTGTAGCGACGACCCGCGAGCATCCGGCCGGTGTGCTCGTCCACGATCAGCACCTCGCCGTTCATCACGACGTACTCCTTGTCGTTGCGGAACAGCTCCTTGGCCTTCAACGAGTTGTTCAGGAACGAGATGAGCGGAGTGTTGACCGCGTCGTAAAGGTTCTCGATGCCGAGGTAGTCCTCGACCTTGGTGATGCCCGTCTCCAGGATCGAGATGGTCCGCTTCTTCTCGTCAACCTCGTAGTCCTGGTCGGCCACCAGGGACTTGGAGATCTTGGCGAACTCGCCGTACCACTTCACCTCATCCTGCGTCGGCCCGGAGATGATCAGCGGGGTTCGGGCCTCATCGATAAGGATGGAGTCGACCTCGTCGACGATCGCGAAGTTGTGGCCTCGCTGGACCAGGTCCGCCATGGAGTTGGCCATGTTGTCGCGCAGGTAGTCGAAGCCGAACTCGTTGTTCGTGCCGTAGGTGACGTCGGCGGCATAGGAGATGCGGCGTTCGTCGGGACGCATCTCGGGAAGGATCATCCCGGTGGTCAGGCCGAGGAAGTGGTAGACGCGTCCCATCCACTCTGCGTGGTACTTCGCGAGGTAGTCGTTGACGGTCACGACGTGGACGCCGTTCCCTGTCAGTGCGTTGAGGTACGTCGGCATCGTCGCGACCAGCGTCTTGCCCTCGCCGGTCTTCATCTCGGCGATATTTCCGAGGTGCAATGCCGCGGCGCCCATCACCTGGACGTGGTAGTGCCGCTGACCTAGCACGCGCTTGGCAGCCTCCCGCACCACAGCGAAAGCCTCCGGCATGATGTCGTCGAGGCTGTCCCCGTCTGCCAGACGTTGCTTGAAAAGAGGGGTCTGTTCCTTAAGCTCCTCGTCCGACATGGCCACGAAGTCGTCCTCGATCGCGTCGACGGCTTTTGCGATCGAGTCCAGACGCCGGAGGATTTTGCCTTCGCCCATGCGAAGGATCTTGTCGAGAATGGCAGGCACGGGCGTTGACTCCTGTTGTTGCGAGGCTGGCATGGTCGGGTCGCCATGCCATGTTAGCGAGAGCACAAACCTGGCGCTCCGGTCAGGGGCGGTTCGGGCAGCCGTGCTCCAGTTTCCAGGCCGAGATGGCACCCGCAGGCGAGCGCTTCTCACCCGCACGCCATCGGCCCAGGAAGGGGTAGGGGCTCACCACACCACGGCGGATCCACCACTGGCCGGTCCCCTCGCACACGGGGCTGAGCCCGAAGTGGAGGTGGCAGGGCGTGAAGCGGGCGCTGCCGGTGTGCCCGACCCTGCCAATGTTTTCCCCGGCACGGATCGGGGCGCCCGGCGCGATGTCGGCACGGATCTCTGACAGGTGACTCGCGTAGTAGCGCACACCATCTTGTCCACGCAATGACAGGAACCTCCCCCCGCGGTCGCGACCGAGGTCCGACTCCGGAGCCCAACGGTCCAGCCGGTTCACCTCGAGCACCACTCCGTCGACCGGCGAAATGACGCGGCTGCCACAGGAGGCGAAGATGTCCGTGGCCGGGTAGTCGTGGTGGGCGCTGCCGTAGTCCGCCTGTCCGTCGACCGGGAATTCGCGCTCGATGTCGTTCGAGTTCTGCGCCAAGGGATACACCGCGAGCCACCAGCTGAGGACGCCGAGCAGGATCTGTCCCCAGACGTTCGTCGAGCTAGACACCAGCGGCTTCCTTGACGGCCACGGCCAGCTCGGCAGCCAGGTCACCTCGTGGCTCGACCATCACCGCGTCTAGCCCAAGCCACGAGGCCAGCGAGTGCAGCTCTCCAGCAAGCTCCGCAGCGGTCTCCCGCGGCGCGTCCGGCTCGGCGTAGGCGCCCTTCACGACAAGCAGTCCCGCTTTGCGGTCCGCCTTGAGGTCGACCCGGGCGACGAGGTTCTCCCCCAGCAGGAACGGGAGCACGTAGTAGCCATGCACCCGCAGGTGTTCGGGGACGTAGATCTCGATGCGGTAGCGGAACCCGAACAGCTGCTCGGTGCGGGTGCGTTCCCACACCAGCGGGTCGAACGGGCTCAGCAGCGCTTTGGCGTTCACCCGCCGAGGCAGCCGGGCGTCGCGGTGGAGGTACGCCGGACGTCGCCACCCCTCGATCGAGACCGGGAGCAACTCTCCACCCTCGACGAGTGTGGCGACTGCCCGGCGTGAGCCCTCGGGTCCCATCCGGAAGTAGTCGCGCAGGCAGCGTTCGGTCGCCACCCCGTGTGAAATCGCGGCTCGCCGGATGAGCTCGACGTGAGCCTCTTCGTCAGTGGGGGTGGGCATAGCAAGGATGTGGGCCGGAAGGACGTGCTCGGGTACGTCGTACAGCCGCTCGAACTGTGCGTTCCTGCCCGAGACTGTGACTTCGCCGGCGAAGAACAGGAACTCAAGTGCCTGCTTCGTTTCCGACCAGTTCCAGCCCCAGTTGTCCTTGTCCGTACGTGGGAGGTCGCCCTCGATCCCGCGCGCGGTGACCGGCCCGCAGCGGCGTACCTCGTCAAGCACCCAGCCGACGAGCTCCGGCTTCTCAGCGAAAATCTGGCGTGGACCACCCCATGCCTCGGCCCGCGCGCGCCTCATCCTGTGCGCCATGTACGGCCACAGGTCGACGGGCATGAAGGCCGCCTCGTGAGCCCAGTACTCCACCAGCCTGCGTGGGCGCGTCCCGGCGGCCCGATGTAGCAACGCGGGGTCATAGGGACCCATTCGACTGAACAGCGGCATGAAGTGGGCGCGCGCCAACACATTGACCGAGTCGATCTGGAGCACGCCCGTGCGTGCGACAGTCCGCGCGAGCGTTCGCATCGTAGGCGTGGCGTGGCGCGGGTCAAGGAAGCCCTGCGCCGCAAGTGCTATCCGCCGCGCTTGAGATCGGCTGAGCGTGTGGTCCCGAGAGTGGGTTGCGGTCACGGAATGTCGAGCAGCTTCTCTCGTACGGCGTACATGACGGCTTCCATCCGGGAGTGCAGCTGGAGCTTCTCCAAGATGTTGCGCACGTGGTTCTTGACGGTGTTCTCACTGATGAACAGCCGCTTGGCGATCTCGCGGTTGTTCAGTCCCTGTGCGACCAGTTTGAGGACTTCGAGCTCACGCTCGGTGAGACGCGGACCGGGCATCTGGTGACGGTCCGACCGAGACATCTGCTTGAACTCATCGAGCAGTTTGATCGCCATCGAAGGGCTGATTAGGGACTGGCCGTCGGAGACCACACGGATAGCCTGCGCCACCTCCTCGATCGAAGAGTCCTTGAGCAGGTAACCGGACGCGCCGTTCTTGACAGCGTCGTAGAGGTCGCCCTCCTCGTCGCTCACCGTGAGCATGATGATCTTCGCTGAGGGAGCGACTTCCTTGATCGACAGGCAGGCCTCGATACCAGAACGCTTGGGCATCCGGACATCCATCAGCACGACATCGGGAACCTTGCTGGCGCAAAGTTCGGTCGCAGCCACACCGTCGCCAGCCTCGCCCACGACCTCGATGTCGTCCTCGACTGTCAGCAGCATGGTCAGACCGCGACGGAACAGCTCTTGGTCGTCGACGACGGCAACCCGGATGGGTTCACCACCAACTCTGTTGCGCTGCTCGGGGACTGCCACCCACCGATCATGTCATGTGGCGGTGCGTCGATGGACTGAAAGTCGCAGACATATCCCCGCGAGGGGCCTGGCTTCAGGACATGTCGAGAGAGATCACGCCGTAGTCGTAGCCCCGGCGGCGGTACACCACCGAGGGGCGCTCACTCTCCTTGTCGACGAAGAGAAAGAAATCGTGGCCGACCAGTTCCATCTCGTATAGCGCCTGCTCGAGCATCATCGGCTGGGCTGTGTGGCTCTTCTCGCGGACGACGAGCGGTCCGTCGCCCAGCACCGTGATGGGACCCACGAGCCGTTGGCTCTCCTCGCTTCGGGACTCGACGATCGCAGGCCCGTTGGGTTCAGGGACGACCCCTGCCAGCGCTTGGCCCACTGAGACAGGGGTACGGCGGCCACGGTGGACGCGGCGCCGGTCTGCAGCTCGGCTCATCTGGGTGGCCATCCGGTCCAGCGCAATGTCCAACGCCGTCATCTTGTCCTCAGCAGCAGCCTCGGCCCTGATCACCGGCCCCTTCGAGAAGGCCGTGAGCTCCACGCGGACGGCGCGGTCGTGCTGCCGCGGGTTGCGCTCCTTGTCGACTTCGACTTCGACGCGGATGACGCGATGGTCATGCTTCTCCAACCGGGCGAGCTTCTCCTCGACGTGACTGCGGAACCGTTCCGACACTTCTGTGTGCCGACTATTGACCACGATTTCCACGACAGACCTCCCGATTGTTGGGTGTGCGGACCGCCATCTTGTGCTGACGGTCTTGAAGGGAACGAGTCCGGCCTGACGCTTGAGAGGCAGGGCTTACGACCGGGTCTCACGGTGCTGTGGTGGCTCAACAGGAACCTGTCGACGCAGTCACCGACCCGGATGGACTCCATGCTTAGACGCTAGTCGCCTCGGGTGGAAAAGGGTAGGGCGACCCCCCTTGAATCTCCGCCGCGTGTCGTGGGCAGACGCTGTCTCCGGGTGGCGGCGACGGCGGCGATACCGGCGACGTTGAGACCACTCGCCTCGAGGGCTCGTTGGGCCTCGCGGGCGGTGCAACCGGTGGTGATCACGTCGTCGGCGATCACCAGGCGCGCACTCGGCCACCGCTGGCAAAGTCGGGCGGCGCGACTCGGAACACAAGACATCGTGCCTGCGAGATTCGCTGCCCGCTCGCCGGCGTCGAGCCCGGCCTGATCCCGCACGGTGACGCTGACGAGGACTCGCACGACCGAGACGTTGTGTCCCCACCTGCGCAGAAGCGCGGCGGCATGGCGGCTGACCCGGAGCATCGGGTCATGGCCCCGCACCCGCACCACCGCGCCTCGCGACGGGACCGGCACCAGGAACCAAGGGTCTTCCCTGGGCAACGCCAGCTCCCGGGCCGCATGAGCCAGCATCGTGCCCAGCGGACGGGCCAGGGAAAACTGTTGCCGCTCCTTGTGTGCGTTGACCAACAGTTTGAGCGCGCCTGCGTACTCGCCCACTGCCACCGGTGTGGCCAGGCCAACCGGCGTCGGGGTGGGCCACGTGACAACGCCGGAGCGCGGGAGCTCCGCAGCGCACGCGTGGCACAGCACTCGGCCGTACGCCCCGCACACGGCGCAGCTGCTTCCGAGCAGCAGATCGAGACACGCGTCCAGCACGGATCCACGATGTCCGGGCACAGCCAAGGGTCAAAGCTCGGGTTCGGCGGCTGTGGACGACGGGTCAGCCGACGAAGGTTGGGGAGACCAGCCCACTGTTGATGCTCGTGCCGATCCAGCGGCCATTCGCGGCCAGCTCGAACAACTGCCCGTTCGTGGTCCCGACGTACAAAGGTGCACCCACGGCTGGTGAGGTGACGATCCGGTCTGCGTCATCGCGAAAGATCTCGGTGTTGGAGGCGACGTCACCTAGCGCTGACGAGCCGTCCACCAAGGTGACGATCACCTGACTCAGACCCGGTGTCGGGCCAGCCAGCAGAGCAACGCTTCCGGGGGTACGCCAGGCAAGGTCCCGAATCTCGTCGACCTCGAAGTCCCCGATGGGCAGGTCAACGGCGGGCGCTACGCGGCGGACCTGGCCTTCGTCATCGCGGGCGATCCGGCTGATCACTAACCGGTCCCTGTTCTTGCCGTCGACGATGGCGACCAGCCGGGTACCGTCGCGCGACAGAATGAACCCCTTGATGTTCTTCCCGGTGATCCCAGGCGCCTCGACCCGGCGGGAGACCCCGTCCCGCACCACGAACAGAGCGGCGCCGTCCCGGGAGCGGTCGATCAGCCAGACCTGGCCGTAGATATCCCATGCCGGACGAAGCACGTCGGTGCCGTGGGGGTAGGCCACATCTGCACTTCCGACGTCCGGCACCTCCCCAACGTCGCGAGCCCGCGGGGAGACGAAGACGGTGGTCCCGTCTTTGCTCACGCCTGCAATCTGTTCTGCGGGAAGGTCGACACCGATGGTGCGAAGACCGGAGGGTTCGGTGCCGAAGAGACCGGCGATCCGAACCTCCTCGCCAGCGAGGCGCGTGACTACGCGGCCGTCGCGGATCCCGAAAAGTTCCTGCGAGGCCCAGTTGATGGACGGGTCGTACTCGGGCCAGGCACGCACGTCCTGCTCGACGCCCTGATCCGGGATGTCGAGCGGGGACCCGTCGACGGTGATCCGCATCTGTTCGATCCCCGGGACCTGCCGCAACGTCCAGCCGATCTGTGCCAGCGCAAGCTCGAGGTCATCGTCATCGAGATCGAGCACCTCGTCACTGAGCGGAACCTCGGCGATGCCGTCCCGGGCAACCGGTACCGAGATCTCGAGCTCGGTCTGCGAAGGAATGAACGTTCGGGTAGCGCCGAGAAGCTCTTGGTCGGGCCCTTTGAGCAACCCCTCGATCAGCAGGGTGGGCGCCTGCTCGCCGCGGGGCAGGTACACGGGTTCCGGCACAAGGATCTGTGCCGCCTTATCGAAGAAGTAGAGGTAGTACTGCTGGAACCGTGTCTCGAAGTGCGATCTTGGGACGATCAACGCGTCCGGCGGGTTGCTGATCCGCCACTCACCCTGCTGGTTCACCACAGTGAGGCGGTATTCGACGCCCCGGTTGCCGTGGAGGTTGCCGAGCCACTCCCCGCGACCGTTGAGGTCGACCGTGTCGCCGAAGCTCATGGTCACCGAGCGACCCAGGTAGCTCAGGTCTCCCGAGCCGTAGATGAGCGTCGACTTCGTCGGCACCCATCCGGTGCTTGCTTCGTCGGTCAGGAACTCCCGAGCAACCGTGGTCGTCTGCGGAGTGGCCTGCATGGCCTGCAGGAACCCGCCCACGACGTCAACCGGGGTGTCGCCCCTGCTCGGCCCGGGCGGGTTGTAGTCGAAGGGAGCTCCGCTCTGGTTCTCCTGGTCCTGTCGTGGTCCGGGCTGGACGCTTCCGCTCTGAGGCAGGCTCACGCACGCGGTCAGTGGCAGGGTCACCATGGCCAGCATCACACCGAGCGTCCTGGTGTTCACGATGCTCCTCTCGAAGCATCGATGGGGACCAGCGGCAACGGGCTCTTGGCGATCTGGTCACCTGCCCGGCGCGGTAACGTCACCCGGAACTGGGCGCCCTCACCAGGCTGGCCCCAGGCCTGCAACCAGCCGCCGTGCAGATTGGCGTCCTCCAGCGAGATGGACAGGCCCAGCCCTGTGCCACCGGTGGTACGAGCCCGTGCTGGATCCGCCCGCCAGAACCGGTTGAAAACCATTGCCGACTCGCCCGGCTTGAGTCCGACCCCGTGGTCACGGACGGCGAGGGCAGTTGCCTCTTCGTTGGAGTCCACGAAGATCTCGACGTCCGACCCGTCAGCGTGGTCGATCGCATTCGTCACCAGATTCCGGACGATCCGCTCCACGCGGCGTACGTCGACCTCTGCCAGGCACGGACGCTCCGATGCCTTGACCACGACCCTGGTGTGACGTCGCTCAGCCAATGCCGTGGTCGACTCAGCAACCCTCTGGGCAACGTCGACAAGGTTGACGTCCTCGAGGTCGAGCACCGCCGCGCCGGCGTCGAAGCGGCTGATCTCGAGCAGGTCGGTCAGCAAGACCTCGAACCGGTCGATCTCTTTCTGCAGCAGCTCAGCCGAGCGGGCGGTGGCGGGGTCGAACTGGCCACGCGCGTCGTGCAGGACATCGCCGGCCATCCGGACCGTGGTCAGCGGCGTGCGCAACTCGTGGGAGACGTCGGAGACAAATCTTCGTTGCACCCGGGACAGCTCCTCAAGCTGACGGATCTGCTTCTGCAGGCTCGCCGCCATCTGGTTGAGCGAGTTGCCGAGCCGGGCGATGTCATCCTCGCCCCGGACGTGCATGCGCTCTTCGAGGCGACCGGCTGCCAGTCTTTCCGCGACCCGGCGGGCGAGCCGCACAGGTGTGACCACCTGTCGGGTGACCAACCACGTGAGCCCACCGACGAGAATCAGGAGCAGCGTCCCACCGGTGGTCAGGGCCCGCCGCACGAGAGACAGAGTTTCTTCCTGCTGCGTCATCGGGAACAGGTAGTACAAGGTGTAGATGCCGCCGTCCGCAGGCAGCCTGATCTGCGACCCCGCGACGATGCCCGGTGCAGAGGGCAGTTTTGTGTCCGGTTCGTAGCGGACACGTGTGTAGGTCCACGAGGTACCGGGGTCTCGCTCCACGACCTGGCGCAGCCGCTCGGGGACGCTGGTGGTCTCCAGCCCGGGTGACTTGCGGGTTCCGCTGCCAGAAGCGAGATCTTCGCTGCTCCCCGCAAGCGGGCCGATCAGCACCACGTCGTACCCCTGCACGTCTCCGCGCGACACGATACTCGCGACCAGCAGGGCGAGCTGGGCACTGGAGTCGAAGTTGGTGCCACTCGCTGCGGTCAACCGGCCTTGCGCCTCGATCGTTCCACGGCTCGCCTCGGCAACTGCTGACTCGGTCTTGCTGCTGACCAGTCCGTCGGTGACCTGTCGCAGCAGGATCCAGCCGACGAGCGAGACCACCACCGCGGACAGAACCAGGGTGCTGATCACCACGCGCGCCTGGATCGAACGACGCCAGATGGTCACGCTCGGTGGCCTAGGAGGAGCCGGCTTTGTATCCGACGCCTCTCACGGTCACGACGATCTGGGGGTTCTCCGGATCGTGCTCGACCTTGGAGCGCAACCGCTGCACGTGCACGTTGACCAGACGCGTGTCAGCTGCGTGACGGTATCCCCACACCTGTTCCAGGAGTACCTCGCGGGTGAAGACCTGCCACGGCTTACGGGCCAGGCACACGAGCAGGTCGAACTCGAGTGGGGTGAGCAATATCTGCTCGTCGCCCCTGGTCACCGTGTGTCCGGCGACGTCGATGCTGAGGTCACCCATCGTCAGGGACTCCGGTCCGGGCTCATCGAAGCGGCGGACCCGGGCACGGATGCGGGCGACGAGCTCCTTGGGCTTGAACGGCTTGACGATGTAGTCGTCGGCACCGGACTCCAAGCCGACGACAACGTCGATCGTGTCGTTCTTCGCGGTCAGCATGACGATGGGAACGCCGGACTCGGCCCTGATCTCTCTGCAGACGTCGATGCCATCCTTGCCCGGCAGCATCAGGTCGAGCAGGACAAGATCCGGCTTGTACTCGCGGAAGTCGGCCATCGCCTGGTCGCCGGTTTCGCAGACGAACGTGCCGAACCCTTCGTTGCGCAAGACGATCGTCAACATCTCTGCTAGTGCCGCATCGTCATCGACGACGAGCACCTTGCCACGGTTGCCCGGATCCCCGTGTGTCATCGCCTGCCCCTCCTTGCCCCTTCGACGATCGTGCGCCCAGTGACGATCGTGCACTCAGTAACGGTAGTGCTCGGCTTTGTAGGGCCCGTCGACCGAGATACCGAGATAGCTCGCCTGGTCGTCGGTGAGAGTGGTCAGCGAGACGCCGAGCGCACCGAGGTGAAGTCGGGCGACCTCCTCGTCGAGGTGCTTGGCCAGCGTGTAGACACCGACGGGATAGTCCTCGATCTTGGTGAACAACTCGATCTGGGCCAGCACCTGGTTGGTGAAGGAGTTCGACATCACGAACGACGGGTGACCGGTCGCATTCCCGAGGTTCATCAGTCGCCCCTCGGACAAGATGATCACGGAGTTCCCTGCCGGGAAGGTGAACAGGTCGACCTGTGGCTTGACGGTCTTGCGGGTGACGCCCTCGAACTTCTCCAACCCCGCCATGTCGATCTCGTTGTCGAAGTGCCCGATGTTGCCGACGATCGCCTGGTGCTTCATCCGGCTCATCTGATCGGCCGTCACGACGTCCTTGTTGCCCGTCGAGGTGATCACGATGTCGGCGAAGCCGATGACCTCCTCCAGGGTCGAGACCTGGTAGCCGTCCATCGCCGCCTGTAAGGCGCAAATCGGGTCAATCTCGGTGACGACGACCCTGGCACCCTGGCCGCGTAGAGACTCCGCGCAACCCTTGCCCACGTCGCCGTACCCGCAGACCACGGCCACCTTGCCACCGATCAGCACGTCGGTCGCCCGGTTGATCCCGTCGATCAGGGAGTGACGGCAGCCGTACTTGTTGTCGAACTTGCTCTTGGTGACCGAGTCGTTGACGTTGATGCCGGGGAAGAGCAGCGAGCCTGCCTTCAGCATTTCGTAAAGGCGGTGCACTCCGGTGGTCGTTTCCTCGGTGACACCGATGATCTGGTTCGCCACGGCGGTCCAGCGGTTGCTGTCCTGCGCCAGGGAGTCGTTGAGGACTTGGAGCATCACGCGCATCTCGGCGTTGTCGGTGGAGTCGACGGCCGGGACAACCCCAGCCTTTTCGTACTCAACGCCGAGGTGCACGAGGAGGGTGGCGTCGCCGCCGTCGTCGAGGATCATGTTGGCGAACTGTCCGTCGGGCCAGCCCAGGATCTGCTGGGTGCACCACCAGTACTCCTGGAGAGTCTCGCCCTTCCAGGCAAAGACCGGCACTCCAGCCGGGGACTCGATGGTCCCGGTCCGGCCGACCACCGCAGCAGCAGCAGCGTGGTCCTGGGTGGAGAAGATGTTGCAGGAGGCCCAGCGGACCTCGGCACCGAGATCGATGAGCGTCTCGATCAGAACCGCAGTCTGGATCGTCATGTGCAGCGATCCGGCGATGCGAGCACCTGCCAGCGGCTTGGAGTCGCCATAACGCTCACGCATGGCCATCAGACCGGGCATCTCGTGCTCGGCTAGCCCGATCTCGGTGCGGCCGAAATCGGCGAGCGACAGGTCAGCAACCTTGTAATCCATGAACGTCCTTAACTTAGGGGTCGACACGTCCAGCGTACCGGGGAGCGCGCGCATGGGCCGCGCGAGGCGGGCTCGGTTCAGTGTCCGGCCGGCGACGGGGGTCCGGGCCGTACGTCGGGCACGTGGTCCGCGAAGTAGATGTCGGGCTCGATGTAGATCATCTGCGCGGTTGGCTCGGCCTCTCGTACACCCCGCTCGGCAGCGTTGATCGTCGCGGCCGCCTGCGCCGCCGAGGCTTCCCGGGTCACACCGGCCTTCACCGCGACCAGGAGCTCCTCCGGGCCTAGGTGCAGGGTCTTCATGTGGATGACCCGCTCGATGCCTGGCGTGGATTCCAGGGCCACCCGAATCCTGTGCTGCGCCTCAGGGCTGGCCGACTCCCCCAGCAGCAGACTCTTGGTCTCCAACGCGAGCACGATGGCTACGCTGACCAGCAGTACGCCGATCGCGGCTGTCCCGACGACGTCCCAGTAGCCGTTGCCGGTGACCAGCGTCAGGCCGACCCCGGCAAGGGCAAAGGTCAGACCGAGCAGCGCCGCGAGGTCCTCCAGCAGGATCACGGGCAGCTCGGGCGACTTGGCCCGCCGGATGAACTCGACCCACCCTGCGTCTCCGCGGATCTTGTTCGACTCCGTGATCGCGGTGCGAAAGGACAGCGTCTCCATCACGATCGCTCCCAAGAGCACGGCGATCGCCACCCAGGCGAAACCGCTTTCCACGAGTTGGTTCTCGTGACCCGCCTGGACCTCGTCGAACTTGTGGTACGCCTCGTAGAGCGCAAACAAACCACCGACCGAGAACAGCACAATGGCGACGATGAACGAGTAGATGTAGCGCTCGCGGCCGTAACCGAAAGGATGCTCGGGCGTGGCCTCCTGCTTCGCCCGCCGCCCACCGACGAGCAGCAGAACCTGGTTCCCGGCGTCAGCCACCGAGTGAATCGACTCGGCCAGCAATGAGGAGGCGCCAGTCAGCAGCCACGCAAAGAGCTTGAGGACCGCGATGCCGCTGTTGGCGAGTAATGCTGCGACTACTGCCTTGGTGCCACCATCGGCTGCCATCTAGCGAAACTCCTTCGTCGTGGTCGGCCGATCTTGGTCCGACGGTGCCGGCATGACCCTAACGTGCAGCGTGTCGCAGCCCGATGCCCAGATAAGCGGCGGCGTACGTTCCGGTTGCCAACAACGACGCGTAAAGAGCGACGTCGTTGCCTCCGCCGCCGGTCAGTGTCTCGACCCTTATCCCTCGTTCCTTGGCAGCGGCCATCAGCCGGCCACGCTCCTCACGGACGGAGGCGTCGACCGATCCGTCGTCCAGGATCACCAGAACGGGCCTCAGGTCCCCCTCGTCGTTGTCCGCGAACGGGTCGACGAACACATCGCGGGGGCTGGCAGCGGCGATCACCGGCAGCAGGTGCTCGGCATCAGCGGCGAGAGCAGCACGGCCACTTGAGCGCCGGATCGACTCGGCGACCCGGCGAGCAGCCCTGGCGGCGAGGACCGAACCGCCCCACACGAGCGGAATGGCGTCGGCAAGCGTGATCGCCAGCATCTTGGCAGGGTTGACCGACTGGTCACGGTACGGCGAGCATTCGACGGCCACGGACTCGAGAGCGGTCGCGACCGATTCCGCGTCCGCATCCGGACCGAGGGACACCCGGTCCAGGAACTCGAGCATGACGACCGCTGTCGCGAGCTGGTCGCCGGTGCTGGCAGGCAGGATGGTCGTGTAGCGCCCGGCAGCGTGCTCAGCCACGACGGAGCGCGGCGGGCAGGCGACCACCAGCTGGCAACCTCGCCGCACTGCCTCTGCAACCGCGGATGCCGTTCCGGAGTCGGAGCCCTCGGGAGCAAGGACGACGACGAGGTCCAGCATCCCGGCCCAACCCGGCAGGCTGGGGCCAGGCCAGGCTACGAAAGGGACCGGGCACCAGGGCTCGAGAACTGCGCGAAGCAGACGGGAGTCGGGCCCTGCCGCAATCACCGCACGTGGGCGGTCGTCTCCTGATGCGGCGGACACCGCCTCCTCGATCGCCTCGGCGGCGACCCCGGCCCCGCGGCGCACCCTGGCGCCAGCTTCGGCTAGCGGACGAAGGACGCCGTCTGCCTGGGTCAGTGCCTCCTGGTCATCGAGGCGCGAGTCGTCGAAGCTGGCCATTAGGTCGCTTCAGGTTTGCGTGCCTCATCGACGAGCAGCACAGGAATGTCGTCGCGAACGGGGTAGGCCAGGCCGCATGCCGTGCACACCAGTTCGTTGGCCGCGTCATCGACCGCCAGGGCACCGTGACAGGCGGGGCAGACGATGATCTCGAGCAGAGCGGGGTCCAGGTTCATACGTTCATTGTTCATGATTGGCTCCTGATCGTGGCGAGCACGTCGTCGCGGATGCGCGTCATCATCGCTTCGTCGTCGCCTTCGGCGTTCAGCCGGAGCAGCGGCTCGGTGTTGGACGCGCGCACGTTGAACCACCAGTCGTCGTGGGTGATGGTCAAGCCGTCGAGGTGATCCACGGTCACCCCGTCGCGACCGGCGTACCTTTCCTCCACCTCCTTCAGCACAGCGCGCTGGTCGTCGACAGTGGAGTTGATCTCACCCGACGTTGCGAACCGCGAGTACTGCGCCAGGAGCTCGGAAAGGGGCCGGTCCGTCTCAGCCAGGGCAGCCAGTGCATGCAATGCGGCAAGCATGCCGGAGTCCGCCCGCCAGAAGTCCCGGAAGTAGAAGTGCCCCGAGTGCTCGCCACCGAAGATGGCGCCGGTCTCGGCCATCCTTGCCTTGATGAACGAATGCCCGACCCGGGTCCGGACCGGTGTTCCGCCGAGTTCGCTGACGATCTCGGGGACTGCGCGCGACGTGATCAGGTTGTGGATGATTGTCGCGCCAGGCTCCTTCTTCAGTTCGCGGGCTGCGATCAACGCCGTGAGAACCGACGGGTTCACGATGTCTCCCCGCTCATCGACGAGGAAGCAACGGTCGGCATCGCCGTCGAACGCCAGGCCGACGTCCGCTTGCCTTTCGCGGACCTTCGCCTGGAGGTCGCGCATGTTCTCGGGTTCGATCGGGTTCGCCTCGTGGTTGGGGAAGCTGCCGTCAAGCTCGAAGTACATCGCGACGACCTCGAGGTCGAGCTTGTCTAATACCGCCGAGGCTGTGTGTCCGGCCATCCCGTTACCTGCGTCCACGACCACCTTGAGCCGGCGACCTTCGACCGGAGCCAGCGACAACAGATAGGAGGCATAGTCGGCCAGGACGTCGGTCTCGGTGATCTTGCCGATGCGGTCGCCGGTGACCTGCTCACCAGATGCCACGAGGTCCCGGATCTCGGCGAGCCCGGTCTCCATGCCCACCGGCGCCGCGTGCGCCCGACACATCTTGATGCCGTTGTACTGCGCGGGGTTGTGGCTGGCAGTGAACATCGCGCCCGGGAGTCCGAGAGTCCCGGAGGCGAAGTAGAGCTCGTCGGTGGAAGCCAGTCCGATCATCACGACGTCGGCCCCCGCACGGGCGGCCCCCTCGGCGAACGCGCCCGCCATCCCTGGCGAAGACGGTCGCATGTCGTGTCCGACGACGACCGAACCCCCCGCCGCACCGGTCACCCGCACGAACGCGGCACCGATCGCCGTCGCGAGTTCGTCATCGAGCTGGTCGGGGACGATCCCGCGGACGTCGTACGCCTTGAAGATCTCGGCAAGCACAGTCATAGCCCGACACTATCGGGTTCGAACGGCTCAGTTGTCAGGCGAACGGAGCACCCGCAGGTGGCCCCTGCGGCCCACTTCGCGGCCGGTTTCCTGAGCCAGGCCGACGGCCTGCACCCGTGGCTGGGGGACGGGTGCAGGACGTGCCGCCTCACGCACGGCATCCGCCAGCGCAAGTAAATCGTCACTCGACGGTCCGGCCGCATCAGGGTCGGGAGCCAACCGGAGAACCTCCCAGCCGC
>Ga0136633_1000243_pt1 | contig 41311 bp, 33 predicted proteins | sample AntDrymeUQ832206_2_FD_105494 | JGI IMG/M metagenome (GOLD analysis project Ga0136633, IMG submission 105494) | Polar desert sand microbial communities from Dry Valleys, Antarctica - metaG UQ83 (22.06) | ecosystem: Environmental > Terrestrial > Soil > Desert | place: Antarctica: Dry Valley... | reverse complement strand
CTCCATGCGCTCGGAGTCGGTGACGAAGTACGGCGAGATGTAGCCCTTGTCGAAGCGCATGCCCTCGACCAGCTCGAGCTCGAGGCCGAAGGTGTTGCTCTCCTCGACCGTGATGACGCCTTCCTTGCCGACCTTGTCCATTGCCTCGGCGATCATCTCGCCGATGGTCACGTCGCCCGCGGAGATGCTCGCGGTGGAGGCGATCTGCTCCTTGGTCTCTACGTCCTTGGCCATGTTGCCGATCGCCGTCACGACGGACTCGACAGCAGCCTCGATGCCCCGCTTGAGGCTCATCGGGTTGGCACCGGCGGCGACGTTGCGCAGGCCCTCACGAACGAGCGCCTGGGCCAGCACGGTAGCCGTGGTGGTGCCGTCGCCCGCGACGTCGTCGGTCTTCTTGGCGACCTCCTTGACGAGCTCGGCGCCGATCTTCTCGTACGGGTCCTCGAGCTCGATCTCCTTGGCGATGCTCACACCATCGTTGGTGATGGTGGGCGCGCCCCACTTCTTCTCGAGGACGACGTTGCGGCCCTTCGGGCCGAGCGTCACCTTGACGGCGTCGGCGAGCTGGTTCATGCCTCGCTCGAGCCCGCGCCGTGCCTCCTCGTCGAACGCAATGATCTTGGCCATACGGATGGTCCTCCTGGACTGTTGAGCTCGTGAGTGCCGGGCTGACCGGGACGACGCCCGCGACGGACGGCCACCCGCGACCGCCGGCGTACGGCGGGCGAAGGGGCCTCATCGCCCGATCTGGCACTCACCAGGGGCGAGTGCCAGTTATGGTTTAGCACTCTCCCCCAGAGAGTGCAAGGTCAGAGCCGGCTCCGCACGGGTGCCGCGGTCACCAGGCGACATCTGACAGGGCTTCGCTGTCCAACGGAACGAGGCCGCCGGAGGCGCTCCAGACCGCCACACCGAAACCGGCGTCTGGGTCGATCCACGCAAGAATCGCGTGCTGACCGGTCCAGTCGAAGGCCAGCGAGTCCGGCGCCTGACCGGACTTGAGGGTGATCAGCACGCTGCTGGTGAAGTGGTGCAGGGTTGGTTCGGCGACGAAGGTCAGCGGCTCGATTTCACCCGGGCACTCGCCGCCGACCACCAGTTGGTCGCCATCAGGACGAATCGCCAGGGACGTGATCGCGCAGGCCCTGCCCGGCTCCGTGTCACCACCGTCGAACGTATTGACGGCCCCGAACTCGCCGGCCCGCGCTGTGCCGAAGACCCGGACCACGGACTTCGCCGGCTCCCCCTCCCCCAGCCCCACGGCGACCCGCGTGCCATCGTGATTGAGGGCGACATCGCCGAGCCCCAATGGGGCGTCGATCTCGTCGGTGAGAGACCAGCGGCGCTCGGCGCCGGAGGAAAGGTCCCGTAGCACTAGGTCGGTGGACGGAGAGACACAGTTGGACTGGGTGCTGGCGAAGTAGGCCAGGATCCTGCCGTCGCCACTGAGTGTCGGCGACGAGGTAGGACGCGTCGGGCATCGGTTTCGGCGCCTTCTCGCGGACCACCTTGAGGTGTCGCTGTCGCGACCGGGCACCGTTCACGACGCTAGCCCGGAGGTAGGCCAGCGCCTTCTCCGGTTCACGCAACCGGCGCCAGGCGCCGTGCATCTTCACGAACGCGTCGTGGACCACGTCCTCGCTGGCCGTCGTGTCGCCAAGCAGCAGCGTCGCCAGCCGGACCAGCGATCGGGAGTGCGCCCGGTAGAGGTCCGTGAGCGCCGCGTCGGCGTCGGTCCAGACCGCCGTGACCACACCGCCGTCCCCCGCCATGGCCTGCATCATGACGGTACGACGCGCAACATCGGCGAATGGTTGGCAGTCGGCGCGAAAAGGTCAGCAGGTCGACGTGGTGGAGCCGTTGTCGAGTTGCCCCGCGCGATTTCTACGGCGGCGGATGGCGACCGCGCCGGCGACGGTGACAAGCATGGTCAATGGCATGAAGAGCACGGACGGCACCTCGGGTACACCGGGCGGCGGCACCTCGCCGAGGTACATCGCCGAGGTCATGGCGAGCACCCCGACGGGAGCGCGGCAGTACGTCGTCTGGTCGCCGACCTGCTGGTCACAGATCTCACGCCGGGTCTCCACGGACTCCGGAGCAAGCAGCCGGGCATAAACCCAGCCCGCCCTGTTCGGCGCGGTGAACGTGACGGCACCACCGGGGGTCAGCGGCGCCTCGTCGCGGAGCACGGTGCCGTTAGCGAGGACCTCGACGAGTCCGGAGCCGGGTGCTCCTGTGGCCCGCACGCGCATCGCCGTGCCAGACGGGACCGTGTCCCCGATCATCGACTCGAAGTCCCCGTCTCCGTCACTGTCCCCTTCGAGAAGCAGGCGGGTCGCGCCGGCCGCCGGTGACTGCACCGAGATCGACGTACGCCCCTCGCGGATCGCCCGGAGCACCCCGCGCGCGGTGCGCTCGCCGGCGAAGACCCACGTCGTCGGGTTGCCCGGACCCTGGACCAGCGCGGTCGAGAGCCAGTGCGAGTCGCTGCCACCGGTGGCGGCCACATGCGCACCCGTGTTGAGCCAGCACTCCCAGTAGGTGAGGGCGTCCTTGCTAGGCGAGTTCCCTGGCGCAGGTGGCTGCAGGTAGTGGCCGATGTTCCACACCTCGACCGAGTCGACGCGGACCCCGTAGCCGTAGCCCCAGTCCAGCGAGCCGGTGTCGTCGCACGCCGTCAGCTCGTGGTCGATGCCGTCCGCCGGGTGGTTGGCCTGGAACACACCCCCGTCCCCGCGCAGCTCGTCGGCCATCGCGTTCACCCCGGCAAGACCGGCCGGCGTCCCCGCGTCGGCGCTGGTCCACGGGTAGACCCGGGCCGCGCCGAGCATCTGGGCATGGCCGCTGATCGAGTTCTCGTAGCCGGGCACCCCGATCACCCCGTGGGTGCCGAAGCCGGGGTCGTTGACCGACCGAGCACCCGACTCTGCGGGATTGCCCTGGCTGTGGTGGTCGGTGATCGCCACGTAGTCGAGCCCCCGCACCGAGGCCTCGATGAAGCGCTCCTCGACGGTCCCGGACAGCGTGTAGAAGTCCTCCTCCGTCGTGTTGTAGTCATCCGGCGGGCAGTAGGCGTCGTGCGAGTAACAGGTGTGGACATGCAGGTCGCCGGACAGCCACTCGCCAGTCAGCGCGGCAGGCGGGGCAGCGTCCTGGGTGGCCTCTGCACCGACGAGCGGTAGGGCCAGGGCGGCTGCGGCCACGCCCGCGACGCAGGCTGCCCGAATGCGGCCGGTCCGCAAGGCACGCATGGGGATCCTTCCGATCGATGAAGGACTGTCGACCCGGAACCTACCCACCAGCGACCGCCGGGATGATCGACACGGTGGCGCCCTCGGGCACCGGCGTGGTCAGTCCGTCGAGAAAGCGCACGTCCTCGTCGCCGACGTACACGTTGACGAATCGTCGTAGGGCGCCGGTCTCGTCGATCACCCGCTCACCGGCACCGGGGTGCTGGGACTCCAGCGCGGCGATGACGTCGGACAGTGGACCCGCCTCGACGGTGACCTCCGCGGCTCCCCCGGTCAGTGACCGCATCGGGGTAGGGATCCGGACGGTGACGCTCATCGCTGCACTCCTTTAAGGGTGACCGGGTCGGCGGCACCCGACGCGCGGAAGGCGTCGAGGCTCGGAGCAATCGTGTACGACGGCTGCGAGACAGCGGCCACCGCGTCGAGTGTCTTGAGCCCGTCGCCCGTGTTGAGCAGGACCGTCGGGGCGCCCGCGGCCAGCTGACCGGTCGCCAGCAGTCGCTGCATGGATGCCACCACCACACCGCCCGCGGTCTCGGCGAAGATCCCCTCGGTCTCGGCGAGCAGGCGAATTCCCGCGACGATCTCCTCGTCGGAGACGTCCTCGAGCGCGCCGCCGGTGCGCTTCGCCACGTCGATCGCATAAGGGCCGTCGGCCGGGTTGCCGATCGCCAGCGACTTGGCGATCGTCGACGGTTTGACCGGTCGTACGACGTCCCAGCCGTTCTTCCATGCCGTCGCCACTGGCGAGCAGCCGCTCGCCTGCGCACCGAAGATCGCGTACGGGGTGTCCGCCACGAGGCCTAGCGCGGCCAGCTCGCGGAATCCTTTGTCGACCTTCGTCATCAGCGAGCCACTGGCCACCGGTGCGATGACCTGAGCCGGCAGTCGCCAGCCGAGCTGCTCAGCGATCTCGTAGCCCACCGTCTTGGAGCCTTCGGCGTAGTAGGGCCGCACGTTGACGTTGACGAACGCCCACGGCAGCTCGCCGGCCACCTCTGCGCAGAGTCGATTGACGTCGTCGTACGAGCCAGTTACTGCGACCAGAGTCTGCCCGTAGATGCCCGTGGCAACGACCTTGCCAGCCTCGAGGTCGGCCGGGATGAAGACGACGGCGCGCAGGCCGGCGCGGGACGCGTGGGCAGCCACCGAGTTGGCCAGGTTTCCGGTCGAGGCGCAGGACACGGTCGTGAAGCCGAACTCGACCGCCTTGGACAGCGCCACCGAGACGACCCGGTCCTTGAACGAGTGGGTGGGGTTGGCGCTGTCGTCCTTGACCCACAGCTCGGCCATCCCGAGCGCCCGGCCGAGGTTGTGCGCCCGGACCAGCCGGGTCATGCCGGCCCCGAGGTCGACCCGGGTGTCCGGGTCAGCGCCGGCCGGCAGCAGCTCGGCGTAGCGCCACATGGTCTGCGGTCCGGCCTCGATCGAGGCCCGGCTGACCGTCCGGGCCCACACCGAGTGGTCATAGGCGATCTCAAGCGGTCCAAAGCAGAACTCGCACACATGCGCGGCGGCCACGGGGTAGTCCCGGTGGCACTCGCGGCAGCGCAGGCCGAGCACAGCACCGGAACTTCGGGTGGATGACGAAAGCTCGGATACGACGCGCACAGTCAGCCTCTCCTCATCTTCCCCCGACACGGATGCGTCGGGGCCGGAGTTGGCACCTGTCGCGGCGGCGGCTCGGTGAGCGCTTTCCGCGATGGTTGCCGGGACGTCGTAGGGCCGTTCCCTCAGTCCCTCGTGATGAGTTGCGTATGCAGTTGTGTGACGTCAGTGTCGGCACCACTCGCGCAGCGGTCAAACCCGTACGCCCGGTGAGGGGAGCACATGGCGCACGACCGGGCGAGCGCGTGGCTCCAGCAGCGGACCTACCACTGGTCTCGCTTCGCGGACCTCCGCGCTCTCGTCGATGCCAAAGGGTCGACGTCCGTCAGCGTCGTACTGCCAGCTCGCAATGAGGTGCGCACGGTAGGCGCCATCATCGGCTGCCTCCGCGACACCCTGATGGGAGCGGATGCGCTGCTCATCGATGAGCTCGTCGTGCTCGACCACGGCTCTACCGACGGGACAGCTCGAGCAGCCGCCGATGCCGGGGCGACAGTCATCGCCTCTCGCGATGTGCTGACGTCGTACGGCGACCGGCTCGGCAAGGGCGAGGCGCTCTGGAAGTCCCTTGCCGCGACTCGTGGGGACATCGTCGCGTGGGTCGACGCGGACATCGAGAACATCGACGCAGCCTTCGTCTACGGGCTCCTCGGCCCGTTGCTCACCGACTCGGACGTCCACTTCGTCAAGGGCTTCTACGAGCGGCCCTTTGCCGAGCGCGACCGCCTGCGCCCGACCGGCGGCGGCCGGGTGACCGAGCTCGTCGCGCGGCCGTGGCTCAACATGTTCTGGCCCGACCTGGCCGGCGTCATCCAGCCGCTTGCGGGCGAGCAGGCTGGCCGCCGAAAGCTGCTCGAGCGACTCCCTTTCGTCTCCGGCTACGGGGTCGAGGTGGGTCTGCTCATCGACGTCTTCGACGACGTCGGCCTCAACGCGATCGCGCAGGTCGACCTGGAGCGACGGGTGCACCGCAACCAGTCGGTCGAGAAGCTCGGGCAGATGGCCTACGTCATCCAGCAGTCGCTGATGTCACGGTTGCAGCGCGAGGGCCGGATGACGCTCGCTGACCCGCCGGCAGCGATGCTCACCCAGTTCCGCAACCGTCTCGACGACTACCGCATGGTGACGCACGAGCTGCCCGTCACCGAGCGCCCTGCCCTCGTCGACGTACCCGAGTACGTCGCCCGCTGAGTGCGGATGGGGTGGGTCAGGCTGGCTTAACGGCCCGAAGGCAGATCTTGGTGTCCGTGTAGGCCACGACGGCACCCGCCGGATCCAGCTCGATGGAGTACGTCGACCGCATCGCGTGCGGTGCCTCGCGAAAGACGCGGCGCACCTCCTCCGCGCGGTCACCCACACACCCGGACCGGGCCAGCCACGGCTCGAGCGCGTGCCGCTTGCGGGTCAGCATGGTCTCGACAACGGACAGTCGAGCGCCGGTGCACACGGCCCGCCAGCGCGACGGCGCCCAGGACTGGCCGTGCGAGGGGTCTCGCAGCCGCTCGACGTCGTCGAGCCATCGCGCGAGACCGTCGTCCTCGGGCACCGTCGTGTCGACGAGCAGGAACATCCCGCCGGGCGTGAGCACGCGGGCGACCTCGTCGACGAAGCGCGCGACATCGCCGAAGTGATGTGGCGCGATGCGGCACGTGACGAGAGGCACCGAGGAGGTGCGCACCGGCAGTCGCTCGGCCGCGCCGGCGAGCCACCCCAAGGCCGGGCGATCGGTGCTGCCCCGTGCAGCCGCGACCGACTCCGGTGTCAGGTCGCTCGCCACCACGCGATGTCCTGCTGCGATGAGCGCGCGGGTGGCAAAGCCGCCGCCGCAGGCGACGTCGAGAGCGACGCCCGGCACCACCGACGTCGCCCGGGTCGCGAACCAGTCCAGGTCGTCACCACCGGCGTGGCTCTCACTGATGGCGTAGGTCTCGGCGACCCGCGAGTACTGCGCACGGTTGCGCTCCTGGATGGCCCGCAGCTCGTCGTCCTTCACTCAGCGGTCATCGCGGGTACTCGCGGGTCACGACGACGGTGAGCCCCTGCCCTGGAAGGTCGGCCGGGCGGGGAGCGGACTGCCGGATGGCGGAGAAGGCAGCGCGCAGATCAGCCGCGGCAGCCTCTTGACCGGGCGCGAAGAACACCGTCGTGACGGCGACCGGGCGGCGGGTGTTGCCCACCTCGACGATCTCCCAGCCGCCCTGGCGGAAGTCCTCAGCAGCGCGGGCCGCCAAACCACTGATCCGCGAGTGGTTCAGGACCGTCAACGGCGGACGGGCCGCCGCGATGGGCTCCTCCACCGGCGCGGGCTCGGCGGGTGTGACCGCGCCACTGGCCGTCGGCGCTGGGGCTGGGTCTGGGGCTGGGTCTGAGTCGGCCGACGGAGCGACGACGACCGGACCTTGGCCGCTAGCCAAGGGCGGATCTTTCGCGAAACCGAGGTTGAGCCCCAGCAGCCCGAGGCTCACCAGGCCGATCGCGAGGAGACCGCCACCGATATCCCGAGCGAGACCCGACGGCAAGACCCTCGGCGCGCCGAAGCGGTGCGCCGGAGTCCGAGTGGGGGTGCCGGTCAGCCCTCGAGCCCCAGGCGGCGGGCCTGGCGAGTCCGCTGGCGGGTGGCCCGCAGCCGTCGTAGCCGCTTGACGAGCATCGGGTCGTGCACGAGCGCCTCCGGCCGGTCGATGAGAGCGTTGACCACTTGGTAGTAGCGGGTGGCACTCATGTCGAACAGATCCCGAATCGCCTGCTCCTTGGCGCCGGCGTACTTCCACCACTGGCGCTCGAACGCGAGGATCGCCCGCTCACGCTCACTGAGCTGGCCGACCTCGAGGTGGTCGATCGAGGAGGCGGCGTCCACCTGAGCTCCTTCGGCTGCGTACGTCGAATGACACGGTTGTCATTAACGCAGCCTCATTCTGGCAGACCGGCCTGACAAAGCAAGCGTCGGCGAGGCGAGCCGGGGGACGGCCGCTGCCGCCCTACTCGTCGGGCCTACTCGTCGGCCCGGACCTCGACCGGTCCGAGGCCGAGGTCGCCTAGCCCCTCGGCAACGACGTCGGCGTCGCCGACGACCACGGTCACGAGGTCGTCGAGACGCAGGTGCCGGCGCCCCGCGGCGTCGACCTCCTCCTTGGTGACTGCGGCAATCCGCTCGCGCTGCCGGTCGTAGTAGTCGTCCGGGAGGTCGTACACCACGATCTCGCTGAGCGCCCCGGCGACGCCGCGCGGGGAGGCGAAGGCGAGGGGGTAGCGCTCGATCCGCTGGCGACGGACGTCGTCGAGCTCGTCAGCTCGGATGCCGCCATCATGCATCCCGGTGATCTCGGCAAACGCGTCGGTCAGGGCCGGCGCCGTCACCTCGGTCTTGACCTCGGACTGCGCGACGAAGATGCCGGCGTCACGTCGAAGGTCGTACTGCGCCGATGCCCCGTAGGTGTAGCCCTTCTTCTCCCGCAGCGTGTAGTTCAGCCGCGAGCTGAAGGTGCCGCCCAGCGCCATCTGCATGGTGGTTAGCGCGACCTCGTCTTCGCCGCCTCGCGCTGGACCCGAGTGGCCCACAGCCAGTGCTGACTGCACGGCTCCAGGTCGGTGTACGACGACGACGCGGCGGCCGCCCTGGACCGGCTCGGATGTCGTGCCGGCCGCCTCACCGGCGCCGCCGGACCAGCCGGAGAACACAGTGGCCCCGACCGCTTCGATGTCGAGGCCGGTCAGGTCGCCCGCGATGACGAGAGCGGCGCAGCCGGGCAACAGTCGCGTGTCATGCCATTGACGTACTGCCTCGATGTCCACGGCCGACACCCCGGCAGCGTGTCCGGCCTGGGGCAGCGAGTAGCGACTGCCCGAGCGCCACAGTGCCGCCGCGAGCTCGCGGAGCGCGCGGGTGCGCGGTCGAGCCGCGTCGGCCATCAGGTCGTCGAGCCGCTCATCGCGCAGTCGACCGAGCTCCTCAGCATCCAACGTCGGCGACGCGAGCGCATGGTGAAGGAGCTCTGCGGCAGCTGGCACAGCGGCACTCGGCACGTCGAACCCGAGTTGGGTCGCATCCCAGCCCACCGCAGCGAACCAGCTGGCGCCGAGCCGCTCTCCGGCGACGGCGAAAGCGTGCGCGTCAAGCCCGCCAGCCCCCTGGCCGAGCAGCTGCGCGGTCAGGTTGGCAACGCCTTCCGCCCCCGACGGCTCGGCAGCGGCGCCGGAACGGGAGACCAGCGACAGCGACACGATGGGCCGGCGCTCGAGGTGACAGGCGAGGACCGTGCCGCCGGCCACAGCGTGCCGCGAGAACGCCGGGAACCGGAACGGCCGTGGCTCACCGGCGCCGGGGCGCTCCGCGACCAGGACTGTCATGCCGACACCTCGACGCCCTCGGCCGCGCCATCAGCGGCAGCGTCGTCAGGGGTATAGGTGAGGACCACGCGGTTGTCCTTCGTCATCACCGATCGCGCCACGCGTACGACGTCGGCCGCGGTGACCGCGAGCAGCCGATCAAGGCGGGTGTTCACCAGTGCTGGGTCACCGAACAGAGTGGCGTGCTGGGAGAAGGCATCCGCGCGACCGTCGAGTCCACTGAGGTGTCCGAGAACCTCGCTCGTCAGGAGGGCGTGCGCCCGTTCCATCTCCTCCGGCGCCACGGCGCCGTCGATGAGCGCGGCGACGACCGCGTCGTACGCCGCCTCGGCCTTCTCCGGGCTGACGCCCTCCGCACAGTGCAGGTCGGCGATGAGCAGGCTCGCTCCGCCCACGAAGTCGAAGGCGCCGACGAACTCCTCGGACGGCCGGACGAGCTGCTGGCTGAGCACCAGGTCGTGGTAGAGCCGGCTCCCCCGCCCGCCGCCGAGGACGACGGAGAGCACGGAGATGACGTCGAAGTCCGGCGTGCCGAAGGGCGGACACCGGTAGCCGATGAAGACCGCGGGCAGGGGGACCTGGTCCGGGATCGTGCGCCGGATCTCGCGCCCGATCGACGCCGGCGCGGTGCCGTCCGGCGCCCCGACGAGGTCCGGGCATGCCGGGATGCCGCCGAAGTACTTCTCTACCAGGGCCAAGGCTGCCGAAGTGTCGACGTCACCGACGAGGGTCAGGACCGCGTTGTTGGGTGCGTAGTGGCGGCGGTAGAACTCCTTGACGTCGTCCAGCGAGGCTGCCTCGAGGTCGTCCATCGAGCCGATCGTGGAGTGCTGGTACGGGTGGCCCTCCGGGAAGGCGAGCTCCTGCAGCTGCTCGGTCCACCCGCCATAGGGCTGGTTGTCGTAGGACTGGCGTCGCTCGTTCTGGACGACGGCGCGCTGGTTGTCGAGGGTCTCCTGGGACAGCGAGTCGGCGAGCCCGCCCATCCGGTCGGCCTCGAGCCACAGAGCGAGCTCGAGGTGGTGACTCGGCACAGTCTCGTAGTAGTTGGTCCGGTCGCACCACGTCGTCGCGTTGAGCGACGCTCCCACGGCCTGCAGGAACTTGAGGTGCTCGCCCTTGCCGACGTTGGCCGAGCCTTCGAACATCAGGTGCTCGAAGAGGTGGGCGAGGCCGGTGCGTCCGGGCTCCTCATGCCGCGAGCCGACGTCGTACCAGATGTTGACCGCGACGACCGGCACAGCGTGGTCCTCATTGATAACGACGCGCAGGCCGTTGGCCAGACGGGTGTCGGAGATCTCGTACGTCGGAGCGCTCATCCCGGTCACTGTCATCGGGTGACCGTAACGCAGGAACTGAGAGGGTCGACGCCGAATGCTTCCGCCATGCGCCGACTCGCCCTGCTGGGGCTCGCCACCGCGCTCCTGACCGGCTTCGCCGGTCCAAGCGGAGCAGTCGGCCTCGCCGGGCCGGGCGGAGCAGCCGAGGAGACACCCCGTCGCGAGGAGCGGCGCTACGACACGTTCGTCGTCGAGCACGTTCGGGTGCCGATGCGCGACGGCGTGGAGCTGGCGGCGGACATCTACCGCCCGGTGACACCGGCGCGCGTGCGAGTGCCGGTCATCCTGCAGCTGACGCCGTACCACTCGCTCTACAAGAGCCTGGACCCCAACGAGGCTGATCTGCCAGTCGGTGACGCCAAGCTCTTCGTCCCGCAGGGCTACGCCTACGTCGTCGCCGACGTCCGCGGCACCTGGGGCTCGGGGGGCTGCTGGGACTACGGCGGCCTCAAAGAGCGCCAGGACGGCTACGACCTCGTCGAGTGGCTGGGTACCCGCGCCTGGTCCAACGGCAAGGTGGCGATGACGGGTGCGTCGTACGACGGCACCACGGCCAACGCCGCGGCCGTCGAGGCGCCACCGCACCTGGCGACGATCGTGCCGATCTCCGCGATCAGCAGGTGGTGGGGATACGCCTACCAGCAAGGCGCCCGGGCGTCGTACTCCGGCACGTCAGCCGACATCGATCCTCCCTCGGACACCCCGACGGACTTCATGTTCGGCTACGGGTTCCTCCCTCCGCCTGACCCCTCGACAGTCACCAACGCTCAGCAGATCGCGATGCGCTGGACCCTGTGCGACCGGATCCGCCAGACCGAGCACGGCTACGACCTCGAGCCCGACTACGACGACTTCTGGGTCGAGCGTGACTACCTGCGCCTCGCTGCCCGCGTCAAGGTGCCCGTGCTGATCTCCCACGGCCTGCTGGACTTCAACGTGAAGACCTGGGAGGGCACGTCCTGGTACTCGGCTCTGCGGACGGAGAAGGCCATGGTGCTCGGCCAGTGGCCGCACGCCTCTCCACGCGGGAAGTACCCGGAGTGGAACGAGTTCCTCACCAAGTGGTACGAGCGATGGCTGTACGGCGTGCGCAACGGCGTCGAGCACGAGCCTCCGGTGCGGGTCCAGTCGAGCGACCGAGAGTGGCGGTCGGGCGAGTGGGGCCGGACCCGACCTCGCGTCCTGCCGCTCGCCGGCCCCTCGGTGACGATCGTCGACGACGGCGCGCTCGAGGAGGAGCAGATGCTCCGTGGCGTCGGCCGCGATGCTCGGTTCGTCCGCGTGCCCGTCCCGCGCAGCGACGGTCCTCTGCACTTGCAAGGTAGGCCGGTGCTTCGTCTCGCCTTTGCCAGCGACCGCGCGTCGACACAACTCGACGCCGTGCTCTGCGACGTCGGCCCCGACGGCGTCTGCCGCATCGTGTCGCGGGCCTATCTCAACGCTCGCTATCTCCACGGTCTGACGGCAGGCAAGGACCTCGTCCCGGGCGAGACCTACGTCGCCGCGCTGGAGTTCATCGACAAGGACTACATCGTGGCCGAAGGTCGACACCTGGAGCTGTTGATCTCCTCGGCGTCGACGACCTGGGTCGCGCCTGATGACTCCCGCGCCCGCAACACCCTGCAGCTGGACCGGAGCTCTCTCGTCCTGCCGGTCGTGCGCTGACCTACTGCTGGTTCACCCGCAGCTGCGCAAGCCCTCGCACCTGCCGCAGCGCCACGGAGAGCGTGGCGAGGTCGTAGGTCTCGGACTCGGTGATGTCGGCGAGCACAAGGCTCGCCCGGTTGACGGCGGCGGCGTTGAGCTCGCACCACATCGCGATGCGCTTGTCGGCGTCGCCGCACTCCGTCGTCGCGAGAACGTCAGCGGTCAAAGCCGCGTGTGCGGCGTAGAGCTCATCGCGGAGCGCGGCGCGAGCCAGCGTCTGCCACCGGTCATCGCGCGGCAGGGCAAGCACTCCGGCACGCAGTCGATGCAGGGCAAGGCGTTCCTCGAGCGCGAAGTACGTCGTCGCCACCTCCGCCACTGGCGATCCGCTGCGCGCCGCCACGTCGACGATGTCGAGGGCGCCGTACGCAGCGCCGAAGCCGGCGACGTGGCTCGCGATCGCGTCGGGTGAACCCGCCTGCTGCAGCGCGACGGTCTGCACGACCATCGCGTCCAGCTCGGTCCCGACGGCGAAGCGGGGGAGCCCGGCAATGACCTCGGCCACCCCCGGGCCAAAGGTCGCGATTGTCGCGGCGATGTCGATCGGACTGCGGCGCGTGTGCAGCAGCCAGCGGGTCGCCCGCTCCATCAGCTTTCGGCCCTCGAGCAGCATCGACGTCTGCACCGACGTCATCACGACGTTGTCCAGGGCCTCCACATCGGCGACGAAGGCCGGCATCGCAAACACCTCGCGGGCCACTGTGTGCGCGCGGATGATGTCGGCTACCGAGGAGGCAGTCTCTTCCGCCATCCGATACACGAAGGTGATGCCGGCATGGTTGACCATGCCGTTGACCACGACGGTGGCAATGATCTCGCGGCGGAGACGGTGCTCTCCCATCTCCTTGGCGAACCGCGAACGGAGAGGCGACGGGAAGTAGTCCGCCAGCTCGCGGCTCAGATAGGGATCCTCCGGCAGGTCGGAGTCGAGCAGCGCGGCGGTGAGCGCGATCTTCGTGTGCGCCAGCACGACGGCGAACTCCGGGCTGGTCAGCCCCACTCCCGCAGCCTCGCGCCGAGCGATCTCCACCTCATCGGGTAGCACCGCGAGAGAACGGTCCACCTGACCGTCGCGCTCCATCCGCGTGATGTATCGCGCATAGACCGGCAGCATGTCGTGCGCCTGGAACCGGGCATTCCCGAGGGCTACGTTCTGCTCGTAGTTGTCGCGCAGGACGTGGGCGGCTACCTCGTCGGTCATCTCCTCGAGTAGCGAGTCCCGCTGGGCCAGGGTCATCTGCCCATCCGCCACGACCCGGCCGAGCAGGATCTTGATGTTGACCTCGTGGTCGGAGGTGTCGACGCCGGCGGAGTTGTCGATCGCGTCGGTGTTGACCCGCCCCTGGGCCAGGGCGTACTCGACCCGACCACGCTGCGTCAGACCGAGGTTGCCGCCTTCACCGACGACCTTGCACCGCAGCTGGCGGCCGTCCACTCGAATGGAGTCGTTGGCCTTGTCACCGGCATCTGCGTGGCTCTCGGCCGACGACTTCACATACGTGCCGATGCCGCCGTTCCACAGCAGGTCCACCGGCGCGAGCAGGATCGCGCGCATCACTTCGGCTGGAGTCATCGCGGTGGCCGACACCCCAAGCACGGCCGAGACCTGCGGCGAGATGGGGATCGACTTCGCCGTGCGCGGGAACACTCCGCCACCGGCCGAGATGAGAGTGCGGTCGTAGTCGTCCCAGCTTGAGCGGGGCAAGTCAAACAGGCGCTCGCGCTCGACGTACGACATCGCGGGGTCCGGGTACGGATCGAGGAAGACGTGCCGGTGGTCGAATGCCGCCACCAGCCGGATCTGACGCGAGAGCAACATGCCGTTGCCGAATACATCACCAGACATGTCACCGATGCCCACCACGGTGAACGGCTCGGTCTGGATGTCGGTGCCGACTTCGCGGAAATGGCGCTTGACCGACTCCCACGTCCCGCGTGCCGTGATGCCCATCGCCTTGTGGTCGTACCCCGCCGACCCACCTGACGCGAAAGCATCACCCAGCCAATAGCCATACTCGATGGCGATCGCATTGGCGATGTCGGAGAAGGTGCCGGTGCCCTTGTCAGCGGCGACGACCAGGTAGGGGTCATCCCCGTCGTGACGTACGACGCTGGGCGGCGGAACGACGGCGCCACCGACCAGGTTGTCGGTCAGATCGAGCAGACCACGGATGAAGTCGGAGTAGCAGGCGACAACTTCGGTCGACATCGCCTCGCGGTCAGCAGCCGGGCGCTTGACCACGAAACCGCCCTTGGCGCCGACGGGAACGATGACCGCGTTCTTGACCATCTGCGCCTTGACCAGCCCGAGGATCTCGGTGCGGAAGTCCTCCCGGCGGTCCGACCAGCGGATCCCGCCGCGAGCGACTGCGCCGAATCGCAGGTGGACGCCCTCGACCCGGGGGGAGTACACGAAGATCTCATGCTTCGGCCGTGGCAGCGGCAGCTCGGGCACTCGCTCCGGGTCGAGCTTCAGGGAGAGGTACTGCTTGGGCGCACCATCGGCACCGACCTGGAAGTGGTTGGTGCGCACCGTCGCGCTGATCAGGGCGAGATAGCTGCGCAGAATGCGGTCCTCGTCGAGGCTAGCGACCTGCTCGAGGGCCTGGCCGATGTCGTCGATCAGCTCGTCAGTCCGGGCACCATGCGCTGCGAGCGACGGGTCGAAGCGCGCCGTGAAGAGCTCGACCAGCCACCGCGCAACTTCGACGTTGCGAGCCAGCGTCTCCGCGATGTACATCTCCGAGAAGGCTGTGCCCGCCTGTCTCAGGTACTTCGCATACGCCCGCAGCACCGACACTTCGCGCCAGGTGAGCCTGGCCGCGAGGACGAGCGCATTGAATCGATGGCTCTCCGCGTGTCCGCGCCACACTGCGGTGAAGGCGTCCTGAAATGCTTCCCGCTCTTCGGCGCCGATGTCGGCCATGGCGCCGAGACGCAGGCCGAGGTCGTAGACCCACGCCGTGGGCTCGCCGGGCCGATTGATCTCGTACGGCCGCTCATCGAGCACCTCGACGCCCATGTTCTGGAGGACCGGCATCATCTCCGACAGCGACAACGGCGAGCCGATCCGGAAGATCTTGAACCTTCGCTCGTCCGCGGGACTGCCACTGGGCCGATACAGAGTGACGTCAAGATCGCCGTGACTGCGCTCGAGAGCCTCCAGCCGCACCAGATCCACGACGGCCCGGCGCGCGGAGAAGTCCTCCTTGTAGGCCTCTGGAAAGTCCCCGTAGCGAGCGATCAGCGGCGGAGCGAGACCCTCGCCGACCTCCGCAGTGATGGCGTCCACGAGCTCGTCATTCCACGATCGGGTAGCAGCAGCGAGCCTGCTCTCGAGCTCGTCGAGGTCGAGAGCATGCAGCTGCGTCGGGTCGGTGCGTACAACGATGTGCAGCCGCGCGAGCACTGACTCCGACACCGACGTCGTGTAGTCGACGCTCGTTCCGTCGACGGCATTCATCAGGATGTTCTGGATCTTCAGCCGCACTCCGGTGGTGTAGCGCTCGCGCGGCAAGAAAACCAAGCAGGAGATGAATCGGCCGTAGGTGTCTTGGCGGATGAACAGCCGCACCTGCCGGCGTTCCTGGAGATGAAGGATCCCCATCGCGATGAAGAACAGGTCGTCCTCGGACATCTGGAGCAGCTCGTCGAGAGGATAGGTGTCGAGGATCTGCGCCAGGTCCCGCTCGTCATGCGTCCCGGCTGCGAAGCCGGCTCGCGCCATCACAGCAGCCACCTTGCGACGGGCGACCGGGATGACCCTCGGGCTGGCGCGGTACGCGGCCGACTTGAAGAGGCCGAGGAATCGCCGTTCTCCTACCGCGTTGCCGACGTCGTCGTAGAACTTGAATCCGACGTAGTCGATGTAGGCGGTCTTGTTCACGGTGGCGCGGGAGTTGGCCTTCGTCAGGATCAGTGGGTTGCTGTCGAGCGCACGAGCACGCACGGCCGGCTGGAGGGCCGCGAACGACCGTGACTCCGGGGAGAGGCCGGCATCGCGCAGGATTCCCAGCCCAGTGCCCGGCACCGACATCAGACTCTTGTCGGCGCCGTTCTCGACGAGCTGGTACTCGCGGTAGCCGAGGAAGATGAAGTTCTCCGTCCGCATCCAGTCGATGAAGGCCTTGATCTCGTCGACTGCCGCGTTCGCATCCTTGGGCCCATGCTCCGTGAGCGCCTGCGAGGCTTCTTCGGCCCGCAGCCGCATCTTGGGCCAGTCCTCAACCGCCGCGCGGACATCTTCGAGCACTCGGCGCAGATCCTTGCGCAGCTCATCGATGACTGCCTGGTCGACCAGTCGGTCGATCTCGACGTGGATGAACGACTCGAGCGGAGTCCCGGCACCCGCTCCCCCCGATTCGGCGACGCTGCGGAGCTGACCCACCGCGTCACGGTCGACATGCACCTGCGGATGGACCACGAGGTGAATGGCCAAGTTGTGACGGGTCAGCTCGCCGGTGACCGAGTCGACGAGGAAGGGCATGTCGTCAGTGACTACCTCGACCACCGAGTGGGGCGAGCGCCAGCCTTCGGTCGCTTCCGCAGGGTTGACGATGCGCACGAGCCCGGTGCCCGGAGTGCGTCGCTCCGCGAGCTGAAGGTGGGACAGCGCGGCGCCGGCAACGTCAGCCGGCGAGCGCCCGACCAGGTCGTCCGCAGCAACGTTGCGGTAGTAGTGGCGGACGAAGGCCTCCGCCGTCGCTACCCGGTCTCGGGTCAGGTGTGCACCCTCGCCGGCGAGCACCGCGGCCGCCGAGAGGAGGTCCGCCTTGGCCTCTTCTCGAGCCTGATCGTGCCGAGCAGCCATCGTCTCCCCTGCGGCGCCGTTGCCGTTCGGTGCCCCAGCGTAGTGGCCCCGGCCGGGGTAACGTCTGGCGACATGAGCGAGCCGATCATCGACCGCGCTCGGATTGACGTGGAGCGCGACCGCATCCGCTCGACCTATCTGCTTCCCAGCGAGCGTCGGGCGCCATCATCGGCTCGCGGCGTGCACCACCTGGCCCTCCTGTCCTCCGATGTCGAGCGCACTGTGCGCTTCTACCAAGAGGTCCTCGAGATGCCCTTGACGGACATCTTCGAAAACCGGGATTACCCGGGCTCCAACCACTTCTTCTTCGATCTGGGCCAGGGCAACCTCATCGCGTTCTTCGACTTCCCTGGCCTCGACCTCGGGCCGTACGCCGAAGTGCTGGGCGGGCTTCACCACGTGGCTATCTCCGTGGAACCGGATCGATGGGCCCGCCTGCGCGCCAACCTGGAGGCTGCCGGCGTCGACTACCAGCTGGAGAGCGGCACCTCGGTGTACTTCCGCGACCCAGACGGCGCCCGCTTGGAGCTCATCGCCGACCCGCTCGGGGAGATGTACGGCCACCGCGTGCTCTAGCGAAGACCGGCCAAGCGGTCGAGGGCGGCGGCAGGAGTCGGCCCTCGTGCGGCGAAGTCCAGCACTACACCCACCAACCTGAGGAGTCTCATGCGCGTCCGCCTTGCTGCCGTTGCCGCCCTGGCCGCCATTGCCGCAGCAGCGCTGCCATCCTCCGCCGGGGTCGCGCTCGTCATCGACGACCCCGCGGGTGACGCCAACTTCTCCGGTCTGCACGGCGGCACAGTGCCTGCTGGCAGCCAGGCTGGCCTGGACATCACCAAGGTGACATTCGACACCACCGTCAAAGACGGAAACCCCTCAGCGGTTAAGATCGACCTCACGATGTCGGCGGCTCCCAGCACCCTGCCGACCTCGTCGTACGGGATCATCGCCACCCACTCGGTATGCGGTCAGCTGCGGCTGCAGATCTACTACTCCGAGTCGGGTCCGACGACGTACGGCGACCTCGCTGCATGCGGTGCCAATGACGATCCGACGTCGACTAATGCCGAGCAGTTCGCGATCGACTTCGAGCCGAAGATCGAGGGCAACATCCTGCGGCTGCAGATCCCGTTCAAGTCGCTGCCCAAGGAGTTCAAGGTGGGCTCCATCGTGAGTGAGATCAGCGCCTACACGTCCACCGCGGAGTTCGTGCTCGCCGGATACCAGCCGACCGACTTCGAGCCCAGCGCAGGCGTGGACACCGTGATCACCGACAAGAGCTGGAAGATCTCCTAGCCCCCTCCCGCCCGGGGGCTCGGTACAACCTCCCCGTGGCTCTCTATGCGCTCGGTGACCTAGTGCCCACGGTCGACCCGGCGGCCCACGCGCGTCCCGACGCAACCGTCATCGGTGACGTACGGCTCGGCGAAGGGGCCACCGTCTGGCGGGGGAGATGTACGGCCACCGCGTGCTTTAGCCGAGCTCCCGTCGCAGGTCGGGAAGTACCTCCTCGGCGATCCGGCGTACGACGTCGGAGGCCGCTTCCCCATGGCGCAGCAGGCCCTCGGCCGGGTGGTCGGGATGGACGAGGACGACCTCGGGCACGCCCGCGTCGCGATACCGCAGCACAGCCTCGCGGAAGGCGGCAGCCGATGACAGTGCTGGCCAGTCGTCAGAGCCGATGAGGACCGAGCGGCGGATCGTCGCGGGGTCCCGGTTCTCTTCCGTGGCGAACCGGTCGAGCAGCGCACCGCGCTGCCGGACGAGCTCGAGCACCTCGCCCGGCGGGAGGTCGCGGGTGGTCACCGTGTTCCAGCAGTCGGCGTGCCGAGCGGCGATGCGCAGAGTGCGCGGGCCATGCGCCGCGAGGGTCAGCGGCGGGCGTGGCAGCTGCACCGGTCCCGGCGCCATCGTGACCCCCTCACCCGAGTAGTGGCGTCCGGCGTACGACGCCGCACCGCGCAGCGTCGCATCAACAATCTCGACGGTCTCGCGGAAGCGTTCGACCTGCTCGGCCTTCGACCACGGCTGCACGCCGAGCACCTGGTAGTCGAGTAGGACCCCGGCCGCGCCGATGCCGAGCTCGAGGCGACCACCCGACACCTGGTCGACTGTCATCGCCTGCTTGGCGAGCAACACCGGGTGCCTGATCGTCGGCGAGGCCACCAGCGTGCCCAGCCTGATCCGGCTGGTCTCCGCCGCGATCGCAGCCAGCAGCGAAAGCCCGTCGAACAGCGGGTCCGTGGGCAGTTGCGTGCGGTGGGCGAGGTGGTCCCACACATACAGCCCGTCGTAGCCGAGCGCCTCGACCTCCAGCGCTCGCCGTCGCCACGCGGGCCACGGCAAGTTCTGGACGACAACGACCCCAACCCGCAAGGAGGTGCTCATGACTGGCGACGCTACTGTGTCGCGACATGGCTCTCTACGCGCTCGGTGACCTAGTGCCCACGGTTCACCCGGCGGCCTACGTCCATCCCGACGCAACCGTCATCGGTGACGTACGGCTCGGCGAAGGGGCCACCGTCTGGCCACGCACCGTGCTGCGCGGCGATTACGGCACCATCACGATCGGCGCCGGGACCTCCGTCCAGGACGGGACCGTCATCCACGCGACTGCAGACCACCCGACCGTGGTCGGCAGCGAATGCGTGATCGGTCACCTGGCCCACCTCGAGGGCTGCCTCGTTGAGGACCGGTGCCTCATCGGATCCGGCAGCATCGTCCTGGCCCGCGCCGTCGTGCGCACTGGCGCTGTCGTCGGCGCAGCGGCCCTCGTCCCCGAGGGCATGGAGATCGAGGCGGGAGCGCTCGCCCTTGGCGTGCCAGCGAAAGTTCGCGGGCCCGCTGGGCAGGAAGAGCGGATCGCCGCCGCAGCGCAGCTCTACCGGTGGAATGGATCGAGGTACGCCGGCGAGCTACGTCGGCTGGACTGATCGGACGGTCATCAGCTCGTGGAGGACGTCCGGCAAGGTCAGAACCGCGGTCTTGTCGACCCACAGATCCACACCGAGCTCGGCGAAGTCCACCGACGCTGGCCCCCCGGAGAGCACGACGACTGCCGCCAACGGGGCAAGGCTGCGCAAGCCCCTGGCCGCGTGGGCACCGAGTGCATCCGGAAGCCGGTGATCGAGTAGGAGGAGATCCGGACGCTGGCTCTCGATGCCGGTCAGTCCTTGGCCGACGCTGGCGGCCGTGCCGACAACAGCGAACCGGCCGTCCGCATCGAGCACGACCTGCAGCATCTGCGTAAACAGCTCGTCATCGTCGATCACGAACACGCGCCACGCACTCATGTCGCTCATCCTGCCAGTCCTGCGCGGCTCGCCACGAAGGCGCGCAGGGCCGCGCAGGTCTCCTCGTAGATGCGGGAGAGTCCGCTGGCGGCCTCAGCCATCGCCTGCCCGTCGCCGTCTCTGGCGGCAGCTTCGATCTGCCCGCACTGCTCCGTCAGAGCCCGGGCGCCCAGCGCCCCCGCGCTGCCCCGGAGTGAGTGCGCGGCGGTCGCGGCGGCCGAGAGGTCAGAGGTGTCCACTGCCCGCTGCAGCTCGTCGAACCGCCCCTGACCCTGGCTGAGAAACAGTCCGACGAGCTCGCTGATCAGCTGTCCTCCGGACCGCTTGTCGAGCTCTTGCAGGCGCGCCAGGATGGCGGCGGCGAGCAGGTGAGACGGCGCCGCATCTTCGCCGGTCGGCCCCTCCGCAGCCCGGTCTGCGTCAGTGGACGAGCTCGCCGTCGCATCCGCGACGTCGCCACCGCGGTCTCCCATCCACCGCTCGACGGTGGCGGCCAGCTCCTCTGCCCGCACCGGCTTGGGGATGTAGTCATCCATTCCCGCATCGAGGCAACGCTCGCCGTCTTCCTGCATAGCGCCAGCTGTCATGGCGATGATGGGCAGCCTGGGGCGATCGGGTTGGTCGGCCTCGGCTCGCCGGATCGCCCCCGTCGCCGCGTAGCCGTCGAGGACTGGCATCTGGCAGTCCATCAACACTGCGGCGTACTGCCGCTCTCCATTGAGTACGGCGTCGAGCGCGGCCTGGCCATCGACGGCAACGTCGACGCGGTAGCCGAGGCGTTCGAGCATGCTCACGGCGACCCGCTGGTTGATCGGGTTGTCCTCGGCCAGAAGCAGCCACGTGCGATGGCTGCTCCCCTCGAGAAGGTGCCGAGTGACCGGCATGTGCCGACCGGTCAGAGCTCTGCCGCTGACCACGGTCGCGACGACGTCGTAGAGCTGGCTAGAAAGAACCGGCTTTGTCAGGTAGCCGGCGATGCCCGCAGCGGCCGCAGCGGCCGCGTCTCCCCGCTGCGCCGCCGACGTCAGCAGGATCATCGGAAGCCCAGCGAGCGTGCTGTCGGCACTGATCTGGCGCGCCAACTCGAGCCCATCCATCTCCGGCATCTGGAAGTCGATGACCGCGGCGTCGTACGTCGTGCCGGCCCTCGCCGACGCGCGGAGTACTTCGAGCGCCTCGTCGCCCCGGTCACAGGCAACGACCGCGATGCCCCAGGAGTGGAGGTGCTCCTCAAGGATGGCGCGGTTGGTTGCGTTGTCGTCCACGACGAGAACTCGGGAACCGCGCAGGCTCTCCCGGGCCGCGGGCAGCACGACGGCATCGGGGGGCGCTGCCCGGAGGGGCAGCTCGAACCAGAACGTGCTGCCTACGCCCTCGACGCTCGTCGCGCCGATGCTGCCGCCCATGAGCTCCACCAGCTGGGCGCAGATGGCCAGGCCGAGCCCCGTGCCGCCGAACTGCCGGGTCGTCGACACGTCAGCCTGTGAGAAGGGCTCGAAGAGCCGGTCAATCTCCGACTCTGGCAGGCCGATCCCAGTGTCCTTCGTCTCGAATCGCACCAGGGAGCTGTCACTCATCCGCGTAGCAGAGACAGTCACGACGACCTCGCCTCGGTGAGTGAACTTCACCGCATTGCCGACGAGGTTGACGAGCAGCTGCCGGAGCCGGCCAGGATCCCCGAGAACTGCCGTGGGCACCTCTGGACCGACGATCACCGCGAGCTCGAGTTCCTTATCTGCGGCACGGGTGGCCAGGAGCTCGATCGCCTCTTCCACCGCCTTGCGCACGATGAACGCAACCTGTTCGATCTCGAGCTTCCCCGCCTCGATCTTCGAGAAGTCCAGGATGTCGTTGATGACGACGAGGAGAGAGTCCGCGGAGACCCGCACGGTTTCGGCGTACTCACGTTGCCGCTCGTCGAGTGGAGTGTCGAGGAGCAGGGATGTCATCCCGATCACGCCGTTCATCGGCGTACGGATCTCGTGGCTCATGTTGGCGAGGAAGGCCGACTTCAGGCGAGAAGCCTCCAGCGCGGCGTCACGTGCCACTGCCAAAGCGCGGCGGGTGCTCTCGCGCTCGACAGCCACGCCGAGTTGCCGGCCCACCTCGACCATCACCTCGATCAGGTCTGCGTCGGGAGTCGTCACCTCTGTGGCGAAGAACTCGAGCACGGCCACTAGCTCGTCGCCGACCAATACCGGCAGCGTCAGACAGCTCTTCAAGCCCGTCGCCGCCGCGGCGTCCTTGCGCAAGAAGTCCGGATGGGCAGCGATGTCGGCAACCCAGTGGGGGCGCCCGGCGCTCAGCACATGAGCCGAAAGACCCATTCGGGTGTCCAACGCTGCGCTGCCATTGGCAGCACGAAACGTGGCAAAACGGTGCGGTTCCTCGGCTCTCCACACGGTGCCGGTGGCCTCGCCGTCGGTCACGAGCATCGCATGGGCGACCGGCCAGCCGGTGAGCGTGCACACCGACCTCAGGGTGCGCTCGATCGCCTCCGACGCCGTCGACGACTGATTGCTCGCTGCCGCAACCTGCTGGAGCAGAGCCGTGAGATGCGACTGCTTGGACAGTGCGGCCGCGGCATTGTGACGGTCGCTGATGTCGTGCAGGAAGGCGTTGAAGGTGGCCTCGCTGTCATCCCAGACCGGCCAGATCGCGAGCTCGACGGGGATCTCGACCCCGTCCTTGCGCATGGCCGTGATCTCGATGCGGTTGTTCAGCACCGGACCCTCATGGGTTTCCACTGCCCGACGAAGGCCAGCGTCGTGCGCGTCGCGATGCGCGGGGGGAACTACGAAGTCAGCGAGACGTCGACCGATCACCTCGTCGCGGGTCCACCCGAAGATCGATTCCGCCCGACGGTTCCATCCGGTGACGGTGCCTTCCCCATCCATGGAGATGTAGGCATCGTCGGCGGCGTCGATGATCTGCCTGCTGCGCTCCTCGAGCCGGCGCTGTCGCGACTCTGACCGGTCGCGCGAGATCAATGCTCCGGCGAGGAGAACGAGTCCGCCTAGAAGCACCACGGCACGAAGGATGCTGAGCACCAGGTTCACTCGGCGAGTGTTGGCAGCACTGGCGAAAGCTGAGGACCGGTCCACCTCGGCGACGACAGTCCAGCCGAGGTCCGGCACCGGAGCATGGGCGCGCAACACCTCCCGACCATCGCGCTGGTCGTCCATGATCCCGCTCTCGCCCCGCAACGCCGCAGCGACGCCGGGGTCCCGCGCCAGCGATGTGAGCTTTCCTGGAACGAGATCGGGACCGGCCAGCACCTGCCCGCGCTGATCCGTGATGGTGAGCCGGATTCCCTGTGCTCCCGAGAGCTGCGCCCTGTCTGCTGCGAGCCGGTCAAACCTGTAGGCCGCGACGATGATGCCGAGCTCACGGCCCGTGTTGCCACTTCGGGCTCCGACGTCCAGAACGGGCGCCGCCGCAGCGACAAGGAGCGGGTTGCCGACTGCAGCCGACTGGTAGGCCTCGGAGATATAGGGCCGCCCAGTGGCCTGCACGCCCCGATACCAGTCGCGAAAGGCGAAGCTGCGGCCGACGATCGACGGTGTCGAAGGTCGGATGTCGGCGAGCAGCCCGGCAGGGTCGGTCACGAAGTCGACCGCAATACCAGGGCGCGCCACCAGCAGGTCGTCCAGCGTTTCCCCGACACGTGCAGCGTCGAACTGCGTCGCGGTCCCGGACCGCATTGCCTCGACAACCAACGGGCGGGTAGCGAAGCTCTGAACGAGCTGGGCGAGACCGGTCATCTCCTCGCGGACCGTCGCCTGGCTGACGGTCGCCGTGGTGCGAATGCGCTCGCGTACCTCACGTTCGATCGCGTCGTCGGACAACCGCTGAGTCACTCTGGTCAGCACGACGACGGGGAGCAGACAGACGACCACGAAGACGACGAGGAGGCGACGCGACGACCACCGGCTGAGTCCATCCATGCCCATCACCAGCGCAGAATGTCACGAAGGGACATGCAGGTGACGGCGGCGGCTCACCGCCGCTACGGGGTGGTGCTGTCAGTCGTAGTTGCGAATAGTCCTCACGTTGAGGAACACCGCGAGCACACCAGCAACGGCAACGACGGCGAAGCCCTTGCCCACCGTGCCCCACTGAATGTCTTGGAGCACGAGCGATCTGAGCCCCTCCATGATGTAGGTCACCGGGTTGAAGGAGGCAGCGATCTCCATCGGCCGGGTGAGCAGCTCCCGCGGTACGAAGTTGGGTGTGAGGAACAGCAGCGGGAAGAAGATGAGCGATCCCGAGTTGGTCGCGGCCGCGCTGCGCGTCTTCAGCGCCAGGATCTGCATGAAGGCGGAGAACACCACTCCCCACGATGCGGCCAACACGATGAGCAGCACCCAACCCAGCAGTCCGGACTCGATGTGTACCCCGAACGGCAGCGAGATCAGAACCAGGATGATCGTGATGAGGACGCCTTTCGCGGCTTCTGCAGTCAGCCTGCCCATGACGATCGCCGTACGCGAGATGGGGGTGGCGCGGAGCTTGTCGAAGTAGCCGCCTTCAATGTCCTCAACGAGATACAGCGCGGCTGAACCAAAGGAGGCAGCCAGCAGCAGCGAGCTTGGGAGTTGGAACGCGGCATAGGACTGCCCGAACAGGAATGGCGTCGCATCAGAGGGGAAGACGTCGGCCGCCTGCCCGACATTGACGATCAGGAAGAAGAGCGGAATGAACAGGGTGGGAATCGACGAGTCTGGGGTACGCGTCGCCTCACGCAGTGCACGGTTACCGAGGATCCACGCTTGCGCCGGCATGCTCATGCGCTGACCTCCTGAACCTCGCCGGCGGCGCGCTCGCGACTGCGACCCGTCGCATCGAGGAAGACCTCATCCAGCGTCGGGTTCCTCTTCAGCTTCTTCCTTCGTCGTAGCTCGGCCTTCAGCTCAGCCGGTGTGCCCTCACGCACGATGCGCCCCTCGTCGATGATCGCCAGTCGGTTACAGAGCTGGTCGGCCTCCTCGAGGTACTGCGTCGTGAGGAAGACCGTCGTGCCGCGTCCGTTGATTCGCCGCATCTCCTCCCACACTGACAGCCGGCTCGCTGGGTCCAGCCCGGTCGTCGGCTCGTCGAGGAACAGCACAGACGGCTCGTGGACCAGCGCCGAGGCGAGGTCGAGTCGCCGCTTCATCCCGCCCGAGTAGGTCTTCACCCGGCGGTCCGCCGCATCCTCGAGATCCACCAGCGCTAACAGCTCCGACGACCGGGCGACTGCTGCTCCCTTTGATTGGCCGAAGAGCCGGCACTGCAGGATGAGCAGCTCGCGGCCGGTCTGCCGCGGGTCTAGGCCGGCCTCCTGGAGCGCGACGCCGATCTGCTTGCGCGCCCGATCCGGCTCGGCCGCGACGTCGACGCCAGCCACGCGCGCCGTACCGCTGGTGATGGACATGAGGGTGGTCAGCATGCGCACGGTCGTCGACTTGCCGGCGCCGTTGGGACCGAGGAAGCCGAACACCTCTCCTTCGGCCACCTCGAGGTCGACGCCCCGCACCGCCTCGACGTCGGAGCCACCGCGCCCGGAGTAGCGCTTGACCAGTTGGTGTGCCTCGATCGCCAGAGTCATGCGGGCGACCCTATCCAGTGTCGACGACGGCATTTTCGACCGGCGCCGGCGTTCGCCAACGTGGGGAGAGTCCCGCCCCACCGCGGTGACGGCCGACGGGGCGTAGCCCTCCCAGGGTTCGATCTGGATGCCACGATGTCGGCTCTCGGCGCAGCGGGGGGCTGGCCGCCTAGTCCTGGCCGGTGGAGGACTCCAGCCAGGCCCGGACGGCCAGCACCCGTCGGTGGTCGTCGGGCTCGGGCGGCAGCTGCAGCCTGAGGAAGATGCTCGAGACGTGGCTCTCGACGGTCTTGTCCTGCACGTTCAAGGCGCGGGCGATCGCGGCGTTGGAGCGGCCCTCGGCCATGAGCGCGAGCACGTCGCGCTCGCGCTCGGTGAGTGGACCGAGCCGGTCGCGGCGGGACTGCCGGCCCAGGAAATGGGCCACGACGTCCGCGTCCAGCACCGTGCCCCCGCCAGCGACGCGCTCGACCGCGTCGACGAGGGTGCGCACGTCCACGACGCGGTCCTTGAGCAAGTAGCCGAACCCGGTCGGGTGCGACCGCGCCAACTCGAGCGCGTAGGTGCCCTCCAGGGACTGCGAGATGAGCAGAATCCCGAGGTCCGGGTGGCGAGACCGCAGCTCCACGGCGGCACGAGCGCCCTCGTGAGTGAATGTCGGCGGCATCCGGATGTCGACCACCGCGACGTCGGGGGCATGCTCGGCGACGGCGTCGACGAGGGCCGTGGCATCGCCGACGGCAGCCACGACCGTCATCCCCGCCTCGGCCAGCAACCGCGTCAGCCCCTCCCGCAGGAGCACGGAGTCGTCGGCGATCACGATCCGCACGGCACCTCCAAGGTGACGACGGTGCCGCGGCCCGCGGACGCGTCAGTGACCGTCAAAGTGCCGCCGGCGGCCTCGGCGCGATCGGTGATCCCACGCAGGCCCGGGCCGGCTGGGTCGGCCCCACCCACTCCGTCGTCGCGCACGATGACACGGAGCACCCCGCCCTCGCTGCTGGCGCACACGTCGACGCGGGAGGCCCGGGCGTGTTTGACCCCGTTGGCGACCGCCTCGCAGGCGACGAACCACGCGGCCGCCTCGACCGCCGGTGGGAACCGGGCCGGTGTCACCTCGAGCCGGACCGGGACCGGGGCGCGCGAGGCAAGGTCCTCCAGCGCAGCACACAGGCCACCGTCCATCAGCAGGGCAGGGTGCAGGCCATTGGCCAGTGCCCGGAGCTCGGCGACCGCGGCGGCGAGCTCGTCCACCGCCGCATCGAGCTCCTGCTGCAGCCGACCGTCCACCCCGGCCCGCAGCTGCGTCGCGCGCAACGAGAACGCGAGGGCGAGCAGGCGCTGCTGCGCGCCGTCGTGCAGGTTGCGCTCAATGCGGCGACGCTCAGCGAGCTGGGCGTGCACCAAACGGGTCCGAGACTCCCGGACCTCCACCAGCTGGTGCGTGACTGCCGCCCGCAGGGCGACGTTCTCCAGCTCGGGCGCCGCCTCCGCGGCCACCGACTCCACGAGGGCGCGGTCGGAGCGCTCGGCGTCGAAGGCCAGGCTGGCGACCGGACGACCGAAGCGGGCCACCGTGACGTCACCGTCTCCGGGCACCGCCGGCGAGCCGTCGGCCCGCACCCATCTCCCTTCGGGAGCGGCGCAGTAGGCCACCCGAAGGGACGGATCGTCCAGAGCCCGGGCCAGCACCTCGTCGAGGTCCTCCCGGGCGGCAGCAGCGCCCCGGAGCGCCTCGCGCACGACCGAAAGGGCGTCAAAGCGCCGGCGGTTGAAGCGGCGGTCCACCGCCCCCTGCACCCGCCCCCGAGCGGGGGCGGCGACGGACACCGCGACCAGGGTCGCCGACACCGTGGCGATCTGCGAGCGGGCGCCCACGCCGCGCAACGACAGCACCGCGAGGAGCACGGTGCCGGCGTAGACGGCCGCGAGCAGGAGCGTCAGCAGCACGTACGTCGTGGCCCTAGCGAGGATCCGGTCCACGTCGTAGAGCCGGAAGCGCAGGACCGACAGGCACGCGGCGACCGGGATGAGCAGCATGAAGCCGCCGGAGCAGAGCACGACGCCGAGTGTGCTGTTGGCGGCGGCGCTGACGAAGGCCCCCACGACGAGGAGCGGCAGCGGGACGATAACCAAGGTCAGCCACAGCAGCTGCTGCCGCTCAGAGCCACGGGCGCGGCGGAACCGCACCACTACGGCGGCTGCGCTGACCATCAGCCCGAGGGCGGCCACCAGACCCAGGTTGTGCGCCACGGCCTCGACGACGCCTCCATAACGGTCGACGGCCCAGGGGTTGGGGTAGCCGTCGATCGGTGGGTCGTCGAGCGCCTTGGGGCTGATCAGAGTGAGCCCGTAGGCCAGGGAGGCGGCGGTGCCGGTGACAACGGCGGCGATGCCCCAGCGCCGGTTGATCGGGCGGCCGGCCGGGGTCAAGTGGAGGATGCCGGACAGGATCCCGAACCACAGCAGGAACGACGGCCCGCTCAGGACCGCCAGCTGAGAGGCGCCGGGGTTGCCGCCGGGGCGGACCAGCAGCCCTTCATAGGCGTAGCTATCGACTGGGGCAGTCAGGGCGAGCATGGATCCGAGGGCGAGGAACAGCCAACCCACCGGGTGTCGAGCGTCGTTGAGCACGAGGATGCTGCCCACGACGAGTGACACGAGCAAGGCGGTCCCGAAGACAGCCGCCTCGCCGGTGAGCAGGCCCAGGTCAGCCCGGCCGGCGTCGCGCAGACGCGCGTCGATCGGCAACGAGATCGCGAGGCAGCCCACGACGAGGAGCCACGCACCCACGACGGAGCCCACGGCGATCCGGCGCGCACACGTCATGGCTGATCGTGGCACTAGCGACCGGCATCGGTCATCAGGGACAGCCCCGAGAGCGACAGGGGTGCAGGTACCGTGACGGCGCCAGGTGGCTACCCCGATGTGTCGGCGCGCTCGCGCGGCCATCATCCGTCCCGTGAGGGCAGGGCGCCCTCGGGGCGGAGTCAGAACATGACGCAGGACAACACGACTCGGGTGACCGGGTCCACGAGGAAGGTCCGACGGGCTGGGGCCGCGTGCGGCGTGCTGGGGGCCGTGGCGCTTCTCGTCGCCGTGGCCTCGGTGGACTACCCGCGCGGCGTGCCGGACGCGGAGATGGTCGCGTGGTGGGCCGACGACGGGAACCGCGCGGCCGACCTGGCATCCACGATGGCCCTGCTCGCCTCGGGCCTGCTCTACCTCGGCTTCTTCCAACAGGTCACCAGGCGGGTCGCCATTGCGGGGGCCGAGGGAGCCGCCCGCCTGGCCCAGCAGGCGGCCACCCTGTTCGTGGCCATGCTGTTCACGGCCGGGTTCGGGGGCGCGGTCACCCGCGGGATCGTGGTCGACGACGAGCCCGTGCCCGGCGCCGACGTGCTCCGCGTCGTCGGCCAGCTCCGCTACACCGCTATGGGCGTGTTCGCGATGGCGGCCGCGGCACTCGCCGTCGGCTGCATCACCTGGGCGGCTTTCCGGCACCGCGCCGTGCCCCCGTGGCTCGCCGGGCTAGGCGTGCTCATGATCGCCGGCGTCACCGCCGGAATGACGGTGTTGTTGGCGCAGTTCGCCATCCCGCTGCTGATCGTCTGGACGATCGGCTGCTCGGTCGTGCTGCTGCGCGAGGAGCAACCGTCACCGACAGCGGTCGGCACCGCGCGGGTGCCGGCGACGCGCTGACCCGGGGGGCCACCTCGCACGCGACGTTCAGGCGAGGCTGCGTAGGTGGTCGGCGAATCCGCCGGTCGTGCGGCTCTCGCGCCGGCCGCTGGTGAGCACGGGAATCCGGCCGGTCGCGACCAGTTTGCGAGCCCGCATCCGCAGGCTGTCGACGAGGGCATGGTCCTCCGCGAGAGCGAGGGGCGGTACGCCGCCCGCTTCCAGGTAGGCGGCAGTGGACATACCGAGATTGGCGCCGTGCACGTGATGGTGACCCAGCTCAGGCACGCCGTATGTCTGGCCAAAACGATGCCGGACCGCGTCCGGGTGCTCGGACCAGTCGTCTACCCGGACAGTCCCCGCCACGACTTCGACGCCTTGGGCGGCGAGCCGCAGTTGTTCGGCGATCCAGTTATCGGGCACCACGGTGTCGGCATCGGTGGTGGCCAGCCAGATCTCGCCACTGGGACGGCCCGCTTCCCGACGAAGGATCTCGGCGAAGCCCGCCGCGCGCGCGATCCCGACGTTGCGGGCGTGCACCTCCACCGCCCGGGGGGCGACATCTCCGCTGTCATCGCTGCAGGCATCGAGAACGGGCACCACGTGGACCTCCAGGCCGCAGAGCGCACGATGCCTCGCAGCCCTCCTGACGGCGCGCAAAGCAGCGGGCAACAGGACCTGCTCGTTGTGGGCCGGGACCACGATCCCGACCACTCTCGTGCGGAGCTTCACACCAGCCCCTCTGTCCTAGCCACGCTGGTCAGGCCGTCGGGGAGGAAGACCTCGAGGAGGAAGTCTTCCTCCTCGACTCGGCTCAGCCGCGGCCAGCGGGCCAGCGCCCGATGAACCTCGTCGCCGCTCAGGGGATAGTCCACGACCGGGTGCCGCCAATGACAGGCCAGGACCGTCCCGCCCGGTACGAGGTCCCGCCTCGTGAGCTCGAGCAGCCGCTCGAGGTCTGCCGCGGAAAGGTAGTAGCCCACCTCGGAGAGCACGACCAAGTCATAGCTGCCTGCGGGCCAGTCGTCGGGTGCGGCACCAAGGACCAGCTCCACGTTCGACGGGACGCTCTGACTGGCAGTCTCGAGTGCTGAGGAGCTCGGATCAATCGCCACCAGCTCGCGGCAGCGACGGGCCAGCATCGAGGTGAGAACTCCCACGGAGCAACCGATCTCGACCGCCCGGGCGTACTCCTTCTGAGGAAGCGCCGCGAGGGTGAGGGCGTACTTGCGTTCTTCGTACCAGCGGCTCCGGAAACCCCACGGGTCATCGGAGACGGCGTACAGCGTGTCGAAGTAGGAGGCGGGGAGCGTCATGTGAGCACCACCTCCGACGGACGGGTGAACCGGTCCAGAACCCACGGCGGGAGTACGGGCGAGTCCGCGGGCAGCGGACCCAGGGGTGCGATCTGCGACGTGAAGCAACCGACCGCCCTGGCCTTCGCGGCTTGGGTTGGAAGCGGCAGGCTGATCCGTCGAGCCCGCGCCCAGGGCACCTGCTCGGTGTGCGGCGCGGCCCAGTGCCAGGCCCAGATCGGGTAGGAGAGCAGCCGGGCCCCGTCTCGCTCGGCAACGACCTCGCAGGCGCGCCCGACCGCCTCGTGATCGGGATGGCCGTCACCGGACCACGGCCCGATGAGCCAGGAATCACGTGGACAGCGGAGCGCTTCGAGAACGGGGGTTTGCAGCCGCCCGGCGGCACCGTCTGGCAACCCTAGGTAGCACACCCGATCCGGTACGCACAACTGCGCCAGCGCTGCACCAGTCTCCTGCCTGCGGAGCACGGCCAGGTCTGCTGGAGTGACCGAGCCTCCCGGGTTGCTGGCCTCGCCGTCAGTGACGGCGACGAGATCCACGGGCACGCCCAACGCGCCCAACATGGATATGAGGCCGCCGCACCCGAGAACCTCGTCATCGGGGTGCGGTGCGACGACGGTCACCCTGGTCGGCAGCGGGTCCAGCGACAACTCGGGGAGGTCCAACGCCTCCAGGAAGGGCAGCCACTGCTGCTCGGTCGTGCCCTGCCCCTGGATCGCCGTCACCACGTTGCTTCCGTGGCGGCGAGCTCTCCAAGTCCTGCAAGGTCACGTTCGGCATGGGACTGCCTGAGGTAGACGGTGAGGTCAGCCACGCGGTGAGCATGCGCAGGATCCTGGCAGAGCGGACCCGCACCGAGGGCACGGCCGACCCGCTCGAGCACCTCGGTGGCTCCTACCTCCACGCTGGCCCGGAGCCGCTGCGACCGGAGCCGGGCACCACCACCGAGCGGGTCCGCGTCTATCTGAGCTGCTGCCGCCTCCAGATGCAGCCACAGTTGGCTGATGTTGGCGTCGACGGCACCGAGGTGCGCCAAGGCGTGCGGATCGTCACGGCCACCGCGCACTGCTTCGAGGAGGAAGCGGGCGGCCCCGAGCGCACCGCCGAACCAGCAGGCTGCTACTCCCCCGCCGCCGTGCCAGAAGCCAGGCCGCTCCAGGTACGCCATCGGCACACCCACGGCCTCGGCAGGCGCGTCGGCGAGGTCGACGCTCAGGGTGCCGCTCGCCTGCATGCCCACGGCCGGCCAGCTGTCGGGGACAGCCTTGACGTAGACCGTCTCGACCGCGAACAGCCGTCGACCGTCGTCGGCGTGGGCGGTGATGAGGGCGTGGTCAAGGAACTCCGCACCGGAGCACCAGGCCTTGCGACCGGTCAGAAACCAGCCCTCGCGAGTGCGTTTCGCCTCGACTCGCATCGAGGGAGGCTCGGCCGCCCACACGCCCCAGATCCCCTGTTTCGCAGGGCTCTGGAGCTCATGGAGGATGGCGATGGCGTCGGCGTGCCCTTCGGCGAGGCGGGCCAGCACGAGGTCGCGGGAAGCGATCTCCGCGAGCGTCGTCCAGCGCTGGAGGGTCTGGCCCGAGCCAGGCAGCGGCAGGTCGAGCTCGCCTCCTGCGTACAGCTGCCGAAGTACACCTTCGACGGTCAAAGAGGTGACCGGCATCGTCATGACGGCCCCACCGCCGTGACGCCGTGTGCCTGTTCAGTGATCGTCATGCACGTGAGTCTGACTAGTGCGGGGGCGCCGCGGGTAGCCGCTGCCCCGATCCGTACCCAGCGACGTTGTCGTCACGGTCGCTCTCCCGCCGCATCCATGACGGTCTTGCTGGGCCTAGTTCCCGCATGCGGCAGGTGCTCGTCAGCCCAGAGCACCCGCCGAGTACGCGGACCACCCGAGGACGACGGACGCGGCGCCCAACAGCGCGATCCCTGTCGCACGCACGGTACGGGCGCCGACCGGGCGGGTCTTCTCGTAGACCATGAGGAGGGTGAAGACCGCCATCCAGACCAGGTTGGCGACTCCCACCGCGAACATGACGAGCATCAGCCCCCAGCAGCACCCGACGCAGAACAGGCCGTGGCGAGCGCCCACGCGGAAGCCGCCGGCCGCTCCGCGCTCGTAGAACCGCAGCAGGAACGCCGCCGGGTGGCGGCATTCGCGCAAGCAGGCGGCTTTGAGCGGTGTGAGCTGGAAGGCGCCGGCGATCGCGAGCATCGAGCCGCCGATCACCCACTCGTACTCGTGCAGCGACGGGGCCGCGTCGATCACCGCGTGCACGGCGACGTCGGCGAGGAAAGCCAGAACAGCAAAGCCCGTCCACACCAGCGCGTAGCCGCCGAGGAAGGCGGTCAGCGCGGCGCCGGGCTGCGGCTGCCCGGCGGATGCCCGGGCGAAGAGGCGCACGAGAGGAACGCTGGAGGGCAGCATCATGGCCGCCGTCATCGCCTGCCACGTCGCCAGCGAGAGCGCCAGCGCCACCCAGAGCGGCGGGCCTTGCCCGAGCAGCGCGTCGTGGTGCAGGGCACTGCCCTGGCCGGTGGCCTGTGCGGCGATCGCGAAGGCCCATGCGCCCGCGATCGCCGCGGCGACAGCGAGTGGCAGCCGCGCGTGCCTCGGTTCGACTGCCTGCGTGCTCATGCTGCGTGGACGAGCTTCCAGTCGGACTGGATCGCGTTGCGCTTCTCCAGCCGCCACTCCATCCCGTACTGCGGCAGGCTGACCTCGTGGGTTTCTGCCACACCGACGTAGGCAGGGGCGCCCCCCACCGTCGAGAACAGCGAATCGCGCAGCGTCGTCAGGGTGCCGTCGGGTCCCCTGAAGGGACGCATCGTGGCAGAGATGACGTTGCCCACCCGCAGCACGCCGGCACCTTCGTGGATCTCGTGGCTGATGGGTGCCCGCTCCACCGCCAGGGTCTCCTTGATGAGCCCGGCCAGGTCGGCCAGCGGGCCGCCGAGCTTGCCGGCGAAGGCGTCGGCGATCGCTGCGAACTGCTCGTCATCCGCAGCGTCGTCGATGAGCATGACCTCCGTCCAGCTGTTGGGGGTCAGCACATTGCCGGGGATCAGCACGACCCGGACGAAGTTCAGCCCGCTCACGTCCACTCCGCGGATGATCCCCCGCTCGATGCGGTAGGCGTTGACGGCGGAGCAGCTGCCGCCGTCCGGGTCCTCACCGATCCAGCACGGGCACAAGACATTGCAGGTGCAGGCCTCGAGCAGCGTCCCCTCGATGTCGTAACCGCCGTTCGTGGTCATCCCGGTCTCCTTCTGTGTGGTGTCAGAGGCCATGGCGAGGATCTCCTCGCGCGAGAGCTGGCCGGCGAGCTGGCGGTGCGCCGCTCTGATGTGCGTCTCCGCATTGCGCACGAGCTCCGCGTCGGTGTCGCCGCGGACGATCGTCCCGTCGTCGAACTCGATGTCCCGCGCCATGGGTCGGGCGACTTCAGCTGAGCCCGCAGCCGGGATCGGCTTCGCCGTGGAGCAACGGACTGCCCTGAGGGGCGATGAAGGTGACGGTCAGGACGACAGAGCTCGCGCTCTCGTTCCTGAACACCGTGGGGGTGTCGTCGCCATCCTCCACGAAGGCCTCCCCGGCGGAGTACGTCCTCGCACTGCAGTCGGCGGAGTACAGCTTCCCCGTGCCCTCTGCGACCGCGATGACCGCGAGCCCCGGGTGGCTGTGCCAACCCGTCGTGGCGTTCGGATCGAGGGTCAGCGTGACCACCGAGACGTCGGTCGGGACCTTCGTCTGGAACTTCACGTTGTCGGCGTTGACCTGCACGAGGTCGTCGAGGTCGGCACCCGCGACGTGGACGACAGGCGTGACGGCGGGCGTGACGGCGGGCGTGGTGGCCGTGGCACTGCCGAGGGCGGCGAGCGGGGCCAACGCCCCCACGGCGAGAGCAGCAAGACGACGGCGATTCATGAGCTACCTCCTGGTTATCGGTCCCGAGAGGCACGGCTGCGAGGAGCGGCCGCACCACATCGGCTGTGACAACCAGGCGTAAAAAGGGCATTTACAATCCGTTCTTCCCGCCGTTCACAGGCGCCACGCGGGGCGGCCGTCGGGGCCGGGCAGGTAAGCGCAGCACGAGCCGGTCCTGATCGTCTCGTTCAGGTGCCCGGCGAGTGCGGGGGAGCTGGCGGCGATCCGCTCGATCGAGCTGCGGATCGACCTCGTGACGTTCACCCTCGCGCGCTCGCTCGGCGACGCCTGTGGGCGATCCCTGCCGCCCAGGCCTACGGCGGCCGCGAGCTCGCGGATCAGCGCGGTCCGTTCCTGCTCCAGGAGCACGGCACGCTCGGGGTCGTTGAACTCGTGGGCCTGCTCGACCTCGATATCGAGATCTGCCAGACGGCGGCGGTAGGCCTGCTTGGCCTGCGCGTCGAGCGCCGCGCCCGCACCCTCGAGCCGCGAAACCCGCAGGCCCGCCTGTGCCGCCGCGGCCACAGCCAGGTCGGAGCGCTCCACATCCGCGGGCGGGCGCGTCGTTGCGACCATGTCGAGTGCGTGGAGCTCTGCGCCCGGGTTGGCGAGCAGCTGTGCGAGGTACCGCAGGCCCTTGCCGTCCTTCATGCGGAACACGTCGCCAGAGAACGAAATCGTCCAGTAGTCACCCGCGAGCCGGAACTGGCAGTCGGACTCCCCGGGCTCCTGTGCCCTCACCCGATCAGCGAGCACGCGCTCCAGCACGCCGTTGATGCCGTGCCTGGAGCAGAGAACCTCCGCGTCCCCGAGCAGGGACAGCGCTCGCTCCCGATCGCCGTCCCCGGCGCGGCCGAGGAGCATCCGGGCGTGCTCGGAGAGGACCGCCGCCGTGAAGGTCGGCGCGCTGAGTTTTCTGCAGTGGTCCAGGGCGACCCGGAAGTGCTCCTCAGCATCCCCCCAGCGCTCCATGACCGCAGCGAGGACTCCGAGTGCTGTCGCAACGGGTCCGTACGACTGGTCGGCGATCGTGCTGACGTTGCGATCAGCGAAGGGCAGGAGTAGCTCGTAGAGCTGCCGCGCCCTGCTGGCGTCGCCGCCGCGCGCACAGGCGTACGCCAGCGCCGCCACGCGGGTGATCCACAGCGCATCGCGCGGAAAGTCAGCGAAGTCCCGCACCGCCTGGCGCTCGACCTCCGCCCGTGCCTCCGCGTCCCGCCCCAACTCGGCGTAGAGCAGCGGCAGCCGCCAGGGCTGTATCCACGGATAGCGCCGACTGAAGTCGAGGATCGCCGGCTCGAGCTCGGCGAGGCGGCCCTGCCCGAAGCGGAGCGCGAAGGTATGCGCGTCCCCGCGGACAACCGTCGCCATCTCGGGGTCGCTCGCTCTGCCGATCTCGAACGCCTCGTCCGCCAGGCGCTCGCCCTCGTCGAAGCGCGCGTCGAGGATGGTTCGCGTCGCGCGCAGGCAGGTCGTACGCCAGCGGTAGAAGGGCTGGCGAACCTCCTCCGCGAGGGCGAGCATCGCCTGGATCTCGCGGTCCACCGGCTCTGCGTCGCAGAGCTCGAGCAGGCACGCCACGCGGACGTTGTGGCCGAGGAAGGTCATCTCCGTGTCGCCGACCTCGCGCGCGAGCTGGACCATCTCGGTGGCATTGGCGAGTCGTTCGTCGAGCGTCTCGGGGCCGCATGCGGCCCAGTGCCGGCTGTAGAGGGCCACGAGCAGCGACGCCGGGTCGTCCAGGCGCCTCGCCATCTCGATCGACTCGCTGCTCAGCGCGATCCGGCGGTCGACTCGATCGGTGTAGTAGAGCTCGACGGCCAGCCGGGCCAGGAGTCGCGCGCGAAGCGCGCTGTCGCGGTCCTCTAGAGCGGACAGCGCCTCCTCGATGAGCCCAATGATCGTCTCGTCCGCGCGCACCACGTGCAGGAAGCCGCTGAGCCCTCGTGCGTACCCGATTGCCGCGCGAGCCAGCAGCTCGGGGGCGCGGGTCCGACGTGCGATCGCGGCGGCCTCGAGGAACGTCGCCCGCGCCGTCGCGCTCTCGCCCGCCCCCCACTCGCACTCCGCCCGCCGCAGCAGCACCTCGCACCGGCGCAGGTCGTCGGACACGCCGGCGAGGCTCATCGACTGCAACGCGCGTTCGTAGTGGCCGCGGCCCTCCTCGTACGCCAGCATCTGCCTGGCCTGGTCGCCGGCGCGTTGCGACAACTCCAGCGCCTTCGCAGCCCCGCCCACCGTCGCTGCCTCGAAGAAGTGATGGGCGAGCTCCGCGGCGTGGGACTCGGCGCGGTCGCCGAGGAGCAGCTCGAGCGCCTCCCCTACGTCCTGGTGCAGGCGGGCCCGGCGAGCCGCCGGCAGCGCTTCGTACAACGTCTCGCGTACGAGGGCGTGGCGGAAGCTGTAGCGCCGCGCCGCTCGGAGTGCTTCCACGACCAGCCCTGCGGCGATCGCCTCGTCGAGCACCGAGGACACCTCATCGACAGCACGGCCAGCGGTCCGTTCGACGACGCGCGCGTCGAAGTCACGGCCGACCACCGCCGCGACCGCAAGCACTTCCCTGGTGTCCGCGGACAGCAACCCGACGCGCTGCGCGATGGCGTCTCTGACCCGACCCGGAATGCCGAGCGGCTCACCAGCCGAGTGAGTCTGCTCGAACCGTCCCTCGGCTCGGAGCAGCCGGACGACCTCGTCGACGAAGAACGGGTTCCCGTCGGTGAGCCGGTGGATCGCGCCGGCGAGTGACGGATCGGGCGAGCCGGAGCAGGAGCCCGACATCAGAGCGACGACCTCGTCCGACGTCAGCCCGCGCAGGTGGGTACGCCGGCCATGGCGTGCCAGGCCCGCCAGCAGGGCCTCCACCTCGGGGTCGAGCCCCGGTTCCACGTCGCGATAGCTACCCAGAATCAGCACCCGCGAGCCGCGCAGCTCGCGGGCGACAAACTGGAGGAGCAGGAGAGACGGCGGGTCCGCTGCGTGCAGGTCGTCCAGCACGACGACCGACGGCTGGCGGACCGCCGCGACGTGCAGGAGGCGGCTCACCGCGTCGAAGAGGCCGAACCGCAGGTTCTCGGGCTCGACGGCGGGGGTCGGCGGCAGCCCCGGGATCTCGTCGCGCAGCTCAGGGACGATCTGGGCGAGGTGCGCCGCACCTCCACCGACGTCCTCGGCGAAGGAATCCGGGTCTCGCCGACGGATATACGACCGCACCACCTGGACCCAGGGCCAGTAGGCCGGGGCACCGCCGCCCTCCCAGCAGCGCCCCCAGAAGACGTCCGCCCCAGCGGCCTGAGCATGACCGGCGAACTCTTCCGCCAGCCGGGTCTTGCCGATCCCGGGCTCCCCCACGACGAGGTGAAGACCGCCACGGCCGGCGAGCGCCTCAGAGAGCGCCGCGTCAAGCTCATCGAGCTCGAAGCGCCTGCCCACCAGCGCTCCTGGCGGACGATCGACGACGTCAGGCACCCGCCAGCCGGCTGGAGAGTCCCCGCGTTCGTTATCGCTCGGACGTGCCGGCAGCATGTGAGCCAATCCTGCCGCGGTCGGACTCGACGGGTGAGGCGGAACCAGGGACATGTTAGGAACGTCACGGACGCTAGGGCGCGGTCGCCGCTCGCGCAACCGCCCCGCTGACGACGCGGACGCCCGGCAGTCCAGCAGCGAGGTGGTCGCTGCAAGCTCCTGGAACCGGTCGTTCCACCTGCGCACCAGCGGCTCAACCGATGCGAAGGGGCCGGTCGGCGCCACATGGCACGCCGGAGACGGCCAGCGGCGCGCCCGATCGGACTGACTCTCGGTCGTGACCTCGCCGCTGGCTGCGCACCCTGGACAGGGCATGCCAGTAGGCCTCAGGCAGTGCGCATCCGAGTCGGGCCCGCAGGGCAGTTCACAGACACCACCGATCGCGTCCCCGGGAGCTGCTTAGCCTGGTACATCGCCTCGTCGGCGTCGCAGAACGAGAGCCCGTCAGGAACCTCGGTGCACGGTGCCCCGACGCCAACCTCAGCGGGATAGGTCTGTGAGTTCGAGCGGACGATGTTGATGACCGCGATCGGTACGCCGCAGGCCAGGCGCAAGGTCCCCACGACGGCGTCGAGGTCAGGATCGCCGAGGTGGCCGTGGAGCTCCGCCTCAGCAGACTCCCCTTGCGCTGCACCGGTTCCCGGGGTCGAGGGCCAAGCGCGGCCAGGCCGTGTTCCAGCACCTCGTCGACTCCTACGACGGCGACGCAGCCGAGGTGTGGACTAGGTCAGGCATCAGCCGAAGGTTTACGTCCCTGTGAGCTGGCGGGGGGAATCGAACCCAGCCGCCCAACTTCTAGCTGCCCGCTGATCTACTCATCGGGCGTCCTACCGCCCCATCGGGGGGAGTGAACGTTGTCCGTTGGCTCGACCGGTCTCCCCCGCGCATCACGGTCAAGCCACGACTGCCCGCCGCTGTACCAGCGACGCCCGAGCCAGCCTCCCCGAACCATGCTCACCACCTGCGTGCGGTGTCACCGGCGTCAGCCTTGCCAGCCTTGACGCTACGCTCGACAGAACCCTGCTGACAGCATCGATTGACACAGCGGGGAGCCGCTCTCACGCTGTGCGTGGTTGTGCCACTCACCGGATTCCTTGGGAGATGTCGTGCGTGCACGCGGATTAGCCATCATCGCCGCTTCGGCACTTGTGCTGCTTGCTACACCGTCATCTGCCGCTCCGGAGCGGAGCATCACGCTGACACCGAACGCGCGCACGGCGTCCTGGACGAGTGACTTCCGGCTTGGACCGTACTTTGGCGAGAGTGTTGGCTGCGATCGGGAGTCGCTGGGGTGCGAGACGACGCTGATCAGGCTCACCCGTGCCGGCGCGCTGTCCGTCACCACGACGCAGCGCGTGCCGACGAACGCACTCGACGGTCGGCTGATCCTCGACTTGTTTCGAAGCCGCGCCGCGGGCGATGCGGGTCAGCACATCAGCACTCAGCAGCAGCGGTCCGGGGGCGCCGTGTCGATCTCCGCGCGTTCGCTGCCGGCCGGCTACTACCTGCTGGAGGTCAAGTGGTACGACCTGACGGTGGGCGACTACACAGGCACGGCGAACTACGTGCCGAGGTAAGTAGAGAGCGAGGGAGCGTCAACAATCAGCCGAAGTCGCTGTCAGCGATCGCCTGATGATGTGTCAACCCTCAGCCGATGCCCAGATGTCAGACATCAGCCGAAGGTTCACACGCGTTGGGACGCCAAACGCTCAACGCGACCCACTTCCCGGGGACGCGCGGCACTACGGCGTCTACTGCATTGTGTCCTGCGTTTGCGGGTTGGCGTATGGCTGCTTGCGCGCCTTGAACTCCTGCACCGTCGGCGCGTTCGGGTCGTCACCTGGGCCGAACGTCGGGTCGCCGCTCCCCCGACGAGCCGTCCGCCCTGGGTCAGCAACGACATGTGGCTCGACGAGGTCCACATGTCGACGTCGGTAGCGTCGTTCGAGTTCGAGTCGATCGACGAGGGCACCCGGTTCACGCACGTCGAGCACGGCGTCTTCTTCGACCAGTTCTGGGCCGACGGGCCGAACCGCGAGGAAGGCAGCCGGGGCCTGCTCGAGGCTCTGGGCAACCACTTCGCGTGACGCACTTCCCGCGATGAGGCAGTGGCTGAGCAATCAGTCCGGGCCGATTGCGGTGACGCTGTAGGTGCTGGACCACCGCTCCGGCGCGGGAACACCACCGACCACGGCCGCGTGCCCGGACCCGCTACCGGAACGCGACCAAAGTGCCGCTCCCGCCGCGAGAAGCGGCGCTGCTACTCGTTGCGTGCAGCTTGGGCGGCCCTCTCGATCTTCGCTCGGTGAGTGATCCAATCCGCCTCGTCTTGCGTGGAGGGCGGGATGGCGTCCGAACCGAGTGCGCCGTCGAGTGCCTCTCGGAGCACATCAGCGTGCCCGAGGTGCCTGCTTGTCTCGGTCAGCACATGGACCATGACGTTGAAGAGCTTGACGTTCGGCCGGGGCCACCACGGCACGTACCCGGGAGTGTCGATCGGCAAGGCCTCGATCGTCTCGTCCGCATGCGCGCACGCTCGGTGGTAGGCGACGATGATGTCAGCCCGGCGCTCGCGCTCGGTGACCCACATGTGGTCACGATTGTCGAAGCCTGGGTCGTCGAAGGTCGCAATCGGCTCAGGATAGGGACGCTCAAAGATCGCCCCGAAGTAGCGGGCCTCAGACAGAGTCAGGTGCTTCACCAAGCCGAGCAGGTTGGTGCCCGTTCGAGTCAACGGGCGACGGACGTCGTATTCCGAGAGTCCGTCGAGCTTGCCAACCAAGGCTGCGCGTACATCGCGCAGGTCGTCGTGGAGGTAGCTCTTAGCAAACTCGTCGATCATGTCGCCCAATATGCCAGGGCCTGAATCAAGCGTTCGGCAGAGACTGGCCGTTGTGAGAACGGCACTT
>Ga0136633_1000242_pt1 | contig 41425 bp, 50 predicted proteins | sample AntDrymeUQ832206_2_FD_105494 | JGI IMG/M metagenome (GOLD analysis project Ga0136633, IMG submission 105494) | Polar desert sand microbial communities from Dry Valleys, Antarctica - metaG UQ83 (22.06) | ecosystem: Environmental > Terrestrial > Soil > Desert | place: Antarctica: Dry Valley... | reverse complement strand
TCGCGCATGTGCTGGAGTCGGGGACCGCCGTCGAGGGCGGCGGCTGCGACCACGGCCTCGGGGACGTCGAGGATCAGCAGGTGAGCGGGCAGCGCATGGCGGGCCAGCACGGCCTCGATCCAGCCGGGCAGCGCGGGGTCCTCGAGTTGACGGCCCGAGACGTTGACGGTGACGCTCGCGCCGCGACGGAACGCCTGCCAGTCGGCGGCGGACCCGCAGGCGCGATCGACGACACGGCGACCGATCTCGACCAGCAGGCCCGAGGCTTCGGCGAGCGGCAGGAAGCGCGCTGCGATCTGCACGACGCCGCTGGGCATACGGCGGCGCAGCAGCGCCTCCGCTCCCACGATGGCGCCGTCGGCGAGGCTGGCGATTGGCTCGTAGTGGATCTCGAGCGCGGCAGGGGCTACGGGCGCTCGCGCTCGCGGGGTCCGGGGCGCCGTTCCGGGTGCGGTCGGCCTCATGGATACTGCTTCGGCCGATACGCCGGATCCATGAGTGGGGGAGCCCGCGGCTCAACAGACGTTCGGGCGACCGGAGGTGTACCGGCGCCGGGCTCCACCGGCGGGCGGCTAAGTCTCGCGTGGCGGCTCGGCGAACCAGTCGTCGGACGCCGCCCGCGCGGCGGGCTCCGGAGGCGCCCCGCCCTCGGCGCCGGCTCCCGGTCGCGAAGTCGGTCCCGGCTCGCGCCGGGACCGCGGAGCCGACTCGTTGCGCGGACCCAACAGCAGCATGAGGACGCCGCTCAGCAGCATCAGCACGCCGGACGCGGTCTCGAAGTAGAAGCCGGTGCCCGCGCTGGCTTGGGCGTCCTCGTAGAGATCGGCCTCCGGCCACACCCCCTTGTCGTTGATGTGGGGGATGTCGATCAGCGCGACGATCGCCAGTACGACGACGCCCGCCAACGCCAGCGCGGCCATGGCCGGTCGCGCTCCGCGCCAGGCGCCGGCAACCATCAACAGCGCGAAGACGGCCAGGATCAGCAACGCAGGCCCGTAGCGGTCCAGGCCCGTGTAGGCCTCCTTCTGGACGGTCAGCACGACGATCTGGATGACCGTCGAGAACGTCGCCACGACGGCGAGGATCGCGCCCGCGATGCCGAGCCCGGCGGCCACCGCGTGAAGGCTCAAGAGCCCCTTCGTAGCAGCCGTTCGGGGCCGTTGCGTCTTGCTATAGTCGTCGATCGCTTCGGGTCCCTGCGCGCTCATGCGCGCATCCCCGCAGGCACTCGGATATCGCAGGATGGAGACCTCGAGCACATAACGCGTCGCATCAGGCAGACACCTGTAGTGCGCGCGGGCCCGAAGAAGGGCCCGTTTCTTTTGCCCAGAGGCTCCGGACGATCAGCGAAAAAGAAGACAGAAGAAGACCTTTCAGATGCCACGTAAGTTCCCGCTCGAGAAGACCCGGAATATCGGGATCATGGCGCACATCGACGCCGGCAAGACGACGACGACCGAGCGAATCCTCTATTACACCGGCCGCACCTACAAGATCGGTGAGGTCCACGAGGGCGCCGCGACGATGGACTGGATGGAGCAGGAGCAGGAGCGCGGCATCACCATCACGTCGGCCGCCACCACCGCCACGTGGGCCGACCACCGCATCAACATCATCGACACGCCGGGCCACGTCGACTTCACCGTCGAGGTCGAGCGCTCGTTGCGAGTCCTCGATGGCGCGATCGCGCTGTTCGACTCGGTCGCCGGCGTCGAGCCGCAGTCCGAGACGGTCTGGCGCCAAGCCGACAAGTACTCGGTCCCGCGCATCGCCTACATCAACAAGATGGACCGCATCGGCGCGGACTTCGACATGGGCGTCAAGACCATGATCGACCGCTTGGGCGCGCACCCGGTGCCGATCCAGCTGCCGATCGGCGCCGAGGGCGACTTCCTGGGCATCGTCGACCTCGTCGAGATGCAGGCGATCACCTACCAGGACGACCTGGGCAAGGACGTCATCGTCGGCGAGATCCCCGCCGAGCTGGCCGACGCCGCGCAGGCCGCTCGCGAGCACCTGCTCGAGGAGGTCTCCCACTACGACGACGAGCTCCTCGAGCTCATCCTCGAGGAGGCTCCGGTCTCCGTCGAGATCCTCAAGCGCGCCATCCGCAAGGCGACGCTCGAGATCAAGCTCACGCCGGTGCTCTGCGGCTCCTCCTTCAAGAACAAGGGCGTTCAGCCCCTGCTCGACGCGGTCATCGACTACCTCCCCAGCCCGCTCGACGTGCCTCCGATGGAGGGGCGCTTGATCGACCGCACCGGCGACGAGGGCGAGAGCGAGGTCCGCGCTCCCGACGACTCCGCGCCGTTCAGCGCGCTGGCCTTCAAGATCGCCGCCGATCCGTTTGTCGGCAAGCTCGCCTACTTCCGCGTGTACTCCGGCACGATGGCGGCGGGTGTGAAGATCCTCAACGCCACGACCGGCAAGACCGAGCGCGTCGGCCGCATCCTGATGATGCACGCCAACGATCGCGAGGAGGTCGAGGAGGTCTACGCCGGCGACATCGCCGCGGCCGTCGGCCTCAAGCAGATCGTCACGGGCGACACGCTGTGCGCGCCCGACGCCGCGATCCGCCTGGAGAACATCACCTTCCCCGAGCCCGTCATCAAGGTCGCCGTCGAGCCCAAGACGAAGTCCGACCAGGAGAAGATGTCGGTCGCTCTCAGCCGCCTGGCCGAGGAGGATCCGACCTTCCGGGTGCAGACCAACGAGGACTCCGGCCAGACCGAGATCTCGGGCATGGGCGAGCTGCACCTCGAGATCCTCGTCGACCGCATGAAGCGGGAGTTCAACGTCGAGGCCAACGTCGGCCGCCCGCAGGTCTCCTACCGCGAGACGATCAAGGGCACGGCGACCAAGGTCGAGGGCAAGTTCATCCGCCAGACCGGCGGCTCGGGCCAGTACGGCGTCGTCTATATCGACATGGAGCCGGCGCCGGGCGAGGGCTTCGACTTCGTCAACAAGATCAAGGGCGGCAAGATCCCGTCCGAGTTCATCCCCGCGGTCGAGAAGGGCTGCGAGGAGTCGATGGACACCGGCGTCAAGGCCGGTTACCCGATGGTCGACGTGCGGGTCACGCTGACCGACGGCAAGTACCACGACACGGATTCCTCGGAGATCGCCTTCAAGGTCGCCGGCTCGATCGCCTTCAAGGAGGCGGCCAAGCGCGCCAAGCCGATCCTGCTCGAGCCCATCTTCAAAGTCGAAGTCGTCACCCCGGAGGACTTCCTGGGCGACGTCATCGGCGACCTCAGCCGCCGTCGCGGTCAGGTCGAGGGCCAGGACCGGCGCGGCAACGCGCTTGCGGTCTCGGCCTCCGTCCCGCTCAGCGAGATGTTCGGCTACGCCACGGACGTGCGGTCGATGACCCAGGGCCGGGCGACGTTCACCATGCAGTTCGAGACCTACGTAGAAGTCCCGCCGAACATCGCCGAGAAGATCGTCGAAGAGCGGGGCGGACAGGCGGAGGCGGCGTAGCGAAGTTTTTTCGCTACCTTCCCCCGGTTGCTTTAAGAGAGATTTGAGAGAGGTTTAGCCACAGTGGCCAAGGAAAAGTTCGAGCGCGGCAAGCCGCACGTCAACGTCGGGACCATCGGTCACATCGACCACGGCAAGACGACGCTGACCGCTGCCATCACGAAGGTCCTGTCTGACACGTACGGCGGACAGGCCAAGAGCTTCGACGAGATCGACAACGCTCCGGAGGAGAAGGAGCGCGGCATCACCATCGCCACGTCGCACGTCGAGTACGAGACCGAGAACCGGCACTACGCGCACGTCGACTGCCCGGGTCACGCCGACTACGTCAAGAACATGATCACGGGCGCCGCCCAGATGGACGGCGCGATCCTGGTCGTATCCGCGGCGGACGGCCCGATGCCCCAGACGCGTGAGCACATCCTGCTCGCTCGCCAGGTCGGCGTGCCCTACATCGTCGTGTTCCTCAACAAGGTCGACATGGTCGACGACGAGGAGCTCCTCGAGCTCGTCGAGGTCGAGGTCCGCGAGCTGCTCAGCGCCTATGACTTCCCGGGCGACGACATCCCCTTCATCACCGGTTCGGCGCTCAAGGCGCTCGAGGGCGACGAGGAGTACACCGCCAAGATCGTCGAGCTCGGACAGCAGCTGGACTCCTACATCCCGGAGCCCGTCCGCGACCTCGACAAGCCGTTCCTGATGCCGGTCGAGGACGTCTTCTCGATCACCGGCCGCGGCACCGTCGCCACCGGCCGCATCGAGCAGGGCATCGTCAACACCGGCGACGAGGTCGAGATCGTCGGCATCACCGATACGACCAAGACGGTCGTCACCGGCGTCGAGATGTTCCGCAAGATCCTCGACCAGGGTCAGGCGGGCGACAACGTCGGCTGCCTGCTCCGTGGCACCAAGCGCGAGGAGATCCAGCGCGGGCAGGTCCTCTGCAAGGGGGGCTCGATCACCCCGCACACCAAGTTCAAGGCCGAGGTCTACGTCCTCAAGAAGGAGGAGGGCGGCCGTCACACGCCGTTCTTCACGGGCTACCGGCCGCAGTTCTACTTCCGCACCACCGACGTCACCGGCGTGGCCAACCTGCCCGAGGGCACGGAGATGGTCATGCCCGGCGACAACGTCCAGATGGAGATCGAGCTGATCCAGCCGATCGCCATGGACCCGGGCCTGCGCTTCGCGATCCGCGAGGGCGGCCGCACGGTTGGCTCCGGCGTCGTCACCGAAGTCATCCAGTAGTCCACAAGACCGATACGACCGACGTGCCCGGGGCGGGCCCTTGAAAAAGGCCTGCCCCGCAGCGCGCTCACACAACACTTCCAGAAAGAAGTTCTGAACCGAACTATGGCCGGCCTGGCCCAGAACAAGATCCGCATCCGCCTCAAGGCGTACGACCACTCCGCGATCGAGACCGCGGCGAAGGAGATCGTCGAGACGGCGGCGCGCACCGGCGCGAGCGTGACCGGTCCTGTGCCCCTGCCCACGGAGAAGAACGTCTACTGCGTGATCCGCTCACCGTTCAAGGACAAGGACTCGCGCGAGCACTTCGAGATCCGCACGCACAAGCGGCTCATCGACATCCATCAGCCGACGCCCAAGACGGTCGACTCGCTCCAGCGGCTCGACCACCTGCCGGCCGGCGTGAACATCGAGATCAAGCTCGGTTAGCCATGCCCGCGATCCTCGCCAAGAAGCTCGGGATGACCCAGCTGTTCCTCGAGGACGGCACCGTCGAGCGCGTCACCGTGCTCGAGGCCGGACCCTGCCCGGTCACCGGCATCCGCACGTTCGACCGCGACGGCTACGAGGCCGTCCAGCTCGCGTTCGGCGCCACCAAGGAGAAGCACCTCTCCAAGCCCGAGCTCGGCCATCTCAAGAAGGCCGGCGCGCCGCCCATGAAGCACGTCGTCGAGTTCCGCGACGAGGCGGGCGAGACGCTCGTCGGCGAGACGGTCACCGTCGAGGCGTTCGAGGTCGGCCAGAAGGTCAAGGTCTCGGGCACGTCCAAGGGCAAGGGCTTCCAGGGCACGATCAAGCGCCACAACTTCGCCTCCGGTCCGAAGTCCCACGGCTCGCACAACGTGCGAGCCCCGGGCTCGATCGGCGCCTCCGCCTGGCCCGCCCGCGTGATGAAGGGCATTCGCGGCCCCGGCCAGATGGGCAACAAGCGCGTCACCCAGAAGGGCCTGACGATCGTCGAGATCCGCGCGAAGGACAACCTGCTCATGGTGCGCGGCGCCGTCCCCGGCTCGCGCAACGGCATCGTGGAGGTGCGAACCGATGGCTAGGACCGCCAAGAAGCTCGGAGCCACCGGCACGGTGAAGCTCGACGACGCCGCCTTCGGCGCCGACTTCAACGGCCCACTCGTGCACGAGTCGGTGCGCGCGGAGCTCGCAGCGCGTCGTCAGGGCACGCACTCGACCAAGACCCGCGGCAAGGTCCGCGGCGGCGGCGCCAAGCCGTGGCGCCAGAAGGGCACGGGCCGCGCCCGCGCCGGCTCGTCGCGCTCACCGATCTGGACCGGCGGCGGCACCGTCTTCGGACCCCAGCCGCGCCATTACACCTTCAAGGTCAACCGCAAGGAGCGCCGCGCTGCGCTGCGCAGCGCGCTGTCGGTGCACGCCGAGCGCGGCACCATCCACGCAATCGACCCGCAGCCGTTCGTCGACGAGGTCAGCGCCAAGAAGGCCGCCTCCCTGCTCGGCGACCTGATCGGCGGCTCGGTCCTGATCATCCTGACCGACGAGCACGAGCGTGCCGCGCTGTCGTTTCGCAACATCGCCCGCGTGAGCGTCCTGCCCGCGGGCGGCGTGGGGGTCGTCGACGTCATCGGCGCCGCCGTGATCGTGGCCTCCCAGGAGGCCATCGACGAGCTGAGCGATCGCGCCAACAAGACGCCTTCGAGGCGCGCCGAGGAGGCCAGCGCCTAGCCATGGACGCCAGCCAGGTCATCATCCGCCCCGTCGTCAGCGAGAAGAGCTACGTGCTCGCCGCCGCCGACAAGTACACGTTCCGGGTCCACCCCGACGCGCACAAGACCCAGATCCGCCAGGCGGTCGAGCAGCTCTTCGACGTCAAGGTCGTCGAGGTCCGCACCGCCACCGTCAAGTCCAAGCCCAAGCGGCGTGGGCTGACCTCCGGGCGCACGCGGGCCTGGAAGAAGGCGATCGTGCAGGTGCGCGAGGGCGACTCCATCCCGATCTTCGCCACGCTCCAAGGCCTCGAGGAAGGCTGAGCCCATGCCCGTTCGCAAGCCCAAGCCCACGTCCCCCGGGATGCGGTTCGTCTCGTACCCGGACTTCGCCGAGATCACGAAGTCCGAGCCCGAGAAGACCCTCGTCGAAGGCCTCAAGAAGAGCGGTGGGCGCAACAGCTACGGCCGCAAGACCTCCCGTCATCGCGGCGGCGGGGCCAAGCGCCTGTACCGCAAGATCGACTTCAAGCGCCGGCGTGACGACATCCCCGCGAAGGTCGCGGCGATCGAGTACGACCCCAACCGGACCTCCTACATCGCCCTGCTGCACTACGCCGACGGCGTCAAGAGCTACATCATCGCCCCGGCGCGGCTGGCGGTCGGCGCGACGATCCTGTCCGGCGAGCGCGTCGAGCCGTCGGTCGGCAACTGTCTGCCGCTGGGCAACATGCCGGTCGGCACCACGGTCCACGCGATCGAGCTGCAGCCCGGCCGCGGCGCCCAGATGGTTCGCTCCGCGGGCGGGGCCGCCCAGCTCATGGCCAAGGACCAGGGCATGGCCACGGTGCGTCTCCCCTCCGGCGAGATGCGCATGGTCCGCGAGGAGTGCCGCGCCACCGTCGGCTCCGTCGGCAACGCTGAGCATCAGAACGTCACGATCGGCAAGGCCGGCCGCAAGCGTCACATGGGCGTCCGCCCGCAGACGCGAGGCACGGCCATGAACCCGGTTGACCATCCGCACGGCGGCGGCGAGGGGTCCACGACCCCGGGCCGCCACCCGGTAACCCCGTGGGGCGTCCCCACGCTGGGGTACCGCACCCGCAAGAAGAACAAGGCGAGCGATCGGTACATCGTGCGCGGTCGCCGCCGTGGGAAGGGCAAGCAGCGATGAGCAGAAGCTCCAAAAAGGGCCCCTGGGTCGAGGATCGTCTCATGGACCGCATCGAGGCGATGAACAGCGGTGGCGGGGCCAAGACCATGATCAAGACCTGGTCGCGCGCCTCGACGATCTTCCCCGAGATGGTTGGTCACACGATCGCCGTCCACGACGGCCGCAAGCACGTTCCCGTGTTCGTCTCCGAGGCGATGGTCGGGCACAAGCTCGGCGAGTTCGCCCCGACGCGCATGTTCCGCGGCCACGCCGGCACCGGGAAGGTCCGCTAGTCATGGCCGACGATCCCGCCCAGAAGACGGACAAGTCCTCCGAGGAGGAGGCCAAGGGCGCGGGCAAGGGAGCAACCGAGGCCAAGGCGACCACGGCAAAGGCCAAGGCGGCCGAGAAGGCCGAGGCCACTGAGCAGCGTCCGCCGAAGAAGGCGACCACTTCGCGCAAGCCCAAGACCCCGAAGGCCGAGGCCACTGCGGCCGCGGAGACCGGCGTGGGCAAGGAGGCGGCCGAGGCCGCCGAGAAGTCACCGGCGGCCCAGAAGAAGACGCCTTCTTCGAGGACCCGCGCTCGCGACAAGGCAGAGGCCAAGACATCCGGCGCCGACGCCCCCTCCGAGCGCGTTTTCGTGCACGCGAACGCCAAGTACGTCCGCACGTCGGCCCGCAAGGCGCGCCTGGTCTGCGATCACATCCGCGGCAAGACCGTCGATGAGGCTTTCGCGATCCTCGCCCACACCCCCCGTCACGTCGCCGAGGACTGGCGCAAGCTGCTGCAGAGCGCAGTGGCCAACGCGGAGCACAACCACGAGCTGCTCGGCGACGATCTGCGCATCGCCTCGGTCAAGGCCGACGAGGGCCCGACGCTCAAGCGGTTCCGCCCGCGCGCCATGGGCCGCGCGACGAAGATCCGCAAGCGGACCAGCCACCTCACGATCTCGCTCACGCCGAAGGACTAAGGGAACCCCATGGGTCAAAAAGTTCACCCCGAATCGATGCGCGTGGGTTACATCCACGACTGGAAGTCCAACTGGTTCAACGAGAAGGAGTTCGCTGACTACCTGGAAGAGGACATCCACATCCGTGACCACATCACGGGCAAGCTCGCGCACGCCGGCCTCTCCGACATAACGATCCGCAAGGACGCCAACGAGGTCGAGGTCAACATCCACACCGCGCGCCCGGGCATCGTGATCGGCAAGTCGGGCTCCGAGGTCGACGCGTTGCGCAAGGACCTGCACCGGATGACCGGCAAGGCCATCAAGGTCAACATCCTCGAGATCAAGCGCCCCGAGCTCGACGCCAAGCTCGTCGCGCAGTCGATCGCCGAGCAGCTGCAGAACCGCGTCGCCTTCCGCCGCGCCATGAAGCGCGCGCTGACCAGCGCCATGCGCTCGGGCGCCAAGGGCTGCAAGATCCAGGTCGGCGGCCGTCTGGGCGGCGCCGAGATGGCCCGCACCGAGTCCTACTCCGACGGCCGCGTGCCGCTGCACACGATGCGCGCCGACATCGACTACGGCTTCTACGAGGCGCGCACGACGTTCGGCCGCATCGGCGTGAAGTGCTGGATCAACAAGGGCGAGATCATGCCCGAAGGCTTCACGGGCGTCGATCTCACCGAGATGGAAGCGCCCCAGCGCGCCGACGAGGCCAAGGGCGGCCAGGGTGGCGGACGCGACGGTCGCGGCCGTGGCCGTGGCGGTCCGGGTGGTCCAGGCGGGCGTGGCGGCGGTCCGGGCGGCCGTGGCGGCGGTCCGGGCTCCGGTCCGGGCGGCCGTGGCGGCGGCGGTGGCGGCCAGGGTGGCCGTGGCGGCGGCTTCGGCGGTGGCGGTGGCGGTCGTGGCGGCTCCGGTGGTGGCGGCTTCGGCGGCGCCCCGCGGGGTGGTGGGCGCTAGATGCTGTCCCCCAAGCGCGTCAAGCACCGCAAGCAGCACCGCGGGCGCAAGCCCGGGTTCTCGCGCGGCCAGACCAAGGTGCAGTTCGGCGAGTACGGCCTGAAGTCGCTCGATGCCGGCTGGCTGACCAACCGCCAGATTGAGGCTGCTCGTATCGCGATGACCCGCAAGATCAAGCGTGGCGGCAAGGTCTGGATCAACGTCTATCCCGACAAGCCGTTCACCAAGAAGCCGGCCGAGACCCGCATGGGCTCCGGCAAGGGCTCGCCTGAGGGCTGGGTCGCGGTGGTCAAGCCGGGCCGTGTGATGTTCGAGCTGGCCGGCGTGCCGGAGGATCTTGCCCGCGAGGCGATCCGCCTGGCCGCGATGAAGCTGCCGGTCCGCTCCAAGTTCGTGACCGCCGAGGACGACGCCTAGCATGAAGACCAACGAGCTGCGCGAGATCTCCGAGAAGGAGCTCGTCGACCACATCCGCACCGCGCGCCGAGAGATCTTCGGGCTGCGCTTTCAGCACGCGACGGGCGAGCTGGAGAACACCGCGGGCATGGGCTCGTCGAAGAAGGCGCTCGCCCGGGCCCTGACCATCGCGCGCCAGCGCGGCATCGACACCGAGAACCTGTGATGGCTGAAGAGAACACACCTGAGGAGACCCCGGAGACCACTCCGGAGGAGACCCCTGCCGCTGAGACCGCCGAGACCGCGGGCTCGCCCGAGGAGGCGATCGCCGACGCTGAGCGGCCGCAGGCGGGCGACGCCGCGGAGGCTGCTGCCGACGATGCTCCCGCCGCGGAGGCCGTTGCCGACGACGCTCCGGCCGCTGAGCCGGAAGACGCCGGGCCGACCCTCTCCCGCAAGGAGCAGCGCACCGCTGCCCGCCACGTCGAGGCGTCCAAGCGCAAGCCCCGCACGGTCGAGGAGCGCGTCGCCGACCGCATCGAGGAGCGCAGGAAGAAGGCCGCTCAGCGCACCCGGCGCCGCGAGAAGGCCAAGGCCGTTCGCGCGACCGCCGAGAAGGGCCCGGCCAAGACCAAGTCGACCGCCGAGCACGGCCCCGGCCGCCCGAAGACCCGTCAGGGCCTTGTGGTCTCCAGCAAAGCCGACAAGACGATCTCCGTCCGTGTCGACACGGCCCGCCGGCACCGCCGGTACGAGAAGATCGTTCGCTCGTCGAGCACGCTGCACGCTCACGATGCGGCCAACGACGCCAACGAGGGCGATCTCGTGACCATCATCGAGTCGCGTCCGCTGAGCAAGCTCAAGCGCTGGCGGCTCGTCGAGGTCCTGGAGCGTGCCAAGTGATCCAGAACGAGTCACGCCTGCGCGTCGCCGACAACACGGGCGCCCGCGAGATCCTCTGCATCCGCGTCAAGGGCGGCCACAAGCGCCGGTACGCGCACGTGGGCGACATCATCACCGCGACGGTCAAGGCCGCCAACCCGCAGGGCTCGGTCAAGAAGGGCGAGGTCGTCACGGCGGTCGTCGTGCGCACCAAGAAGGCCTTCGGCCGCGACGACGGCACCTACATCGCGTTCGACGAGAACGCGGCGGTGATCATCGACGCCCAGAACAACCCGCGCGGCACTCGCATCTTCGGGCCGGTGGCCCGCGAGCTGCGCGAGCGCAACTTCATGAAGATCGTCTCCCTGGCGCCGGAGGTACTCTGATGGCCGCCAAGATCCGCCGCGAGGACACCGTCGTCGTCATCTCCGGCAAGGACAAGGGCAAGACCGGCAAGGTCCTGCGTGTGGATCCCGGTAAGGACCGGGTCTTCGTCGAGGGCCTGAACATCATCAAGCGCCACACGCGCCCCAGCCAGGTTCCGGGCTCTCCTAACGCGGCCGGCGGCGTCATCGAGCGCGAGGCCTCGATCCACATCTCCAACGTCATGCTCATCGACCCCACCGACGACAAGCCCACGCGCGTCCGCATCTCCCGTGAGAACGGGAAGCGCTTCCGCGTAGCCAAGCGCTCCGGGCAGAAGCTGGACTGACGATGGCGCGACTGAAGACCACCTACCTCGAGGAGATCCGACCCGCGCTCAAGGAGCGCTTCGGCTACTCCTCGGTCATGCAGGTTCCCAAGATCGACAAGATCGTCCTGAACATGGGCGTCGGCGAGGCCAAGCAGGACTCGAAGATGCTCGATCTCGCCCAGGAGCAGCTCGCGACGATCGCCGGCCAGAAGCCCAACGTACGCCGGGCACGCAAGTCGATCGCGGCGTTCAAGCTGCGCGACGGCATGCCGGTCGGCCTGTCGGTGACGCTGCGCCAGGAGCGCGCGTATGAGTTCCTCGATCGCCTGCTCAGCGTGGCGATCCCGCGGATCCGCGACTTCCGGGGCCTCAAGACCACGTCGTTCGACGGCCGCGGCAACTACACGCTCGGCGTCCGCGAGCAGGTCATCTTTCCCGAGATCGACTACGACAAGGTCGACCAGGTCCGCGGCCTTGACGTGACGATCACGACGACCGCAAAGACCGACGCCGAGGCGTTCGCGCTGCTACAGGCGTTCGGCATGCCGTTCGCCCGCGACGGGCGCGGCCCGGGCGAGGACACCGCCGGCCCCGCGCAGGGCGGCGACCAGCAGGCCGCGGTTCCCGCCGAGACCGTTTCACCGATTGTCACCGACGAGCCCGGCGATGCTGCAGAGGCCGTTCCGGTCGTCGAGCAACCCACGGCTCAGGACACAGGCGACACGCCCGAGGGCGAAGTCGCTGACACCGAGCCGACCAGCGAAACCACTGAAGAGGAAGCCTGATGGCCAAGACGTCCCAGCGCGTGCGCCAGGCGCGCGGCAGCAAGTACAAGACCCGCGAGTACACGCGGTGCCGCAAGTGCGGGCGCCCGCGCTCGGTCTACCGCAAGTTCGGCATCTGCCGGATCTGCCTGCGCGAACTCGCGCACAACGGCTACATCCCCGGCATGACGAAGAGCAGCTGGTAGCGCCGTGTCGATGACAGACCCCATCGCCGACTTCCTCACGCGGATCCGCAACGGGATCCAGGCCGCCCACGAGACCGTCGACATCCCCGCGTCCAAGCTCAAGGTCGAGATGGCCCGCATCCTGCGCGAGCAGGGCTACATCAACGGCTACGAGGTCGAGGCGCCCTCGCCCGACCATCCCGGCGAGATCCTGCGGATCGACCTCAAGTACACGCACGACCGCCGGCCGGCCATCCAGGGCCTGCGCCGCGTGTCGCGTCCCGGCCAGCGCAGCTACGCGCAGTCGACCGGCATCCGCAAGGTGCAGGGCGGCATGGGCACCTCGATCGTCTCCACTTCCCGCGGCGTCCTGACCGGCCACGAGGCCCGTCAGCAGGGCGTCGGCGGCGAGGTCGTGGCGGAGGTCTGGTAAGCAGCCATGAGTCGTATCGGCCGCAAGCCCATTCCCGTCCCCGACGGGGTCACCATCGCCATCGAGCCCGAGGTCGTCCACGTCACCGGGCCGCGCGGCGCGCTGTCCGAGCGCAAGAGCCGCGACATCACCATCGAGGAGTCAGACGGCGCGCTCAACGTCGACCGCCCGACCGATCGCGGCGAGCACCGGGCTCTGCACGGGCTGACCCGCTCGCTCGTGGCCAACATGGTCGAGGGCGTCACCACCGGCTTCTCGAAGTCGCTGGAAATCCAGGGTGTCGGCTATCGCGCCATCCTCAAGGGCCGCGACCTCGAGTTGCAGCTCGGCTATTCGCACCCCGTGCCGGTCAAGGCGCCGGAGGGCATCGAGTTCGAGGTGCCCCAGCCGACGCGCGTGATCGTCAAGGGCAACTCCAAGCAGCAGGTCGGCGAGCTCGCAGCCTTCATCCGCAAGCAGCGGCCCCCGGAGCCCTACAAGGGCAAGGGCATCCGCTACGAGGGCGAGTACGTCGCCCGGAAGGTCGGTAAGCGCGCATGACCGTTCTCACTGCACCCCAGCGGCGGCTCAAGCGCCGTCGCCGCGTCCGCGCGAAGGTCATCGGCACCGCCGAGCGCCCGCGCATCAGCGTCTTTCGCTCCAACCGCGGCATCTCCGCCCAGCTCGTCGATGACCTCAACGGCCAGACGCTCGCCGCGGTCCAGTGGACCGAGTTCCGCGACGCCGGCCGGGCCGATCAGGCCGCCAAGGTCGGGGAGGCCCTGGCCGAGCGCGCCAAGGCCGCCGGTATCGAGCGGGCCGTGTTCGACCGCGGCGGCTACCAGTACCACGGTCGCGTCAAGGCACTCGCCGAGGCCGCTCGGGAGGGCGGCCTGGCCTTCTAGGCTCAAGGACTCCGTATGGCTATTCAGACCATCGATCGCACCGTCAGCCCCGCCGGCCTGGACCTCCAGGAGCGCGTAGTCGAGATCAACCGCGTGGCCAAGGTCGTCAAGGGCGGCCGCCGGTTCTCGTTCACGGCCCTCGTGGTCGTCGGCGACGAGCGCGACATCGTCGGCGTCGGTTACGGCAAGGCCAACGAGGTCCCGCTCGCCATCCAGAAGGGTGTCGAGGCGGCCAAGAAGAACCTCTTTCGCGTGCCCAAGCACGGCGCGACGATCACGCACCAGACGCTGGGCATCTTCGGCTCCGGCCGCGTGATGCTCAAGCCGGCCTCGCCCGGTACCGGCGTCATCGCCGGCGGCGGCGTCCGCGCGGTGCTCGAGCTCGCCGGCATTCACGACATCCTCTCGAAGTCGCTGGGCTCGCAGAACCCGATCAACCTCGTCAAGGCGACGGTTGCCGGGCTGCAGTCGCTGCGCCGCCCCGAGGAGGTCGCCGAGCTGCGTGGCCTGTCGGTCAACGCCGTGCTCGGCCTGACCGACAAGCCCGAGGCGCCCGTCGAGACCATCTCGGCGAATCCTGACGAGGCGCAGGTCGGCGAGACGCCTGCTTCTGAGGAGACGTCGGCTGCGGAGGCTCCTGCCGAGGACACCCCGGCGGCCGAGCCGACTCCTGCGCCCGAGACACCGGCCGAGGAGACCGCCGCGGCCGAGGCTCCCGCCGGGGAAGCGCCCGCCGCTGAGGTCGACCCCCCGGCTGCGGCTGAGGCTCCTGCCGAGGAAGCGCCCGCCGTCGAGGCCGACGCCCCCGCCGACAAGCCTGCGCCGGAGGAGACCGCGTCGTCATGAAGGTGACGCAGGTCAAGTCCAAGAACGGCGCGAATCACGCGCAGCGCGAGACGCTGCGCTCGCTCGGGCTGCGCAAGATCGGCCACTCGGTCGAGGTCAAGGACAACCCGCAGGCGCGGGGCATGCTGCACCGCGTCCGGCACCTCATCAAGGTCGAGGAGGCCTAGGCCATGCCCGCTCCCAAGAAGCCCACCGAGGACAAGGCGGACGCTGAGCGGCCGCAGGCGGAGACGATCGGCCTCCACACGCTCAAGCCGGCCCCCGGCTCGCGCAAGCGCCGCAAGCGCGTCGGTCGCGGCCACGGCTCGGGGATGGGCAAGACGTCCGGCCGCGGCCAGGACGGCGCGGGTTCACGCTCGGGCTCGAAGTCCCGGGCCAACTTCGAGGGCGGCCAGATGCCGATTCACATGCGGATGCGCAAGCTGCGCGGCCCGCACATGAAGAAGTCGATGCCGTTCGAGCCGTTTCGCACGCACACGCAGCCCGTCAACCTCGGCGACCTCGAGGCGCGCTTTGAGGCCGGGGACGAGATCACGCCCGAGACGATGTCGGGCAAGGGCCTGGCCACGCGCAAGAACGTCCCGGTGAAGGTCCTCGCCAAGGGCGAGCTGAAGAAGAAGCTCACGGTCCGGGCGCACAAGTTCTCCGCTGCCGCCAAGGAGGCCATCGAGGCCGCCGGGGGTACCGCGGAGATTGTCGAGTAGTCACAGCCGCCTCGTGGACAAGGGTCTCGACGACGCGGCGCGTGGCGGCGCGGCCGTGTGCGAATCGACGCAGAGACGTGCTAGCCCCGATGCGGACATGCACTAGCCTTCCGCGCTTCCATGCTGTCGACGATCCTCAGCGCCTTCACCGTTGCGGAGATCCGCAAGAAGCTGCTCTTCACGGCGGCGATCCTCGCGCTCTACCGGCTGGGCTCCCACCTGCCGGTGCCCGGGATCAACATCCAGGCCGTCGACGACATTCAGGACCAGTTCGGCGGATCGAACATCCTGGGGTTCCTCAACCTCTTCAGCGGCGGCGGCCTGTCGCGCTACGCGATCTTCGCCCTGGGGATCATGCCGTACATCACGGCCTCGATCATCCTGCAGCTGCTGCAGGTGGTCGTCCCGTCGATCGAGAAGCTCTCCAAGGAGGGCGAGGTCGGCCAGCAGCGCATCACGCAGTACACGCGCTACCTGACCGTCGGCCTGGCCTTCGCCCAGTCGATCGGTTACGTCTTCCTCTTCCGGTCCTTCGAGGCCAACGCGGGTCAGCCGATCGTCGACAGCTTCGACGCTCCGCACGTGCTGATGATCGTCATCTCGATGACGGCCGGCACCGTCCTGCTGATGTGGATGAGCGAGCTGATCACCCAGCGCGGCATCGGCAACGGCATCTCGCTGATGATCTTCGCCTCGATCGTCGCCGGTCTGCCCAACGGCGTGCAGGCGTGGTGGACGAACCCGGACCAGGTCTTCAAGGTGATGATGCCGTTCATCGCCCTGGCAGTGATCGCGGCGATCGTCTTCGTCCAGGAGGGCCAGCGCCGAATCCCCGTCCAGTACGCAAAGCGCGTCATCGGTCGCCGGATGACGTCGGGCGGCCAGACCTATCTGCCGCTGCGCGTCAACATGGCCGGCGTCATCCCGGTGATCTTCGCCGCGTCGCTGATGGCCTTCCCGCCGACCGTCGGCCAGTTGATCAACACGCCGGCCGCCCAGGACGTGGCGAACTTCTTCGGGCCCAACCGGTGGGCCTACGTCGTGGGCGAGTCGATCCTGATCGTGCTCTTCTGTTACTTCTACACCGCGGTCACGTTCAACCCCGTCGACCAGGCCGACAACCTCAAGAAGTACGGCGGCTTCATCCCCGGCGTGCGGCCCGGCCGGCCCACCGCGGAGTTCCTCGATCGCATCCTGGCCAGGCTGACGTTCCCGGGCGCGATCTACCTCGCCACCGTGGCTGCCGTGCCGACCATCATCATCAACCAGACGAGCGCGAACTTCTTCTTCGGCGGCACGTCGATCCTGATCGTCGTCGGTGTGGCCCTCGACACGATGAAGCAACTCGAGGCGCAGTTGATGATGCGCAACTACGAAGGCTTCCTGAAGTAAGTGAACCACTAATGTCCGCCGCGTCGCCGTCCGCGGCCCAATCGAGCAGAGCAGTGACCGAGCTGAACCTCATCCTCCTGGGCCCCCCCGGCGCCGGGAAGGGCACGCAAGCCGATCGCCTACGCGACGACTTCAACCTGCCCTACATCGCCACCGGCGACATGCTGCGCGCGCAGGTCAAGGAGGGCACCGATCTGGGGCGCAAGGCCAAGGAGTACATGGCCCGCGGCGACCTCGTGCCCGACGAGGTCATCATCGGGATGATCCTCGACTGCGTATCCGGGGGCAGCTGCGCCGACGGCTTCCTGCTCGACGGTTTCCCGCGCACGGTCGACCAGGCCGAGGCGCTCGACGAGGCGCTGGGCAGGCTCGACCGCAGGCTCACCGCCGTGCTGCTCATCGAGGCGCCCGACGAGGAGATCGTCAAGCGCATCTCGGGACGCCGCGTGTGCTCCAAGGCGGGGCACGTCTACCACGTCGAGGCGGACCCGCCCAAGCACGAGGGCGTCTGCGACCAGGACGGCTCCAAGCTCGTCCAGCGCGACGACGACAAGCCCGAGACCGTGCAGAACCGCCTCGACGTCTATCACGCCCAGACCGCTCCGCTCATTCCGTTCTACGAGGAGCGCAGCCTCCTGCGGCGCTTCGACGGGACCCGCTCACCGACCGAGGTCCACGACCACATCCGCGCCACGATCGCGACGCTGCGGCTCGAAGACCAGCTGTGATCGTCAAGAAGTCCCCGGCGGAGATCGACAAGATGGCGGCGGCCGGGGACATCCTGGTCCGGACGCTCGAACTGCTCGAGGGCAAGGTCCGCGAAGGGGTCAGCACCCTCGACCTCGACGAAGCGGCAGAGAAGTTCATCCGCGCCCAGGGCGCTACCCCCGCGTTCAAGGGCTACCGCGGCTTTCCCGGGTCGATCTGCGCCTCGCCCAACTCGATGGTCGTGCACGGCATCCCGGGTCCCGAGCCGCTGCGGCGCGGGGATCTCATCAGCATCGACGTGGGCGTCGTCAAGGACGGGTGGGTAGCCGACGCGGCCCGCACCTTCCCCGTCGGCCCGGTGTCGGCCGTCGCCGGCAAGCTCCTCGACGTGACGGAGCAGTCGCTCTTCGCGGCGGTCGAGCAGTGCCGGCCCGGCAACCGGCTCGGCGACGTCTCCCACGCCGTCCAGCGCTGCGTCGAGAGCCAGGGGCTCTCGATCGTCCGCTCGCTCGTGGGCCACGGGATCGGCCGCGACATGCACGAGGAGCCCCAGATCCCCAACTACGGCGACCCGGGCAAGGGCCCGAAGCTCGAGGAGGGCATGGTCCTCGCCGTCGAGCCGATGGTCAACGCCGGGCGCCACCAGGTGCGGATGGGCGACGACGGCTGGGCGATCTACTCCGAGGATGGCTCGCTGGCCGCCCACTTCGAGTTCACGATCGCCGTGACCGCCGACGGCCCCCGGATCCTCACGCCCTGGCACGAGGAAGCCGAAAACGCAGTAGATGCCGCTTCTGCGGCGTCCTGATCGCCCCGGTTCGAACGGCTCAGAACCTTTGCTAATCTGGTCCGTCGCGCCTGCGCGCCCATTTTTGGCTGCGCGCGGTGCTGAATCGCCCTCTTTCCGGAAGGAATCATGAAGGTCCGACCTTCGGTCAAGCCCATGTGCGAGAAGTGCAAGATCATCCGCCGTCACGGAGCGGTCCTCGTGATCTGCTCGAACCCGCGCCACAAGCAGAGGCAGGGCTAGGCGATGGCCCGCATCGCCGGCATCAACATCCCGCTGAACAAGCGCGTCGAAGTGGGGCTCACCTACATCTACGGGATCGGCCGCTCGAGCGCCAACGAGCTGCTCGACGAGCTCAAGATCAGCCGTGACACCTACGTCAAGGACCTGACCGAGGACGAGGTCGGCCGTCTGCGTGATCTCATCGACGAGAAGCTGATGGTCGAGGGCGATCTGCGCCGCGACCGCAGCCAGAACATCAAGCGCCTGATGGAGATCGGCTGCTACCGCGGGATCCGCCATCGTCGTGGGCTGCCCGTCCGGGGTCAGAAGACCAAGACCAACGCCCGCACCCGCAAGGGGCCCAAGCGCATGTCGGTCGCCGGCAAGAAGAAGGCAGGCAAGAAGTAATGCCCGCTCCCAAGCGCCCCACGCGCGGCCGCCGCAAGCCGAAGAAGAACATCCCGATCGGCCAGGCCCACATCAAGACCAGCTTCAACAACACGATCGTGTCGCTGACCGACCGCGAGGGCAACGTCATCGCGTGGGAGTCCGCCGGCGGAGCCGGCTTCAAGGGCTCGCGCAAGTCGACACCGTTCGCCGCGCAGGTGACGGCCGACGCCGCTGCCCGCAAGGGCATCGAGCAGGGCCTCCAGAAGGTCGAGGTCTTCGTCAAGGGTCCTGGCTCCGGCCGCGAGACCGCGATCCGCTCGCTCCAGGCCGCCGGCCTCGAGGTCACCGGCGTCAAAGACGTCACGCCGCAGGCCCACAACGGCTGCCGGCCCCGCAAGAGGAGGCGTGTCTGATGGCCCGCGACACCGGAGCCCAGTGCAAGCAGTGCCGCCGTGAGGGCCAGAAGCTCTTCCTCAAGGGTGAGCGCTGCCTCACCGACAAGTGTGGCGTCGAGCGCCGGGCCTACCCGCCGGGCGATCACGGCCGAGGCCGTCAGAAGCAGTCGGAGTACCGCGTCCAGCTGCGCGAGAAGCAGAAGGCGCGGCGGTACTACGGCGTACTCGAAAAGCAGTTCCGCGAGTACTACGCCAAGGCGTCGCGTCAGGACGGCATCACGGGCGAGAACCTGCTGACCCTCCTCGAGCGGCGCTTCGACAACGTCCTTGTCCGCCTGGGCTTCGCCGCGTCGCGGCGCCAGGCGCGCCAGCTCATCGGCCACGGCCATTGGACGGTCAACGGCCGGCGTGTCGACATCCCCTCCTACCAGGTGCGGGAGGGCGACGTGATCGCGGTAAAGGCAGAGACCCCGGCTGACGCCATCATCCGCGACGCCACCGAGCTCACCGCTCAGGTGCCGGCGTGGCTGCAGGCCGACCACGATGCGCTCACCGCCAAGGTGTTGCGCAAGCCGGAGCGCGGCGAGATCGCCGCACCGGTGCAGGAACAGCTCATCGTCGAGCTGTACTCCAAGTAGCTCCCAAACCCCCCGCTTTGAACCCGGGTGTGCGCCTCCAGCGCCCGCCGGGGAAGAGACGACGACAGGACCTCCCCTCATGCTCGACTTTCAAGTTCCCCGCATCTCCAGCGAAACCGTCGAGGACGTTCGCGGCTCGTTCACCATCGAGCCCCTCGATCGCGGGTTCGGCTACACCTTCGGCAACTCGCTGCGCCGGGTGCTGCTCTCCTCGCTGGCCGGCGCGGCGGTGACCAGCGTGCGCATCGAGGGCGTGGCTCACGAGTTCTCGACGATCAAGGGGGTCACCGAGGACGTGACCGACATCGTCCTGAACCTCAAGGGCATCGTCTGCCGGATGCACTCCGACGCCACCGAGGTCGAGGCGCCGCTGGTCGTCACCGGCCCGGGTGAGATCACGGCCAAGGACATCGACCTGCCCTCGGGCGTTGAAATCCTCAACCCCGACGCCCACATCGCCACGCTCGAGAAGAAGACCAAGCTCGAGATGTACATGACGATCGGCCGCGGCCGCGGCTACCGTCCGGCCGACGAGAACAAGACCCCGGACCAGCCGATCGGCGTCATCCCGATCGACTCGATCTTCTCGCCGGTCCGCCGCGTGGCCTACGCCGTCGAGCCGGCGCGCGTCGGCCAGCGCACGGACTACGACCGCCTGGCGCTCGACATCGAGACCGACGGCTCCGTCGAGCCGCAGGACGCTCTGCGCGAGGCGGCCGAGATCCTCATCGCTCACCTGAAGATCTTCACCGACGCCGAGATCGCCCCGATCGGCGGTGGCGTCGCGCAGCTCGACGCCAACGGCCACGGTCCCGCGCAGGTCGGCGCGCCCGGCGGCGGCGGCGCGGTCACCCAGCCCGGCGGCCCGATGCACGACATCCTCATCGAGGAGCTCGAGCTCGGCGTGCGGTCCTACAACTGCCTCAAGCGGGCAGGCATCCAGACCGTCGGCGACCTCATCACCAAGAGCGAGGGCGAGCTGGCGGCCATCCCGAACTTCGGCAAGAAGTCGATCGACGAGGTCGTCGAGACCCTGCACTCGCGCGGGCTCGGCCTTCGCGACGACTGAGGAATCGAGGAATCCGATGCGCCATCAGAAGCAGCGCGGCAAGCTCAGCCGCGATCCGGCCCACCGCAAGGCGCTGATGAAGAACCTCTGCAAGGAGGTCATCGACCACGAGCGCATCAAGACCACCGAGGCCAAGGCCAAGGCGGTCAAGCCCGAGATCGAGAAGCTCATCACGCTGGCCAAGCGCGGCGATCTCCACGCTCGCCGTCAGGCGCTGTCGCACCTCGGCCAGGACGCGACGGCCGTACACAAGCTGTTCGAGGAGGTCGCGCCGCGCTACGCGGGGCGCTCCGGGGGCTACACCCGGATCCTCAAGCTGGGTCCGCGGCGATCGGACTCGACCGAGATGGTCTTCCTCGAGCTCGTGTAGCGCGGTCGGGCGACGCCCGCTTCGGCGAAGCGCCGCCCACACATCGGCGCCGATAGGGAGCTAACGCGTCCAGACGGGCTCGCGGAAGTACGGCTGCGAGCGCTCAGCGCCGATACAGCGAGAACGTGCGACCCCGCGGCGATCGCGACCGGCTGCTGCAGGAACTCGACGAGGCCAGGAGCCAGATCACTCGTCTTGAGGTAGAGCTGCGCCGGAGCGCAGGCAATGACGCCCTGACGGGTTTCATGAACGCCGATGCGTTCCGTCGGCGCCTCTCGGAGGAGATGGAGCGTCGCCGCCGTTACTACAAGCCCGTAGCCGTGGCGCGAATCAGCGTCGATGGGCTCTTTGCCGTGCACGAGGACCACGGCGGCGCCGTCGGCGACGAGGTCGTGCGCGCGTCGGCCCGCATCCTGCGCGGCGCATTGCGAGCCAGCGACGTGGTCTGTCGCAGCGGCGCGGACACCTTCGACCTCCTGCTCCCCGAGACCGAGGAGGCCGATGCCGTCGCCTGTGCGCAGCGCATCGTTCTCGAGCTCTCGGTCATGGAGGCCGGGCCCCTTCAGACGATCAAAGCCTCGGCCGGCGTGGCGGCCCATTCCGACGGCATCGGCGGGGCCGCACTGATCGCCGGCGCCGAGCGTGCGCTGGCAGATGCCCGCGCCGCTGGCGGCGGGCGGGTCGTCGCCGCCTCGCTCATGCACGAAAACCCGCTCCAGAGTGTCGGAGACCTCGGTCGCCGCGATGCCGTGGAGGTCCTGATGCTCGCGCTGCTCGAGCGCGACCGCTACACGGGCGAGCACTCCGAGTCGGTCGTCGAGATGGCGGCCGCCGTCGCGCGCAACCTCGGGAAGAGCGAAGCCGAGGTCGAAGAGGTTCGCGCCGCGGCACTGCTGCACGACGTCGGCAAGGTCGGGATTCCCGACGCCATCCTCAACAAGCCGGGGCCGCTCACCGACGACGAGCGCGAGATCATGGCCGAGCACACGATCATCGGCGAGCGCATCCTTCGCGGCATCCCGGGCTTCGCGCCGATCGCCGCCATCGTCCGCCACGAGCACGAGCGATGGGACGGGGAGGGATACCCGGACGGCATCGCGGGCCAGGACATCCCGCTCGGTAGCCGGATCATTCTCGCCTGCGACGCATACCACGCGATGACCAGCGATCGCCCGTACCGCAAGAGGATGTCCCACGCGGCGGCCGTCGACGAGTTGGCCCGCAACGCCGGTACGCAGTTCGACCCGGACGTCACCGCTGCCCTCATCGGGCATATGTACCTGTTGGGCCAGGGCGCGGCGCTCGTCTCGGACTGACGCTTGCCGCAGCATTTACGGGCGCCTTTCGCGGGCGCCGAGCGCCGCAAGGTCGCCGCGGGGAAGAGCCGCACCTGCATCGTGGCGGCCAGGCGCCGCTGACGCCGAGCCCGTGCAGCGGTTTCGTATCAGGTCAGATTGGTCTGAATGACCTTGGGGCTGGGGTGGATGCTGACGACCCGCAATGTCGTTTCGCTCCGGCTCTTGAAGCCGTGGGGCGTCTCGGCTCCGACGACGACGATGTGCCCGCCCTCCACGATCTGCTGCTTTTCGCCGGCGGTGAACTCGGCCGTGCCCTCCTGCACGACGAACACCTCCGCGTAAGGGTGTGAGTGAAGGTCGGGGCCGCGGCCCGGCGGGTACTCGGTGATGAAGCAGGAGGCGGCGACGCCAACCTTGCCGCCCTCGAACAACGCGGCGGTCTGGCTGAGACGGAACTGATCGATCGGGGCGACGAACATGCGGCCGATCCTCTCAGCTCGCGGCGTCAGCGGGCGTCGAACTGTTTATGAGGGGGGTGCCGAACCACGTCGATTCCTCGACCTCCGGGAGGCGGCGTCCGATCGCAACGACGTCATCCCGCGATGGCATGCGGGGCAATATCGCACCGGTCGTGCTCGTAGGGTGCGCTGGGCATGACGACCCGGCTGGACCTCGAGTACGACGGCGCGGGCTTCGCGGGCTGGGCTCGCCAGCCGGGCGAGCGCACGGTCGAGGCAGAGGTCGAGCGCGCGCTGGCGACGATCCTGCGCGAGGACGCGGTGCCGATCACGGTTGGTGGGCGCACTGACGCCGGCGTACATGCCTGGGGTCAGGTCGCCTCCTACCAGCACGAGGCGGTTGACCCGCGGCGGCTCAACAGCCTGCTTCCGCCCGATGTCGCGGTGCTGGCCGCCATTCCGGCGCCGTCCGGATTCGACGCGCGCAGCGACGCAGTCTCGCGCACCTACTGCTACCGAGTGCTCAACCGCCGGGCGCGCTCGGCGCTGGAGCGCGACCGGTTGCTGTGGTGGCCGCGGCCGCTTGACCGGCTCGCGCTGGACACGTGCGCGGCGGAGTTGGTGGGCACGCGCGATTTCACCGCCTTCACGCCCACCGACGGAGGGCACAAGCGGTTCGCTCGCACCGTCCTGTCGGCGGAGTGGCGCGCGGAGGGCGACGTGCTGGAGTTCTGGATCACCGCGCGAACGTTCATGCGGCACATGAATCGGATCCTGGTTGGGACGATGCTCGAGGTCGCGACCGGAAACCGCGCCGTGGAGGACTTCACGGCGCTGCTGGCCGGAGCGCCGCGCAGCGCGGCCGCCCAGACCGCGCCGCCGCACGGGCTGGCGCTGGCGAGCATCGCCTATTAGGAGTAAGCCTCAGCTTTCGGTCAACTGGATGATCGGGATTGTCCGGTTGGTCTTCGCCGCATCGCGACGGTACGACGCGTAGGGCGCGAAGACACGGTCGGCGAGTGTCCAGAGCCTGTCGCGCTCACCTTCGTCGCTGACCACCGTCGCCCGCATCGCGATGCCGCCGAACGTGACGTCGGGGTGGACGCGAAGATTGTGAAACCAGGAGGGGTGTTGTTCGTGGCCCGCCTTCGAAGCGACGATCGTCACCCGATCTCCGTCGTGGAAGTAGATGACGGCGTTGCGTCGCAGTGCGCCGCTTCTGGCCCCTCGGGTTTCAAGAAGAGCGGTGGGCAGGACCAGGCCCATGCCCAAGCGGCCCCGGGTCAAACGCAGAAGGTGCGGGTCGACCTTCCACACGATCTTGGCCGAGATGAGCTTTCCGATGCGGGTAGCCGAAAACGCCGCGTAGACGCGGCTGACCACACTGGGCGGCCGAGTGGGGTCGACGTACTTCAGCTTCTTCGGCATCGCAGGATTCTTCCAGCGCGGAGATCCCGTCGAGCATCAGGCCGCGACGCTACGCCGGTTGCGCGCTCTCCGCCACGGGACCGTGGAAAATCACGCCGGTGCCCGCACATGGCGGGTCGAACGCTCGTGCGCCGCTCATAGACTGAGCCGCGCGTGAAGGTGCTGCTGACCAACGACGACGGCATCCAGGCCGACGGCCTGCAGGAGCTGCGCCGCGCGTTGCTCACGGTCGACGGCGTCGAGCTCGCCGTGATCGCCCCCGACGGCAACCGGTCGGCGATGGCGCGTTCGATCACCACCCGCCGGCCGCTGTGGGTCGAGGAGGTCGACTTCGGCGACGGCACGGTCGGTTACGCCACTGACGGGACGCCGGTCGACTGCGTGCGCCTGGCACGTCTCGGGCTGGTCGACGGCTTCGAAGCCGAGGTGATCGTCTCGGGGATCAACCACGGCTCGAACCTCGGCGACGACATCACCTACTCCGGCACGGTCGCCGCGGCGCTCGAGGGCGTGATCCTCGGGTTGCCGGCCATCGCCGTGTCCCAGCAGAGCGCGGCCCGGGAGATGGACTTCCGCCTCGGCACGCAGTTCGACTTCGGTTACGCCGCGCGGTTCGTCGCGGGGATCGTCGACGAGCTCGATGAGTTCCCGCTGCCCGAGGGGACGCTCCTGAACGTCAACGTCCCCGCGGGCCACCCGGATGGGGTGGAGGTGACCCGGCTGGGCAAGCGGATCTACCGCGACGAGCTCAAGCTGCACACCGAGGAGGACACTCGGCGCCGCTACTGGATCTACGGCGCCGACCACGGCTTCGAGGACGAGCCCGGGACCGACCTCGCAGCGGTGGCGGCTGGCCGCATCGCCGTGACGCCGATCCACTTCGACCTCACCGATGTCGCGGGGCTCGACACCCTGACCCGCCACGACCTCGACCGGCTGATCGCTCCGGCGGCCGAGGAGATCGAGGAGTGAGCCCACCCTCTGCCGGTGTTCGGAAGCGCGCCGCCGAGCTGCGCGAGCAGCTGACCCACCACGGCCACCGCTATTACGTCCTCGACGACCCGGAGATCGGCGACGACGACTACGACGCGCTGCTCGACGAGCTGCGGGCGATCGAGGCCGAGCACCCCGAGCTCCTGACCCCCGACTCACCGACGCAGCGTATTGGCGGCGAGCCGGTCGGCGCGCTGGAGAAGGTCACGCATCTCAGGCCGATGATGTCGCTCGCCAACGCTCGCAGCGAGGAAGAGCTACGGGCGTGGGTGGCGCGGATGCGCGCGCACCTGGCCCGCGAGGGGATCGAGGACCCGGAGTTCCACTACGTCGCCGAGCCGAAGGTCGACGGGCTGGCGATGTCCCTGGTCTACGAGGACGGCGTGCTGGCCCGCGCCGCCACCCGTGGCAATGGCGAGGTGGGGGAGAACGTCACCCACAACCTGCGCACGATCCCGACGGTCCCGCTGCGCATCGACACGAAGAAGCCGCCGGCGCTGCTGGAGGTGCGTGGTGAGGTCTACATGTCGCTGCCGGACTTCACGGCGCTCAACGAGCGGCGCGCCGAAGCCGGCAAGTCGACGTTCATGAACCCGCGCAACGCGGCGGCGGGGACGATCCGCCAACTCGACCCCAAGCTCGCCAAGGACCGGCCGCTGTCGTTCTGGTCCTACGGCATCGGCGCCACCGAGGGCATCGCGTTCGGGGGCCACTGGGAGTCGCTGATGTGGCTGAAGGAGCACGGCTTCCCGGTCAACAGCGACATCCAGAAGCTGAACACCGAGGAGGAGGTGGTCGCGCAATGTCTCGACTGGCACGATCGCCGTGGCAGCCTGACCTTCGAGATCGATGGAGTGGTGGTCAAGGTCGACGACTACGAGCTGCAGCGGCGCCTCGGCTCGGTGGGCCGCGACCCGCGCTGGGCGATCGCCTGGAAGTTCCCCCCGACCACCAAGGTCACGACGCTCAACGCGGTCATGTGGAACGTCGGGAAGTTCGGCGACCTGCACCCCTTTGCGGCGCTCGAGCCCGTGCACGTCGGTGGCGTGACGGTCAAGCTCGCGACGCTGCACAACGAGGAGGACCTCGCCCGCAAGGACATCCGGGTGGGCGACGAGGTCATCGTCCTGCGCGCGGGCGATGTCATCCCGCAGGTCGTCTCGCCGGCGCCGCACGCAGTCGAGAACCCGAACCGGTCCGAGCCGCCGCGCCCGCCCGCCAAGTGTCCGTCTTGCGACACGCCGACGGTCAAGGACGAGGGGGTGTTCACCAAGTGCCCCAACCGCGACTGCCCGGCTCGCCGCTGGCAGCTCATGAAGCATTTCGTCAGCCAGGGGGCGATGGACATCGAGGGCCTCGGCGAGCTTCAGGTGCAGGCGTTGATGGACGCCGGACTCGTCCGCGCGTTGGGCGACTACTACCGGCTCACCGCCGAGCAGCTCATGGAGCTCGAGCGCTGGGGCGAGGTGTCGGCGCGCAACACGATCGCCGCGATCGAGAAGTCCCGCGCGGCGCCGTTCGGGCGAGTGCTCTTCGCCCTCGGCATTGAGGGCGTCGGCTTCGTCACGGGACGGAACCTCGCGCAGCGCTTCCGCACGATCGACGCGCTGTTGGCCGCCGACGCGGAGCAGATCGCTGAGACGCCGGGGATCGGCCCCAAGGTCGCCACCCTGATCGCCGACCAGCTCGCCGATCCGCGCATGCGCGAGACGATCGAGGACCTTCGCGGCCAGGAGGTCAGCCTCGAGCAGGAAGGCCCGCCCCCGGGCGAGGGCCCCCTGGCCGGCAAGACGTTCGTCCTGACGGGAACGCTGCCCGATCTCACCAGGGAGGAGGCGACCGAGCGGATCCTCGGCGCAGGCGGCCGGGTGACGAGCTCGGTGTCGAAGAAGACCGACTACCTGGTAGCGGGCGACTCGCCGGGCTCGAAGCTCGAGAAGGCCGAGCGGCTGGGCGTGGCCGTACTCGGCGAGGCCGGCCTGCTCGCGCTCCTCTAGCGCGACGGGTCGGAATAGCGGGCGATCAGCGCCACCATCCGGTCCTCGACCTGCTTGGCCGTGTACTCGGACATGTTGTTCTCCAAGAACGAGAACGCGACGGTGTTGCCCGACGGGGTGCTGCAGTACCCCGATAGGGCACTGACACCGCGCAGGGTCCCGGTCTTGGCGCGGCAGCGACCGGCCGCCCGGGTCCCGCGCATCCGGTCGGCCAGCGTGCCGGTCCTGCCGGCGACCGGCAGCGACGCATCGAGCGCCTCGCCGGCCTCTGGGATCTCCGTCATCTCTGTCAGCAGGTCGACGACCTCGCGCGGGCTGACCTGGTCGGCCCGTGACAGGCCTGACCCGTCGTAGGGCCGTGCGATGACCCCGATCTTCGAGAGCGCGGCCTTCACGACCGTCGCGCCGGCCGGGGTGCTGCCCCGCCCGCCGAATCGGCCGCCGAGGTGCTTGAGGAGCATCTCGCTGGCGAAGTTGTCCGAGACGACGTTGATCTGCCCGATCATGGTGTCCAGCGGAAGACTCGAAGCGGCGGCGAGGGTGACCCCGTCGCCGGCCAGCGCTCCCGCGACGGCGCCTTTGCGCACTCTCACACCGACGCTGACCAAGTGGGCCCGCAGGCGCTGAGCGGCGTAGAGCGCGGGATCGGACCCGCGGCCGTAGTCGACGACGAGGCCGCCGAGGCTGCCGCCCAGGTCGGAGTCGTACTGCCACGCGCTGTCGTAGGAGCCGCGCCGGGCGTCGAAGAAGCTCCCGTCGCCCAGAACGCGCCCGCGGATCTCGGTGACGCCCAGGGCCCGCAGCTGGCTGGCGACCATCCGCAGCCGCGTGGTCGTCAGGTACGGATCGCCGATCCCGATCAGCGCCACGTCGCCGGCGATCACACCGTCGTCGGGCTCGGCTGCGGCCTGCAACTCGGTACGCAGCCGAACGTCGGGATCGCCGTAGGCCAGCAGCGCCGCGGCCGTGACGAGGAGCTTCTCGTTGGACGCGGGAGAGCGGGTCAGCGTCGAGTTGTGGCCGTAGATCGTCCGGCCCGTCTCCAGGTCGCGCACGTACGCGCCGGACGTCGCGCTCAGGCTGCGCTGTTGGGCCGCGAGCTTCTCGCGCAGCGTCTCGACGTCCAGCGCCTGTGCGCCCGGAGGCATCGCGAGCCCAGCGAAAAGCCCACAGATTGCGGCCTTGACGGGCCGGGAGACCATCGCTCCGAGGCTACACTCCGCGGCTGATGGGCAACGTGGTTCGCCTCGAGCCGGGCAAGAAGAAGCGGCCGGCCTCCGGGGCCAAGACCGCTGCCGGCGCACGGCGCCGGCGCCGATCGAAGTCGGCGCTCGTTCTGGGCGGCGGCGGGTTCACCGGAGCGGTCTATGAGATCGGGGCGCTGCGGGCGCTCGACCTGCTGTCGGTCAACCGCACCGTCAACCAGTTCGATGTCTACGTCGGCACCTCGGCCGGGTCGTTCGTCGCCTCGCTGGCGGCCAACGGCGTGACTCCCGAAGAGATGATGCGGGTCGTCAACCAGCAGGTCCCGACTCCGTTTCGTGACATCGACCTGGGCACGCTGCTGCGGCCCAACCTGCTCGCGTGGGGAAAGTCGGCGGCGTCGATGCCGTGGCGCGCGGCGAAACTGGCCCGTCAGGCAGCGGGCAACCTGGGCGGCATCTCGGTCATGGACCTCGTGCTCGAGCTGGCGGAGGGCCTGCCCGGTGGGCTGTACTCCGGCGCGGGGATCGAGCGCTACATCCGCACGGTCCTGAGCGACCCCGACCGCTCCGACGACTTCCGCGAGCTGGAGTCCGAGCTCTACCTGTGCGCCACCGACCTCGACACGTGCGAGCGCATCGTCTTCGGCCGCGAGGACTGGGACGACGTGCCGATCTCGACCGCCGTCCGCGCCTCGACCGCGCTGCCCATGGTCTACGAGCCCGTCCGCGTTCGCGAGCGCGAGCTGATCGACGGCGGCATCGTCTCGACGACCAACGTCGACGTCGCGGTCGAGGCCGGCGCGAAGTTCATCGTGGTCGTCAACCCGCTCGTCCCCTACGTCAACGACTTCACCCATGACGTCCCGACGCTGTTCGGCTCGCGCCCGCGCCACGTCTCGGACATGGGTCTGCCCCAGATCGGCTACCAGGCCTTCAAGCTGATGGCCTATCAGCGCCTGCACGAGATGGCGCGCCAGTGGGAGGACCGCTATCCGGGCGTCGACATCGTGCTCATAGAGCCCGAGCCCGACGACGAGCTGATGTTCCAGACCTCGATCATGAACTTCACCAGCCGCGTGGACATCGCCCGCCACGGCTTTGAGTCGGTGACGCTGAAGTTCGCCTCGGAGTACGAGTCGTTCCGCGAGATCTGCAACCGTCACGGCATCGAGATCTCGGCAACCCGCGTGCGCAAGGTGGTCAAACACTTCTCCGCTGAGAAGGAGCGCACTCGCGCCTGGCGCAAGATCCTCGAGCAGGCCACGCCTTCGCTGCTGCGCCAGTCGCGCACGTCCGACGGCGGCTGACCGCGCCGTCGAAGATCCTGTTCTGGTGTCGGAAGGCGACACCGATCCAGGATCCTTCGGACGAGCCGAGGTGCCTCTACGTGCGCTCGGAGGTGGCGGCCGCCTGACCGCGCTGCTCGCCGACCCAGTCGTCGAGGATCTGCCATGTCGCGTAGAGCCACTGGGTCAGCTCGGCCTCCTTGCGCGGTATTTCGGCGGCTGCGAAGCGCCAGAAGCGCATGCGCACTGGCGTGCCGACGAGCCCGCCGGCCCAGATGTCGGAGATGTACTCAAAGCCGTCGAGGCCGACGTGCGCGAACAGCACGACGTCGGCGTCGCGCGCTTCCTCGAGCAGCGCGACCGGGCCGCCCAGCCGCGGCGGCAGCACGTTGCGCAGTCGATTGGCCAGCGGCGCGATCTCCGGTGTCCGCTCGGCGATGATCGCCTGCGCGCGAGCGAGCTTCTCATCGGTGTGGCGGGTGCCCTCGGGGTAGATGAGAATCCCCTCGCCGTCGACGAGGTCGTGCGCCAGCCCGCGCAGCTTCGTGATCTCGCCGGCCGGGTCCTTCGACGCGCGGCGGACGAAGTTCGTCGGTACCCAGCGCCCGCCGATGTCGATCGTGGGGATCATCTGCAGCTCGCGCTTGATCACGTAGCGCAGGCCGAGCCCATGCGCGTGGGCGAGCACGGCGTCCGGCAGCATGTTGTCGATGATGCTCGCGTGGCGGATGAGCACGACGATCGGCCCAGGGCCGGCGTCCTCGAGGCCCTCGATCTCGAAGCGCAGGCCGAAGAGCCGGCGGATGCCCGCCAGGTGGATGCGCGCCCAGCGGATGCGCAGGTCGTAGACCATGCGCCGGCGACGCAGCGTGTCGCGCCCGCCGTTGACGAGCGCGATCAGGCCCAGGCTGGCGATGCCGTGCAGCTCGTTGAGCAAGAACCACCAGGCCATGGCGGCGAGCCGCACCGCCATGAACGGCTTGCGTCGCCGCAGCCACAGCACGATGTCGACGAGAAGCCCGACCACCAGCGCAACCGGCAGCAGCGCGGTCAGCAGGACGAACGCGACCAACTCGATGCCGATGCCTCGTGCGCGGCGGATCAGCCGCGCGCGGCGCGGGCTGTCGTCGGGAAACAGCGGGGCCGCGGAGACGTGGCGGACGCGCACCGGGCGACCCTATCGCTCCCGACCCGGCAAGCTATGGGCCATGCGCGCGCACTGGGTCCACGTCCAACGCGATCTCTCGGCGCCCGTTGAACAGGTCTTCGCCCACCTCGCCGAGCACGAGAACCTGGCGGCGCTGTTCGGCGCCAAGGTCAAGCGGCTCAACGACGGCGACACCGAGCGCAACGGCGTCGGCTCGCGGCGCGAGCTGAAGGTCGGCCCAACGCCGCCCTTCGAGGAGACGGTCACCAAGTACGTCCCCAACGAGCTGATCGAATACAGGATCACCAAGGGCAGCCCGCTGGACGGCCACGTCGGCGCCATGACGTTCTCGCCGACCTCGTCCGGCGGTACCCATCTCGACTACCGCATTCGCATCGCGTCGAAGATCCCGTTGCTGGCCCCGGTGGTCGCCCGTCAGCTCGGCAAGGACGTCGAGAAGGGGCTCGCCGGGGTTCCCGGCGGCCGCTAGCGGCTCCTAGTCGCGCGCGAGCTCGAGGGCCCGGATCGCCCGGGTCATGTGGTCCTCACGCGCCGGGACGGTCATCCGCACGCGTGACGGCTCGCCCAGCGATCCGCCCGAAGTGACGATCACGTGGCCCCGCTCCAGGCGGCGGCTGAGCTCCGCGCCGTCGACGCCGTCGAGCTCGAGCCAGAGCACGTTGGCCTGCGAGTCGGGCAGCTCATAGCCGAGCTCCCGGCAGGCGCCCGTCAGGGCCGCGCGGTTGACGGCGATGGTGCGCCCGCGGCGCTCGACGATCGCCACCGAGCTGCGCAGCGCCTCCAGCGCACCGGCCTGGGCGAGCTCGTTGAGGCCCAGCTCTGGCTCGAGGCGCTCGAGCAGCGGCTCGGCGTCCGGGCCGCCGATGGCGTATCCGCAGCGCAGCCCGGCTAGACCCCACGCCTTGGAGAACGTGCGGAACACCAGCAGGCGCGGATGCTCCTCGAGCAGCGCCAGCGAGGCGTCGCGCGCCTGCACGTCGGGTTCCACGAAGTCGACGAGCGCCTCGTCGAGGAGGACCACGACTCGCTCGGGTAGGGCGGCGAGTAGCTCCTCGAGCGCGGTGATGCCGAGCAGCTCACCCGTGGGGTCGTTCGGGCTGCAGAGCGCGACAATCCGCGTGCGCTCGTTGACCGCCGCGAGGACGGGCTCGGCGCCGTAGCCCTGGACGGGAACCGCGTGGGCCCGGGCGCGGCGGGCCATCAGCGGATACAGCGCGTAGGACGGCCACGGCGTGACGAGCTCGTCGCTGGGCTCGTCCATCAGGATCTGCGTCGCCGCCCCGAGCAGCTGGGCCGAGCCGTCCCCGACGACGAGTCGCCCCTCGTCCACGCCGTGATGATGGGCCAGCTCGGAGCGCAGCTCGGTGGCGTGGCGGTCGAGGTAGCGGTGCAGGCCGCGCCGGGCGGCGAAGGTGATCGCGTTGACCACGTAGGAATGCGGGTACTCGGGCCACGTCGTCGTCGACAGGTTGAGCGGCTCGACGCGCGCGAGGGCGGACTTGCGCCGCTCGTCGGCGCGCCCGCGCAGGATCGCGCTGTCCTCCTCCGGCGACAGCTCCTCGAACTGTTTGTAGTAGTCGCGGATGCCCATCAGCCGCTGGGCGCCAGGCTCGGACCGAGACCGGCGAAGACCAGCAGCCAGAACGTGAAGAGCACCACGCCGATCGCCGCGCTGATGGCGAAGATCCGGCCGATGACGCCCTCGCGCTGGTCATGCCCGGCGGCGCGGCGCACGAGGATCCACGCCTGGTCGAGGCGCTTCATGACCGAGAGACCGACGAACAGCACCAGCAGCATTGCGGCGAACGCGGTCACCAGGCCGACGATGACGCTGTCGGTCCAGTAGTTGAAGCGCGAGCCGATCCACAGGCAGCCGGCGGGGATCGGGCCCCAGAAGCTGATGCCGATGATGGTCATCAGGATCAGGAGCGCGGCGGCGAGGACGCGGTCGCGCCGCCGACGGCGGTCGTCTCCCCGCTCGGGAATCTCGCGGTACTTGACCGGCCGCGTGCCGGGCCGGCGGCCGACGAAGAGGCCGCCGGTGTCTGAGGGATCCGACCGCATGGGCTCCCAGGTTAGGAATACAGCTCGTCGAAGAGGCCGAGGTACTTCTCGTTGACCACGTTGCGCTTGACCTTGAGGGTTGGCGTGAGCTCACCGGTCTCCTGTGACAGGTCGTGGTCGAGGATCACGAACTTCTTGACCTGCTCGACCTGGGCGAGCTTGGCGTTCGCCTTGTCGACCTCGCCCTGAATCAGCTCACGGACCTTCGGGTCCTGCGCCAGCTCCGCGATCGAGGTCTCCTCGATGCCGTTCTGCTGGGCCCAGGGGACGATCTCCTCCTCGTCGAGCGTGATCAGCGCGACGGGGAAAGGACGGCGGTCGCCGTGCATCACGCACTGCGAGACCCAGCGCGTCTGCTTGAGGTCGTTCTCGAAGTTCGCCGGCGTCAGGTTCTTGCCGCCCGCGGTGATGATGATGTCCTTTTTACGGCCGGTGATGAAGAGGTAGCCGTCCTCGTCGAGCCGGCCGAGGTCGCCCGTGTGCAGCCAGCCGTCCTCGACCGCGCCGAACGAGGCGTCGGCGTTCTTGTGGTAGCCCCCGAAGATGTTCGCGCCCTTGATGAGGATCTCGCCGTCCTCGGCGATCTTCAACTCGACGCCGGGCAGCGCCCGGCCCACCGACCCGAAGCGGTGGTTCTCGGGTGTCGACACCGTGGCGGTCGTCGACGTCTCGGTCATGCCGTAGCCCTCGAGGACCGGCACGCCGCAGCCCCAGAAGAACTCGAGGATCTCCGGTGCGATCGGGGCGGCGCCCGTGACGGCCTCGCGTAGGCGGCCGCCGAACAGGTTGCGCACGAACTCCGCCTTGGGCGCTAGCGGCGCGAACTGATCGCGTAGGTCGTCGGGGACCTCCTCATCACGGGCCTCGAGGTCCTGGATCCGGCCACCGATACTGCGGATCTGCTCGATCTCTTCGGCCGCGAGCTGGCCCTGAGCCAGCGTGAAGAGCTTCTCGAAGATCCGCGGTACGGAGGGCAGGTAGGTCGGCTTGACCTCCATGATTTCGGGGATGATTTGCTTTGCGTCACCGCCGAAGTAGGCAATCGCCACGCCGCGGTCGAACGTCGCGAGCTGGATCAGGAGCGCGAAGGCGTGGGCGAGGGGGAGGAACAGGTAGACGAGGTCGTCGCCCTCCGCGAACAGCTCGCGGGCCTCGACCATGGTGAGGACCGAGCGGTAGTTGCCGTGCGTGAGCACGCAGCCCTTCGGCGGGCCGGTCGTTCCCGAGGTGTAGATGTAGGTGAACGCGTCGTCGGGCCCGACGTTCTCGTAGCGCGCGGCGAGCTCGGATCGGTCGCGGGCCCGCCCGCGCTCGCGCAGCTCTGCGAGCGGGACGGCATCGCCTGTGCCCTCGCCGGGGTCGATGACAATCAGGTGACGCAGCGCTGGCAGGTTGCCGCGCACCTGGGCGATCTTGGCCAGCTGCTCGGCATCCTCGGCGACGATCGCCACGGCGTCGGAGTTGCCGGCCACCCACTCGCACTCCTCCGGGGAGTTGGTGGGGTAGATCGGCACCACGGCGGCTCCGGCTGACGTGATGGCGAAGTCCGCGTAGGTCCACTCGGGCCGGGTGCTCGCGAGTATGCAGACGCGCTCACCGGGTTCGATGCCCAGGTCGATGAGCCCGAGCCCGATCTCCGTGACGACCTCGCCGACCTCGGCGAACGTGACGTCCTGCCACGCGCCGTCGACCTTGTGCTTGAGCGCGACGCGATCGGCGTATTGCTCGGCTGCGCGGGGCAGCAGGTCAGCAATCGTTTTGCTTCCCGTAGACGCGTTGGTTCCGGCCTCCATCACTCCTCCTCGGCAGGGTGCGAGAGCCGGATACTAAGCGAGGCTGCCTGACGCGCGAAGCGGACGCGGTCGTTCGGAGCGACACCGCGTCGTTTGAGGTAGGCGGCGGCCGCGAAACGAGAGAGACCCGCCGGTGGCGGGTCTCTCAGAAGTCTCGTACGACTAGGCCTGCGCCGTCTGCGGCTGAGCGGTGCTCTGGCGCAGCGTCGCGAGGAAGAGGCTCTTGTCGATGCGGCCCTGGAAGATCGGGACGCCGAGTTCGACGCACTTGGCGATGACTTCCTTGCGCTCGAGGCCCGCCTCACGGGCCATCTCTGTCGGAGTGAGGTGATTCGCCATCGGCAGTTCTCCTTTGTTCGACACCGCTTGTGAATCAGACGTTACGCCTCGGCCCGGATGCGCGCAACGAAGCGCCGCTAAAAGTTCGCTAAGGCGAGCTCAGATCGGGTTCGGCACGTCGATGTAGACGTGTCGGACGCCGAATCGCGCAGCCAGGAGCTCGCCGAGACGCTGGACGCCGAGTGTCTCGGTGGCGTAGTGCCCGGCGGCGAGGAAGTGGATGGATGCCTCGCGCGCCTCGTTGAAGTTGCGCTCGGAGGCCTCGCCGGTGACGAATGCGTCGAGACCTCCGACGATCGCCTCCGGTAGGTAGCCCTGACCGCCGCCCGAGACGATCGCGACGGTGCGGACCTGCTCTGGTCCGGCGAGCACCGCCAGCGGGTCGCGGTCGGTCGCCGAGCGCACGCGGCCGACAAGGTCAGAAGCCGGCAGCGGAGTGGCGAACTCGGCCGTCACGCCGATCCCGCCGGCGAACGGCCCGGTTACCACCGCTCCAAGGGCCTGGGCGAGCAGCGCGTTGTTGCCGTGCTCGAGATGTCCGTCGAGTGGCAGGTGGTAGGCGACGAGGCTCGTGTCGTGGTCAAAGAGCACCTGAAGGCGGCGCTTGGCGACGAGGTCCAGAGGCGTCGGCGGGCCCTCCCACAGCAGGCCGTGGTGGACCAGCACGAGGTCGGCGTCCTCGGCCGCCGCGCGCTCGAAGAGCTCAAGCCCCGCGCTGACCCCGGTGACCACGGTCCGGACCTCCTCACGGCCGGTCACCTGCAGCCCATTGGGCCCGTAGTCGTCGAAGGACTCGGGCTTGAGGATCTCGTCCAGGTAGCCGATGATGTCCTTACGTGAAGTGGCCATGGCTCATCCCCATTCTGGAGTGCGCAGTTCTTGCATCGTTCGCGACTGAACGCTATTGTCCGGCGAGCCGGAGGGGCGGTCGCGATCATGGAGGATGACGCGGCCTTTACTAGGGGAGCAGGGATTTCAGCGCTAGCGAGCACGGTCGACGGCGGAACGAGGACTGCGGAGGTCGAGGACGGCGAGCTTGTTCGCCGGGTTCGCCGCGGGGACGACCGCGCGTTCGAGCAGCTCTACCACCGCTACCACCGGCGTATCACGGCTTATATCCACGGGATGGTCCACGACCACGCCCGTGCCGAAGACGTCGCCCAGGACGTCTTCGTTTCGGCGCTGCGGCGCATGCGCGACACCGATCGGCCGATCGCTTTCAAGCCGTGGATCTACGAGATCGCCAAGAACGCCTGCATCGACCAGTTCCGCCGGTCCCGCCGCGCCGAGGAGGTCTCCTACGACGCCGACGAGGGCATGGGGGCCGCCGACTACGGCCGCATGGTCAGCTCTGACGCCGTGCCGGAGGAGCAACTCGAGTCCAAGCAGAACCTCGACCACCTGCGCGGCGCGTTCGGCGGCCTGAGCGAAACCCATCACGAGATCCTCGTGATGCGCGAGCTCGAAGGCCTCTCCTACCGGGAGATCGGCGAGCGGCTGGGAATGAGCCGGCCGTCGGTCGAGAGCACGCTCTTCCGCGCTCGCCGTCGCTTGACCGAGGAGTACGAGGAGCTCGTCAGCGGCGCGCGTTGCCAGCGGATCCAGTCGATCATCGTTGAGGTCACTGCCGCCGTTGCGCCCGGCGCACGCGACCAGCGGCGCCTGGCCCGGCACATCTCGCACTGCCAGCCTTGCCGCCGGCAGGCCCGGATCGCTGGACTTGACGTCCCCGTCACGCCGGACCGCCCGGTCCGCCAGCGGATTGCGGCGATGCTGCCGCTGCCCGTCTTCCTGCGCGAGCGCTGGTCGGCCGACAACCTCGACGCGACCGGCCTCGGCTCGAGCCACTTCGGCGGGCTCGCCCAGTGGTCGGCTAAGTTCGGCGCATCCGTCGATCCGAGCTGGCTGAAGGCCGCCGCCACCGCGGCGACCGTGGCCGTGGCAGGCGCGGGCGCCGGATTGGCCGGCGACCCCGCGGCCCCGTCGGCGACCATCGGCGGTTTAACGCAGCTGCTCCCCAGCCTCCAAGGCGGCGACGACGCGAGCAAGCGCATCTCCGCTGGCTCAGGTCCGCCCGTCGCGGTCGGCCTACGCATCGTCGCTGCGCCCGTCTTGGGGACCGCCGCGCCCGCTGCCGGAGCCGCGGAGTCCTCGCGCGCCAACGGCACTCCCACCGGAACGGACGCGCCGTCTCCCTCGACGCCCGCGTCGGGAGAGCCCGACGTGGTCGAAGAGACCGGCGCAGGCCTCGGTGAGGTGGCGACCACGCTCGCGACCGGCGGCGACGCCGGCTCGGGCATCTCCGATCCATCGACCGGCTCCGGGGACGCCGCCCAGCGAGAGGACGTGCCGGCGCTGTCGCAGGCCTTCCCGGCCCCCTCGTCATCGGCGTTCGCGCCGCCTCCGTCTGCTGGTTCCCCGTCGGCGCCTGCCGCGCCTCCGGTCGCCGTCTCGGCGACCGACGTCACCCCGCCGCCGGTCGCCCCGGCCGGTGAGCTCGCCGGCGCTTTCGCCGAGTAGAACGCGGAAAGCGCCGCACCGGCCCGCCTAGAACGACGAAACCCCCCGCGATGCGGGGGGTCTCGCTTCATCGGGGCGAGAGGATTTGAACCTCCGACCTCACCGACCCGAACGGTGCGCGCTACCAGGCTGCGCCACGCCCCGAGGAGATGGGCATTCTAGAAGCCCGCGGCTGCGGGGCGAGTCAGCCCCGGGGCCGGGTCACGACCCGGGCCTCGGTGGCGCCCTTGGCCGCGGTGAGCCGTAAGACCGCGGCGTTGCGCTTCGACAGCACGCGCGCCCCGTGGGCCATGGCCACGTAGCCCTTCGGGTACTGACGGCGGGGCATCCGGATCTCGGTGACCCCTCTGGGGCCAAAGCGGCCCTTGCCGCTCGCCCGCGCCGGCGTCCAACGCAGCGTGAAGGCGCGGCTCGCGTCTTCGAAGCCGTAGGCGAGCGGTGTGCCTGCCACCGCGCGCGGGTGCGGGCGGGTGAGGATCTTCAGGGTCTTGGCCGCGAGGTTCTTCCCGCGCGGCGGCTTGGCCGGGTCGAGCACGACGGCCTGCTTGTCGCCCGAGCCGGTGGTCGTCGGGTCGTTGCAGCCGCAGTAGTGCCACTCCTGCCAGCCGACCATCCGGCGCTCGTAACGCTGGACCATCGCGGTGAGGATGTCTGCGTTCTGGGTGGCGCCGAACTCGGTCAGCAGCAGCGCATCGCCGGTGCGCTCGGTTTGGGCCTCGGCGTTGTCGGCGACGAGGTCGTCGGCCGTGTCGCAACCGTCGTTGGAATCGCTGGAGCCCGCCTGCAGGCAGTAGCTGTGGAACGAGAAGCCGAGCTTGTCGTCGTCGAACGGGCCGATGGTCGTGCCACCGCCGAAGTCGAAGAGCACGTAGGGCTCGTAGAAGATCAGGTGGCGGCGGTCGACCTCGCGGATGGCGGCGATCGACTTGGCCGAGAAGGCGTGGAGCTTGGCGTCAGCGGCCGGGCAGCCGTCCGGGTTGATGCAGTCCTGCCAGACCACGCCGGGCCAGGGCTCGTTGATCAGGTCGTAGCCCATGACGTTGTCGTTGCGGCGGAAGCGCTGGGCCACGTGGCGTAGCGCGGCTGTGTAGCGGTCGAGGATTCCTACGCCGCCCGGGCCCTCGACGTTGGCGAAGAAGTTGTCGTATGCGCGCTGCAGAGCCGGCATTACGAGATAGTTGGTGGAGAAGCCGCGCTTGGGCTCTGCGGGTAGCCCGTCGTCGAACACCGCCCAGTCCGGCCAGCCCTCACCCTGGAAGCGCTCGTTGTACATGTCCTGGTGGAAGTCGACGAGCGAGACGATCCCGTGGCGCCCGAGCGTGTCGACGGTCTTGGCGATCCGGTCGAGGTAAGCGTCGTCGTAGACGCCGGGCTCGGGCTCGAGCGCCTTGTAGATGATCCCGACGCGGACCGTGTCGTAGCCCTCGGCAGCCAGGAACTTCGCGTCGTCGGCGCCGAACCCGATCGCGTCGGGCGCGTAGGGCGGGCGTTTGTAGACCATGTTGTAGCCCTGGAGGATCACGACGCGGCCCTGCGCGTCGGTGATCCAGCGGCCTTCGTGGCCGAGCGGTAGCTCGGGCGTCGCCGCGGCCGGCCCGGCGAGTACGGCGGTCAGCAGGGCGAGCATGGGGAACAGGCGGCGCACGGCGCGACCCTATCCGGCAGCGGGCCGCGTGACCAGCTGGGAGAGGATGACCTGCGAGCTGGTGCGCAGCACGAGCCCGTCGCGCTGGAGCTCCATGATCAACCGCTCGAGGTCCGCGTTGTCGACGGTGCGCACGCGCGCGATGGCGTCGGCTTCGCCGGTGACGCTCCACGCCTCGACCACCTCGGGGTGACGGCGCAGGATCGCGCCGACGCTGTCGAGCAGCGTGCCGGGAGCGAAGAAGAGCTCGATCAGCGCCTCGGTCGTGGCGCCCAGCGCCGCGTGGTCGACGACCGCGGTGAACGTCTTGAGCACCCCGTCGCGGCGCATCCGATCGACGCGGCGCTTGACGGCAGGCGCGGAGAGCGCGACACGACCGGCGACGTCGTCGTAGGTGCGGCGCCCGTCATCGACCAGAAGCGCAAGAATCCGTCGGTCAAGATCGTCCACACGACAGATTCTTGCAGGTAGACGCGGTAAATCGATCCTGACGTTCGTTCACACTGTCAGGTATGCGCACGCTCGCCACCATCCTCTTCGACGAGGGCCATTCCCAGGCCTGGACGATCCGCCCGGAGGTCGCCGCCGAGATCAACCCCTCGCACCCCGCGGACTCGTCCTATGCGTTGGCCGCCGAGATCCTGCGCGCGCACGACTTCACGGTCACGCACGAGGGCGCCCTCGACAGCGCCGACGTGCTGGTGGTCGCGCATCCGTCGGAAGCCAGATGGGAGCGTGTCGTCCCCGGCGGCTCGCCTGTCTTCTCCGACGAGGAGATCGATGCGATCGAGGCGTTCGTCCGGGCGGGCGGCGGGCTCGTCGTGCTGGCCGAGGAGGAGCAGGAGAAGTACGGGACGAACCTGGGCGCCCTGACCGAGCGCTTTGGCATCGCGATCGACAACGCGGTGGTCTACGACTACGAGCGCAACCACCAGACGCCGAGCTGGGTGCTCGCCGATCTGGTTTCCGACCGCGGTGACATCGATCTGTTGGCCCGAGTCAGCGATGTCTGCTTCTACCGCGCTGGGACGCTCACCCCGGGAGCGGGCGCCAGGGTCCTCGCGCGCACCTCTGTGACCGCGTCGACTCCTGGCGCCCCGCTACTGGCGGTCACCGAGCACGGCGCCGGCCGCGTCGTGGTGGCCGCCGACTCCGACCTGTTCGGCGACGATTGCATCGGCGAGCTCGGCCACGCCGACCTGTGGCAAAACCTCGTTCACTGGGCTGCGGGCCCGCGGCTGGCGGGCGGCGAGCTCGAGCCGTTCAGCGATGTGGCGAGGGATCCCCATTGGGTCGCGCTGCGCGACCAGGTCAACGAGCTGCGGCTGATCCAGGCTCCGGACGGCTCCGCGGGTTCCGACGCCGCGCCGCGAGTCGAAGCGATGATCGCCGCGATCGAGAGCCTCGCCCCGCGCTTCGCGCACGACGCCGACTACCTGTCTGCGGTCGTGGCGGATCTGCGCGGCTGGGTCGAGGACGGCTTCGCCAAGCCGGACTTTGCGCGCTCACTGGACCTGTTCCGGCCAGACCTCCATCGCCGCGACGGCGCCGAGCACCTCGTCGTCTTCCCGATGTACCTGCAGAACTCTGGCTCGCGGGACACGCATTTCGAGGCGCTGATAATCCGCGTCCCGTGGGCCGAGTGGATCGCCGAACTCGAGGCGACGCGCTACGACAACGCCAAGTACGTGCCGGTCGAGTTCGTCGACCACACCGAGGGCTATGACTCCGAGTGCGCCGTGCTGTTCCCCGAAACCGTGTCGATCGCCGACGACGTAACGCCTCCCAACCACTTCGGCGCCATCTTCTGCGACCGTGAGGCCGAGCGCTTTCGCCGCGTGAGCACACAGGCCGCCGCGCTGTTGCGCCTGAACCTGCCGCCCGATGCTGCAGCGCTGCTGTCCAGCGCGCCGCTCTCGCGCGATGCCTACCTGCTCTGGGACCTCGTTCACGACCGGACCCACAGCCACGGCGACCTGCCGTTTGACCCGTTCATGATCCGCCAGCGG
>Ga0136633_1000241_pt1 | contig 41434 bp, 44 predicted proteins | sample AntDrymeUQ832206_2_FD_105494 | JGI IMG/M metagenome (GOLD analysis project Ga0136633, IMG submission 105494) | Polar desert sand microbial communities from Dry Valleys, Antarctica - metaG UQ83 (22.06) | ecosystem: Environmental > Terrestrial > Soil > Desert | place: Antarctica: Dry Valley... | reverse complement strand
ATGCCTACCTTCGCGAACCGAATCTGCCTACAACCGGCGTTCAACCTTCTTCGCGCACCCTCAGCGGCTTGATCGTGGGGCTAATCGGTGGATTCGGGCTAAGCTACATTGGGGTCGGATTCCGTACCCAATTGCAGCACAAAGCTGCAATTGGGTCGGTGAGCACGGCCCACATCGCACCTGGTCAAGCCCGGGGCTCGGCCCGTTAGGACCCGTGCAACCTCCGGTTGAGGGCGTGCAGCAGCGCGCGGACCGCGGCCCCCGCGGCGTCGTCGTGAACCAGTGCAATCCCTACCAGCGGCGCGGAGGCTCCAGAGCGATAGTAAGTCGCCCGCACCATCACGGTATCGGCCGCCCCGACTCGCTGACAGGCGACATGCTCGACGTCGAGCCGAGCGCCCCGGGCGTCGAGCGCGGGACTCAGGGCGTGAAGGAGGGCGGCGGCACCACCCCGAGCGCGCGCATTTCGAGACATCCCCGACTCGCCCACGCCCTCGGTTACGGTTCCGTCGGGCCACTGCAGAGCTACCTTCACCCATCCTTGGTCGCCCTTGTCGGCTTGGACCACCCGCTCCAGAATCGGGCGTCCCTCCGCTCGTCCCTCACCAACAGGGAGCGGCCGGGGCCTCCGCTCGGTGGGAGCCTCGGAGGTGACATCACGCAACTGGACCACCGACACGATGCGGTGGTCGATCGGCATCTCGAAGCCGGCGGTGGCCAGCGACTGCACGTCGCGCACCAGTTGCTTGGCGGTGCGCTCGGGAGAGGCGATGATGTGGATCTCGGTGGGCAGCTCGTCTCCTACGACCCGGGCGCTGCGCACTCCCGGTATTCGAAGCAGCTCGACTTGGAGCTGCTCGAGACGGCGATCTGCCACGAATGCATTACCTCGGCCTAAGAGAGAGAATCTTCCTGGGAAAGGGTGGCAGGTCGAGGCCGGGACCGTCAACCCGCAAAGTGCGCACGCCGGGCCAGGACGGCGGCCGCAGGGGGCGAGAGGGCGGCCCGCCAGATCACAGAGGGGCGGCGCCCCCGTGGTCCTCGGCCGGCGAGGCGTTGATCTCCGAGGCCCCGCCATCGAATCCTAGGCAGTCGAGGCTGAGAAACGATTGGACCACTTCTGGATCGTAGGCGAAGCCCGCGGCCGAGTGAATGATGTGGAGCGCATCGCGAGGGCTCATGGCGGAACGATAGGGGCGATCCGACGTCATGGCGTCGTAGGCGTCGGCGACGGAGAAGACGCGCGCCGTGAGCGGGATCTCGTCCCTGCCGAGCCCTCGAGGGTAACCGAAGCCGTCCCAGCGCTCGTGATGGTTGAGGATGACGTCAAGGGTCTCCTGGGAGAACCCCCCAGGCTCGGCGATCTGGCGGCCCAGCTCGGGATGGGCTCGCATCACCTCGAACTCCCAGTAGTCGAGCGGCCCCGGCTTGAGCAGGATGTCATCGGGCACCCCAATCTTGCCGACGTCGTGAAGCAGGAAGCCGTAGACGACCTCGTCGGAGAGCGCCATCGGGGCATCTATCAGGCGCATGCAAGAGGTCGCCAGGCGGGCGACGCGATGCTGGTGTTGCCCGGTCCCGAAATCGCGCGCTTCCAGGGCGGCGCACAGGGCCCGGCTGGTGGCGCGGCGCTGCTGTTCGTGTCGGTCCCTGAGATCGATGTAGCGTTCGCTCGCCACGGTGGCCGGGTCCTCGGCGCCGAGCGAGCCCGAAACTCGGGTGCCGGCCAAGACCGGGACGAGATCTGCGGGGAGCGCCTTTCTTTCCACCACGGCAACGGTGCCCAGCGCCATCACGTCTCTTAGTCCGTCCGGAAAGCCCTCGGAAGAGGCGATCACCGCAACGACCTTGGTCTCGGGGCAGGTGGCGAGCAGATTTGCTACCAGCGAGCAGTCGGGACTCAACCTTAGGTCCACGAGGGCAAGCTTGGGCTGCAGGAGGCGGCTCATCGCCACCGCCTCCGCCGCTCCGTGGGCCGCCACTACCTCGGAACCGCCTCCCGGCAGAGCACGAGCAAGAGAGTCGTGCCAGCTCGCCTGAGGCTCCGCTATCAATATGCTGCTGTTCTTATCTCCCATAGTCACCCCTTAACGGTTCCGGTCTCTGACCAGTAAAGGCGAACGACGGGACTCCCCGCCTCCCCCAAACGGGGCTAAAAATTCACTCGCTCGGGGGGGTAAGGACAACCTTCAAGGTGGCCGGGGTGTTGCGCGCACGCCTGATGGCGGGTAGTGTTTCCCACTCTGGGGGGCTACCCCGGATCAGCGGATCGGTACAGCGAAGAAGGAGCGAAGAGAGAACACAACACCGTAAGAGCGAAGCGGCGGCCTGCGGGCTGGAGTTCACCTCATACCTTCGACCCCACTGGAGGGAGGTCCGCGTTGAAGATCAGGCTTGTCGCTCTTGCGACTGCCCTCACGGCGCTCTTTTACACCGCCGGCGCTCAATGGCGCTGGTAGAGGTGTCGGCAACTGAGACTTAGTGATGGAGGAGGGGCCTAAATTGACCCCTCCTCCCATCGCGCAGAAGCCGAATTTCAGGAGATCACGGAGACGATGCGTCAGAGCACACGGGTCTACTGCTGGGTGGTGGTTTGCATGACCGCCGCCATCATGGCCAGCCAGCTGGCGGCGGACCCGGCTCCCATCTCGCTAGGGGCCCTGTTGTTCTGGATCATCCTGCTGATGGCCGTGGATCTCTTGCCGGTATCACTTGGCTACGACGCCGAGGTCATGCTCGGCATACCCATTCTCTTGGCCATCGCCTTGCTCTTTCCGCCCTGGATCGCCATGACGATCGCCGGTCTCGGAGCAATCGACCTGCGGGAGTTCAAGCGCGAGATTCCCCTGTCGCGCGCCGCCTTCAACCGAGCTCAGCTCATGCTGGCAGTTGGTGCCACATCGGCTCTGCTGTCCGGTTACCGCTCACCGCGAGCCGACATGCTGTTTCGGTTCGATGTCCCCAGTTACTTCATAGTCATCGGCGTCGCGGCCGCAGCCGCCACTCATGTGCTCGTAAATCTCTCGCTCGTATCACTCGCCATTCACTTCGACGGCGAAATCCGCTTTGGGCAGGCGCTACGGCGCATGCTGCCAAACCCGGTTGCCGGCTTCCTGATGTCTTATGTGCTGCTGTCGGCCCTTGGAGTGGTGACGGCGCTCGCCTATGAGGAGCTGGGAGCGGCCGCCGCGGCCGCCATCCTCATACCCACCATCTTCGCCCGCATCAGCCTCATTGGCGCCCGCACACAGCAGGAGCTATCGGAGCGCGTCCGAAAGCAGCAGCATGAGCTCTTGCAGGCCACCGAGAAAGTGTTTCAAGAGCGAGAGAACGAAAGAAAGCGCATCGCGGCAGACATCCACGACACTAGTCTGCAAATGCTGGCTGCAGCCTCCTACAGCACGGGCAACGCGGCAGAGTTTCTGGCCTCCCAGCGTACGGATTCTGCCGCCGCAGCGATGCAGTCCGCGCAAGATGCGCTCAACGAAGCCATTAAGAGCCTGCGAGATTCATTGGTCGATCTCCGCCGTTCCTCAGTGGAAGAGGGCGGTCTGATGACAACGATCGAAAAGTTCGCAGACCAGATGTCCACCCTCTGGGGCAGCGAGATCCACCTAGAGGGGAAAATTTCCAACGAGCCCCCCATTCCCGTGGCCCTCGCAGCCTTCCAAATCCTTCAAGAAGGCGTGGTAAACGCCATGAAACACGGAGGCGGCGCCCCGGTTATCGTGAAAATGACCGATCACGAAGACGGCCAAGTTCATATTGTGGTGGAAGACGACGGTCCAGGCTTCAACCCGGAGGCCGACCCGGGGACTGATCACGTCGGGGTGCGCTTGATGAAGGAGCGCGCTGCACGCGTGGGAGGACACGTCTCTTTTCACAGCGGCATGGGCCGCGGCACGCGCGTGGAAGCTATCCTCCCCGGCGGAGTTAGCCGGTAAATACCGGGCGAGAGAGGAGGGCATGGGCACGCGCATTCTGATAGCCGACGATCATCTGCTCGTTTCACAGGGGCTTCAGTCGATGCTGTCCATCTCCGATGATCTCGAGCTTGCCGAGGTCGTATCCGACGGCGCCTCGGCGGTGGAAAAGGTGAAGCAGGAAGCGATCGATATTGTGTTGATGGATGTGTCGCTCGGCAACGGCATGAATGGGATCGAAGCCACCAGGCAGATCAAGGAGCATTCGCCGAAGACGAGGGTCATGATCATTACGATGTTCACCGACCCCGGCACCGTCGCGGAAGCCGTGAAGGCAGGTGCCGACGCCTACATCTCCAAGTCATCGACGCGTGAATTCGTCCTTCAGGCGCTTCACGAGGTAGCGAACGGACGTTCGGTGCTCGACCCCAATGTCACCGATGGCATCTTCGGGAGAATCAGCAATCGAGACCCAAATGTGCTCTCCGACCGAGAGCTGGAGGTTCTACAAGAGCTCACCCACGGGCATTCCACCAAGGGAGTCGCAGAACGCATTCATGTATCGGAAGAGACCGTCAAGTCCTATCTGAAGCAAGTATTCCGCAAGCTCGATGTCAAGGACCGGACCGAAGCCGTGGCGGAGGGCTTTCGGAGGGGCCTCGTCCACTAGTCCTCCTGCAGGCCGGTGGGCAGCCCCGTAACGTGGGCGTAACAAGGGCGAAACGGCCTTGCAACCACAACCATCTAGGGTGGGCCATTGTCTTCAGCGTGCGCCAGACTGAGGAGGGCCCCATGGCAGCCAGCGCGTCCGATGTACTGAGACTCGGCAAGAAAAACGAAGCTTCATTCTTTGATATCCGCTTCTCCGATCTCCCCGGCCTGATGCAGCATTTCACGGTCCCCTTCGACGAGGTCAAAGAGGAGGTCTTCGAGGAGGGGTTCGGGTTCGACGGCTCCTCCATCCGCGGCTTCCAAGAGATACAGGAATCAGACATGATCCTTGTGCCGGACCCTGAGACCGCGGTCATGGACCCGTTTGCCAAGTACCCGACCATGATCGTGCATGCATTCGTCAAGGACCCTCTCACCGGAGAGTTCTACTCGCGTGACCCGCGCTACGTCGCCAAGAAGGCAGAGGAGTACCTGAAGGGGACGGGGGTGGCGGACACCGCATACTTCGGACCCGAAGCCGAGTTCTATATCTTCGACTCGATCCGCTTCGACCAAAATCAGCACCAGGGCTTCTATCACATTGACGCGGTCGAGGGCGTGTGGAACTCGGGGGCGAAAGAGGACGGCAAGAACCTCGGCTACAAGCCTCGCTACAAAGAGGGCTATTTTCCCGTCCCTCCGATGGACCACTACCAGGATCTCCGCTCGGAGATGGTTCTGACACTGCGCGAGCTCGGAATACCAGTCGAGGTACATCACCACGAGGTCGGTACGGCCGGCCAGGCGGAGATAGACATGGGCTTTGCGCCGCTGTTGACTATGGCCGACAGGCTCATGCTCTACAAGTACGTGGTCAAGAACACCGCTAGGCGCAACGGCAAGACCGCTACCTTCATGCCCAAGCCCATCTTCCAGGACAACGGCTCGGGGATGCACGTGCATCAGTCGCTGTGGCGAGATGACGAGCCTCTCTTCTGGGACGAGCTCGGCTATGCGCAGCTTTCCGACACTGCCCGCCACTACATCGGAGGGCTCTTGGCGCATGCACCGGCGCTGATGGCCTTGTGCGCCCCGACAACGAACTCCTACAAGCGTCTGGTGCCGGGTTACGAGGCGCCGGTCAATCTCGTCTACTCACAGCGGAACAGATCGGCCGCGGTTCGGATCCCGCTTTACTCGAAGTCGCCCAAGTCAAAGCGCATCGAGTTCCGCTGCCCCGACGCGTCTTGCAACCCCTACCTCGCCTTCTCCGCGCTGCTGATGGCGGGTCTCGACGGGGTCCGTAACAAGACCGAGCCGGTCGATCCCGTGGACAAGGATCTCTACGAGCTTCCTCCCGAGGAGCTGCTGCAGGTACCTCAGGTGCCGGGGTCCTTGGAGCAGGCGCTCGACGCGCTCGAGGACGATCACGACTTCCTTCTCGAAGGCGGAGTGTTCACCGACGACGTCATCTCACACTGGATCGACTACAAGAGGGTGCACGAGGTCGACGAGCTCAGGCTGCGCCCCCACCCCTGGGAGTTCTACCTCTACTACGATATCTAGAATCTCGTGCCGAGTGGTCGTCAGATGCTGTATAGCGACATCTGACGACCACTCGGCGACGGGGGCTAGCCGTAGATGAGCGGCTCGGCTACCTTGCGGGCTCGGCGCGTGAGCCTCAAGTAGTGCTCCTCGAGGCGCTGACGAGGCTGGTCCTTGAACCCCATCGCCACTCCGAGAGCCTCTAGCTCCTCAGGTTTTGTGGGCAGTGTGTCGCGGTTGCGCCCACTCATCAGAAACATTCGGTTCCGCAAACCGTAGAGGAACTCGTAGGTCTCTTTCAGACGGCGAGCCGACTCCTCCGAAATCAGGCGGGCGTTGTGCGCGGCATATAGCGACTCCCACGTGGAAGTGACACGCAGTTCGGGATGGTCATGGCCGTGGATGATCTGGATGATCTGGCATGCAAACTCCACGTCGGTCATTCCGCCAGGCCCGAACTTCAGGTTTAGCCGCGCACTCGTTCCCCTCGGGATTCGCTCTCGTTCCATGCGAGCCTTGAGATGGCGAATCTCATCGATCGAGCGATCCTCCAGCCGCGGAGGGAAAGCGTAGGCCGGAACTAATCGCAACAGACTCTCTGCCAGCTCCCGATCGCCGGCCGCATAGCGCGCCTTGACCAAAGCCAGGTACTCCCACGGCTTGGCCCAGCGCTCGTAGTACTTCTCGTAGGACGCGACAGAACGAGTCAGCGGACCCGCTTTGCCCTCAGGTCGTAGCCCCGCATCGACGACAAACACGCGGCCCTCTGCGGTCACCTCCCCGAGTGTCGCGAGCAGCCTCTCGGCGAGACTCTCCGCCTCCTGAGAGTCGCCGTCGTGTACGAACATCACGTCGATGTCGGATGAGTAGCCGAGCTCACGGCCCCCGAGCTTTCCCATGGCGATAACGGCGAACGGGGGCCGCTCATCTGAAAGCGCAGCCGCTATGCAGGCCTCGGCCAGCTCTGTAAGAGCAGCACCGGTGGTGCGGGCATCCGCCTCTCCGATGATGTCGGCGACCATGACCTCCAGTAGCCGGCGGCGCTTGAAGCGCCTGAGTCCGTCCCAACGCCGTTCCGGCTCCCTCCAACTCAGCGATGCCGCCGCTTCCTTGATGAGCCGCTCCCGACCCCCTTGAGGGAAAGTAATCTTCTGGTCGGCGATCAGCGCGAGCTGCTCCGGAACATGACCAAGCATGTCCCCTGCCACACGCCCGCTCCCTAGAACATGAGCCAGCAGGTGCAGGCCGGGAGGGTTGTCGCGCAGAGCTCCCAGTACATCGAGACGCTCCCCCAGAGCATCTCCGAGACTCAGGAAGGAAAGCAACCCCTCGTCCGGCAACGGTGTCGATGCCAGCGAACGCATAAAGGGAGGAGCCAGAACCCGGAACAGCTTGGCCTTGCGCGAGGTGCCCGACACCAGCCCGTGCAATGTCTGGGCCGCCCGCTTAGTATCGCGGAAACCCAATAGGCGCAGCCGCTCACTCAGAGCCGCGGGAGACAAGCGCCCGGCGCCGGGCTCCGACAACGACTCGATCATTGGTCGGTAAAACAGCTTTTCGAAACGGCTGCGCACATCCAGTAGAACCCTGTGGTGAGCTGCTTCGAAACGCTCATAGGCCCACGACGTGGGTGAATCCTCGTATCCCATGGCATGAGCCAGAATCGCTTTGTCCATCTCCTTTTGGGGCAGCCGAACGACTCTTCGTTCGTTCCTCAACTGCAGCCGGTGCTCGACCGCCCTGAGCCACCGATAAGCGACCGAGAGACCTGCCTCGTCCTCTTCGGCCAAGTACCCACCGGCCGCCAGGGCACGCGCCGCGTCAAGGGTTGCGGCACAACGGACCGACTCGTCGAGGCCACCGTGAACGAGTTGGAGAAGCTGCACAGAGAACTCGATGTCCCGGATCCCTCCCCAGCCTAGCTTTACGTCGTCAAGTTTCACGTCAGAAGCATGGGAACTTGCTCCTCGGGCGCGCGCACGTCGCGCCTGACTCTCGACTCGTTCCTTAATGGAACGAACCGCCGCGATCCTCTCCACCGGAATGCTGGGCGGGTAAACCAAAGCACGCGTCTCATCCACAAGCGCTTGGCCTACGGCATGATTACCCCCCGCGGCGCGCGCCTTGATAAGGGCTTGGAACTCCCACGGCTGCGCCCAGCGATGGTAGTACTCGAGATAGCTTTCGAGCGTTCGAGCGAGAACGCCGCTGCGCCCTTCCGGGCGCAAATTCGCGTCCACCAAATAGGCTCTTCCTTGGGGAGTCACCGCGCTCAAAGCCTCGATGGTCTTCGTCGCCGCGCTCACGGCCTCCTGTGGATCATCTTCTGAAACGAACATCACGTCAATATCCGACACGTAATTGAGCTCGCGCGCCCCGAGCTTGCCCATCGCAATCACACCCAATGAAGCGGGAGCCCGACCTTCGAGCAAAGCAGCCGCTATACAAGCATCGGCGAGATCTGCCAGCGCCAACCCCACCTTCTCGAGCTGCAGCTCGCCGGCCAGGTCTGCGCCTGCGATACCGAGGAGGAGGAGGCGTCGCTCTGCTCGCACGAGCTCCATCCCGCCGCCGTCGTAGGCGGCCAAGATCTGAGACTGCACCGCGTCACGGTCTGGGTGCCTGTCGCCACCCAAGAAATCGCGGGCTCGAGGATGAGAATCGAGAAGAGTAGTCAAACTCCGACTCGCCGTTCTCACGGCGGTCTCACGCGCACGGACATCTTCTTCCAGGTCCATCGACTTGAGAGCCTAAATGGCGACGTTGTGGTTGAGACACAAATCAGGGGCCAGATCGTTCGTCACCGGAGCCCTTGCCCTCTCCAGGGGGTGTGCAGGTAGATTCGCATACCATGCGCGAGGCTCGCCTGGGCGATTGCCGGCAGGGCTATGGCTTCGCTCCACGTTCACGATCGGCAACAGGCCGCTCCGCCCTGCGAGGTGCAGTTGCCGAAGAGGACTCAGGCGTAAGACGCGGCCGAACGGCTGTTCGGCACTGAGTTCTCATAAGCATGGAGGTAAGAATGAGCAACGTTGTTCCGCATGGGGTTATGCGACGGCGACTAACAGTAGTCGCATCTGTCACTTTACTGACAACGGTGGCGCTCGCAGCCACACCGGCAAGCGCGCACTCCCCTCCAAGCAGTCACAAGGAACGCAAGCATCTCAAAAAGCGCGCCCGTTCCGCGATAGGGACCCCCTACGTCTACGGCGGCAGCTCGCCATCGGGGTTCGATTGCTCGGGCTTCACAAAATGGGTCTTCGCACGTCATGGAGGCAGCCTTCCGCATAGCGCACTCGGACAGTTTCTGCTCGGCAAAGAAACTCGCTTCAAACGAATCTGGAAGCGCAAGAGCCTCAGAGTCGGCGACCTCGTGTTCCAGAAGACAACCAGCGCGCTGGTCGGACATGCAGGCGTCTACGTCGGTCATGGCCGTTTCATCTCCGCGACTTCCTCCAGCGGAGTCAGACCTCAGTCTCTATGGGACTCCTATTGGGGGCCGCGTTGGGTGGGGGGCACTCGCATGCCGGTCGTAATTCGCGAATAACCCAGCCGGTCTTGTTGCAACTCTGTGCCTATAGCACCGGGAGGTAGCGTTTGCGCTCGTAGGGCGACACGTAGGACTTGTACTGATCCCATTCCTCGCGCTTGTTTCGCAGCAAGTATTCGAACACCTGCTCGCCGAGCGCTTCGGCGACGAGCTCGGATCCCTCCATTGCGAGCAGTGCTTGGTTGAGGTCTGCGGGCAGCTGGCTGATCCGCGACGCTCGCCGTTCGCTGTCCGACATCTCATAAATGTTGTCGGTGGCTTCGGGAGGCAGATCGTACCCATCTGCGACGCCGCGCAGACCGGCGGCAAGAATGACCGAGAATGCGAGATATGGGTTGCATGCCGGATCGGGTGAACGGATCTCGATGCGCGTGGACTGCTCCTTTTTCGGCTTGTACATCGGCACTCGTATGAGCGCCGAGCGGTTGTGTCGCCCCCAGCACACAAAAGCGGGGGCCTCTGGCACGGGGTATCCGCGCCCCGTAACAAGCCGCTTGTAGGAGTTGACCCACTGGTTGGTCACTGCGGTGATCTCGCCGGCGTGTGTCAAGAGCCCCGCGATGAACGCCTTTGCCGCTTTGGAGAGGTGATATTCGTCCGAGGAATCATGAAAAGCGTTTTGGTCGCCCTCGAACAGGGACAGATGTGTGTGCATTCCCGAGCCGGGCAGATCCGTTAGCGGCTTGGGCATGAAGGTCGCGTAGAGGCCCTTACGCGCCGCCATCTCCTTAACGATTAGCCGGTAGGTCATCACCGAGTCCGCCATAGTCAGTGCATCCGCCATACGCAAGTCGATTTCGTGCTGCGAGGGGGCAACCTCGTGATGGGCAAACTCGACGGGGATACCCATGTGCTCCAAAACGTTCACCATTTCCCGTCGCAAGTCCTGCGTGACGTCGAGCGGAGTGAGGTCGAAGTAGCCGCCGGCATCGAGAGGTGTGGGATCCTCGATGTCCTTGAACAGAAAAAACTCCATCTCGGGATGGACGTAGAAGGTAAAGCCGAGCTCACTGGCCTTTTCGAGATTTCTGCGCAAGACGTAGCGAGGGTCCCCCCAAAAGGGCCTCCCGTCGGGAGTGTAGATGTCGCAGAAGACCCGGGCTACGCCGCCGTCGGAGCGCCCTTCCTCGACGGGCATGATCTGAAATGTGCCGGCGTCGGGGCGCGCCAACATGTCCGATTCTTGAACTCGGGCGAAGCCTTCGATCGCAGACCCATCGAACCCGATGCCCTCGTCAAACGCCTCTTCGAGCTCCTCCGAGGTTACTGCAAAGCTCTTCAGAAAGCCGAGCACGTCGGTAAACCACAGCCATACCAACCGAATGCTCCGCTCTTCGACGGTCCGAAGGACATATTCCTGCTGCCGTTCCATAGGTTTTCGAGCCTACGCCCGGTGTGTTTCGAGCAGGTTACGGAGAATCTGCGGCCCCAGAACGGCTGTTACTGGGGCTGGCAGGCAGGGGCGCGGGGGACTAATCTGGGTGAATGGTTCGCTTTGCTCTGGCCCAGCTCAACCAAGTCGTCGGCGACATCGACGGCAACCTGTCGCGCCTGCTCGAAGTCGCCTCCCGTGCCGCCGAGTCGGGCGCACAGATACTCGTGCCGCCCGAGCTCGCGATCACCGGATATCCGCCCGAGGACCTCCTCTTGAAGTCTTCCTTTCTGAAGGCGACTCGGCGTGCGCTCGAGGATTTTGCCGCCAAGGCTTCGGATGTGACCGCTATCATCGGCTTCGCGGACTCCGGCCCGGAAGGCCTCTACAACGCGGCGGCTGTGTGCCATGGCGGCCGTGTCCAGGCCGTCTACCACAAGCAGCTCCTGCCCAACTACGGTGTCTTCGACGAGCGCCGCTATTTTACGTCCGGGACGTCCGTGCTGTTGATCGATACCCCCGCAGCATCCATTGGTGTCTGCGTGTGTGAGGACGCGTGGTCGACTACAGGCCCCATTGCAGCTCTTGCAAACGCGGGAGCCCAAGTCATAGCTCACCTCAACGCATCCGTGTTCCACAAAGGCAAGGTCGAGCTCAGGAACGAAATGCTCAGGGAACACTCCGAGCGTCACGGTGTTCCGATCGTCTACGTCAACTTGGTCGGTGGCCAGGACGAGCTCGTGTTCGACGGCGGCTCCACGGTCATCTCAGGGACCGGAGAGGTTCTCGCGCGACTGCCGCAGTTCACAGAAGCATTCGAGGTCGTCGGCGTCCCCATCGGGCCCGTGCAGGCAATGCGCGACGGCCCCGCTAATCGAATCTCGCTCGAGCTCCGAGGCGGCCGGGGGCACGCGGAGGAGGCTCCGATCGTTACCCAGTTGACGCCAATTCAGGAGATCTATGAGGCGTTGAAGCTCGGCCTAACCGACTACGTGCGAAAGAACGGCTTCAGCAAGGTCGTCATCGCGCTCTCGGGCGGTCTCGATTCGGCTCTGACCGCCACTATCGCGGTCGACGCACTGGGAGCAGAGAACGTGCTGACGATCGCACTGCCCTCCGAGCACTCCACGGCTCATTCCTTGGACGATGCGCGCGAGCTAGCGCAGCGGCTCGGGGTCGAGCTCTTGGAGATACCGATTGCGGAGATATACCGCAGCTTTACCAAGGAGGCGCATGCGATCCTCGAGTTTGCGGATGAAGGGCTCGCCGAAGAGAACCTCCAGGCACGCATACGAGGCATGCTGCTGATGTTCGTATCCAACCGATACGGGCACCTGGTGCTGGCGACCGGGAACAAGTCGGAGATGGCGTGCGGCTACGCAACCCTGTACGGGGACATGGTGGGGGCCTTTGCTCTGCTAAAGGACATCTACAAGACGGAGGTCTACGAGCTTGCTCGCCTGCGTAACAGCTCCTCGGAGACCATCCCCGACAACATCCTCACGAAGCCGCCTTCGGCTGAGTTGCGCCCCGACCAGAAAGACACCGACTCGCTCCCTGCCTACGAGGTCCTCGATCCCATCTTGCAGGCCTATATCGAACGGGACGAAGGAGTCTCGGACCTCGTCGCTGCGGGAATAGACGCCGTCCTCGCCTCAGAGATCATCAGCCTGGTAGACCGCTCGGAATACAAGCGGCGTCAAGCGCCGCCCGGCCCCAAGGTCACGACCAAGGCGTTCGGGCGGGATCGGCGGCTTCCGATCACGAATCGGTGGCGAGAGCTCTCATGATGAGATGGACTGTGGTGCTGCTGTCGGATCGTGTAGACGACGTCAGAGACCTGCTGCCTGCGTTTCCACTGGCGCCTTTCGAGGTGCTCATGGCCTCACTAAAGGACTCGACTCCTTTGGAGTTGAGCGCTCTTTCTCCCGACATCATGCTGCTCGACGCCCTCGAGGAGGTGGCCCCCGCAGAAGAGGCCGCCCGACGCCTGATGCTCGAGTGGAGCACTTCTTTGCCCCCGCTCCTTGCCGTGCTGAGCGAAGCTACGGTGGCAACCTTCCGCTTCGAGTCCGGGGTCGACGACTTCCTGTTCGGCCGTTCCTCGAGCGCCGAGATCTCGGCTCGGTTCGCCATGGCCGCTCGCCGAGTCGGGGTCGGAGAACAGGCGCCGCTGCTGAAGGTCGGCGACCTCGTCGTTAATCCCGACAACTATCAGGTCCATCTCAGAAACAGGCCGCTCGACCTCACCTACAAGGAGTTCGAGCTGCTCAAGTTCCTGGCCCAGAGGGCGGGCCGCGTCTGCGACCGGGGGCTGCTGCTGCAGGAGGTGTGGGGCTACGACTACTTCGGCGGCACCCGGACGGTCGACGTCCACGTGCGTCGGCTCCGGGCCAAGCTCGGCCCCGAGCACGAGACCCTGATCGAGACGATCCGAAACGTCGGCTACCGTCTGGTGGCGAGGCCGCGGGAGCGCTGAGCTGGCCGGGTCGCGGACTCTGAGCCGAATTCGCGGGGTCTGGACCGAACATTGTGTCCCCAACCACCCCACAGGTGGTCACGGCCACAAAGTTGCCCCCCATACTCCGGATCGCGACAATCTTCGACAAGAAATACGAGTTGGGAGCACAAAACGCGTGGGAAGGTAAACTCCTGCCATGCCGACCAAACGACCTACGACAGCAGCCATGTTACGGGCGGGCGTGCTCGCCGGATTGGCGGGAACTGCGGCGATGACGGCCTTCCAGAAACTCGTCGAGATGCCGCTCACCGGGCGCAACGACAGCTATGCGCCGGCGGACTTCGCCGAGCGAGTCCTACCCATTCACCCCCAGACCGACGAGGGCAGGCGGCGCCTGAACTACGCGACGCATTTCTTGCTGGGCACGATGTGGGGCTCTGCGTACGGCCTCGTGGCGGCACGCGGCATGCGTGGGAAGCGAGCGGTCACCGTGGTTTTCGGCACCGTATACACCGGCGACGTCATGTTGAACACGTCGCTCGGTCTCTACCAACCGTCAACCTGGTCGAGCCGGGACTGGGTTATCGACGTCGGGGAAAAGTTCATCCAGGCAGCGGCGACGGGAGCCGCATTCGACCGCTTTTTGGACCCGAACCGCCGAGCCTCCTAGTACGGCGTCGGGGGCTCGGTCGTCCGAGAGCGCATCAATCAAGAGGCTGGGCGCCGCCTTCTCTCGGGTCCTGATGCGACGCTCGAACGATCTCGATACGGCAGTGAAGTAACTCTAGGGGCTGAGGACGACCGGGATCGACACGAGATCCTGCTCCGAGCCATCCTTGGGAGAGTAGGTCAGCACCTCAACGCGTCCCTGCCGGCGCTCCGTGACCTCGAAGGCAAGCGTTTCCGAGAAGTCACCCCAGCATCCGGTGCCGCAGGACGCGGTCGTGAAGGTCTCCTTGAGGATGTTTCCCTCAGCGTCGAGGATTCTAATGTTGACGTTCGCCTCGAACACATTGGCAAAGCCAGTCACAGTGACGGAACTCGCAAGGTCCTGTCCCGTTCTCGGCGATTCCACGACAATTAGAGGGGCAACGTTCTGGAAGTCTCGGCGGGTCAGTGGCTCCGCCACGATCACCCCCTCGCCGCCGATGGCTTCGACTCTTTCTCCTTCGACGAGGATTCGCACAGCTTCGATTCCCTCTATTTGCGTGGCCGTGTAGATCACCTGCGCCACCCGCAGTTGCATCGAGAGGCTACCGCCGCCGAACTCGAACTCCGAGGAAACGTCGACATTAAGCACCGAGCCCTCGCGTTTCACCCCGAGGAGCTTTGTGCCGCTGGGTATTGCCGATACAGCTCCCACCTCCTGGTCGGCCCCGGTCGGGCCTTCGAACAGACTCTGAAGCCAGAAGACCGCCTTCTGGACGATCGGGTCGTCGGACGCGAGATTCACCGGCGCTCTCCCACCCACGGTGGTCGTCCCCCACGACAGTTGCTCGCCTTTGACGAACCACAGTTCCGCTTCGGAGGCAGGCACGGGCACGTCTGTGGAGATGTCGGGTGCGCGAGTCGGGGTCGGCTCCGGCGTTGCCGCCGGCTGTGGCCGGCGATCGTTGAGTGGCTGGCCAGACATCAAAGCGCTCGTCCCCAAGGCGCCGATCCCGATCAGCACGAACGTTCCGGCGGCGGCAACGGCGCGGCGCAGGTACAGCGTTCTGTGCGCGCGCCGGACGAAACTGCTCCACTCCGCTTGCGTGGCGGCCGACTCGGCACGTGCCGCTTCAGTTAGCGTCTTCAGCCTGTCCTCGGTGTTCATCGAGACTCCTTGACGTTGTCGTCGAGTACCGGACGCAGCTTCTCCAGCGCCCTCCTGAGGTCCGACTTGACAGTGTTGAGGGGACGATCGAGAGCGTTCGAGATGTGCTGCTCAGTCATATCCTCGTAAAAGCGCAGCAGGACGACCGCGCGCTGTATCGGGGACAAGACCCAAATGGCCGCCGCCACCCGCAAGGCTTCTTCGACCCGACCCTCCCGGTCGATGACGTCGAGGGGAGGCGCAGGACTCTTCCTGAGCTCGAGCATCCTCCGCCGGTAGGCGCTGCGACAAAGGTTGACGAGAACGCGCCGGGCATAGGGAGATGGATCTTCGTTCCGGATCCGGCCCCACGTCGTGTACATCTTCAGGAGAGCGTCCTGGGCAAGGTCTGATCCCCGTTCTTGATCGCCGGTGAGCATGATCGCGAGTCTTCTCAAGCGCGGCGCCTCATGCATGTAGAAGTCCTTGAACTCTGAATCACGGTCTCGGATGAACATCTCACCTCTCTGACGCCCGGCTCAGTGCGGAAAGTTGCAGACCTACTTCCGGCTATCGGTCCAAAAGCGGGATCGTCTGCTATGCGCCGAGGTTGACAGGGTGGCAACTATGGGCCGGCCCGGCGGCGAGCGGGCCAACGACCCGATCTCGTCGGTGAGGCCGAGGGGCGAGGAAGCAGCGCCCAGGGTCACTGGCCTTATTCTCCACGATTCACCCCCGCGTTAAGACAGGCTCTGGAGAGGGGGTCCGCTGGGGCTTTGGACGGATTTTCATCGCGTAGCATCGACCCCCGGGATTTGTGCAGATGCAAGTCGAGGGCCGCTAGCTCATCAGGTAGAGCACCGGACTTTTAATCCGGCGGGCAGGGTTCGAGTCCCTGGCGGCCCACAGCCCATTTATGCAGGTCAGAGGCCATATCCCGATCTGACCCAGGCACCTGTTAGGCTAATCATGCACAAAAACTACACAGGAGCTACGGATCGGGGACCAGAATGGCATCAGTCTCGAAGGTCAGCCGCAAGCCCACCGGAGGCCGCCCGCAGGTCTCATGGATGGTCCGATATCGTGATCCCGACCACCGCCAAAAGGCGAGGACTTTCGCTCGCAAGGCCGAGGCCAGCCGGTTCGCCGTGGCCGTCGAGCACTCCATAACCGCTGGAACTTACGTGGACCCCGAGCTGGGCCGTCTGTCGGTCTCGGAGTGGGCTACACGGTGGCTCGATGGTGCCCGCCCTACCCTCAAACCAAAGACCGTGGACTCCTACGAGAGCTTGATTGAATCAAGGATCGTTCCGGCCCTCGGGGGGCGCAGGGTGTCGAGTCTGAGGCCCTCGGACATACAGAAGTGGGTCGGGGGGATGCAGTCGGACGGAATCTCGGCGTCGCGTGTTCGACAAGCCCACGTCACCTTGAAACAAATTTTTGATGCGGCCCTGAGAGATGGGGCTATCGGTCGAAACCCGGCCCTCGGAGTCAAGCTCCCCCGGCTCGAACACAAAGAGGCCGACTACTTCGAGCCCGAGGTCGTGGATCGCATCGCAGATGCCTTAGAGCCCTATGACTTGCTGGTGAGGCTCCTGGGCACCCTCGGCTTGCGATGGGGTGAGGGGGCCGCGCTCGAACGTCGCCACGTCGATTTCCTCAAGCGCCGACTCATCATCGAGCAGTCCCTTGCGGAGGTGAAGGGCAAGCTCATCCTCGGATCGACCAAGACTCACGCCACGCGAGCCATCCCCTTGTCCCCAGGACTCGTAGGAGCCCTTCTAAGCCACCTAGAGACGCGGGTGGGGCCGGAACCTACAGCGAGAGTGTTCACGTCCCCTTCGGGCGGCGATCTGCGCTACAGCGATTTCGCGCACCGGGTGTGGAGGCCGACTCTGAAACGACTGGGACTTCCTCATGCCGGGGTGCATGTTCTACGTCACTCCGCTGCTGCGCGCTTGATCGGGGCCGGAGCTTCACCGAAGGCCGTGCAAACGATTCTCGGGCATCGCTCGATTGCTTTCTCGCTAACGACATACGGGCACCTCTTTCCGAGCGATCTCGACGATCTCGCATCCCGGCTCGATGCCCCCATCCAACTCTCTCGACCGGGGCAGTAGCTCAGCCCCTCCGGCCCAAACCCGGTGTGATAGTAGACACCCCCCGAACTAGTGGCTAGACTCGAAAGGGATAGGACAACTTAGGCCCCAAACCTGAGATGTGCCTTTAGACGAAGGTCTAGGAACGAACCCTAGCTAGCTAGCTTCACTTTCCAATGCGACGTAAACCGAAGTACCGGGGCCGCGAGCATTGGGAGGTAAGTAGCATGGTTCGGAGCAACAGCACTCTCGTCCCCGAGCAGGGGGGTGACGACCGGGCGCACTCTCGGTTTATGACCCCACCCGAGGTCGCGTCCCTGTTCAGCATCCCGGTCAGCACTCTGAGGTTCTGGGCTTGGAATGAGGTGTCGGCACCAGGCTTTCCGAAGCCCGTAAAGATCGGCCGTGCCAATCGCTACCCCCGCGTGGAGGTCATTGCTTGGCTTGAGGCCCAGATAGCGGCTTCAAGGTCGGGTGAGGGCTCATGAACGACGAAGCCCCCACCGGCAAGGAAGGGGGCCACGAAGCACAAAGCGACAGGGAACAGGATAACTCGAAGCTGCCCCCGATTCCAAGCGACGCCGAGATTCCTTCGATGCCGAGCGACTGGGCCTGCTACCGCGGGAGTGCCTTGGCGGACGACGTAGTCGAGGAGGTTCCCACTCTGCCTTTCCTCGGCCGGCCCGGGTACCTCGCGCAAGGGGACGCGACGCTGATCGCGTCATATCCAAAAGCCGGAAAGACGACCCTGCTGGCCGCGCTCATCCCCGGATTTGTTCGTAGCGGCAATCGTGTGCTCCTGTTGACCGAAGAACGTTTGCGGACCTGGGCGACGCGTATCCCAGCCGACGAATCCGATATATGGGCTCGTGTGCGCGTGATCGACGCGCTTGGGCTCGGGGGAGGGCTCGCTCGCCTCAAATACGAGCAGGGGGGCGCGCTCCTCACTCACGCGCAGCGATCCCCCGAGGAGGTTGTCGTCGTCGATACCTTGCGAAACATCTTGGGGCTGGAAGATGAGACGGATAGCTCGAAGGTCGTGCGCCAAGTTTCGCCGTGGATCGCCGGGATGAGAAACCCCCACCCGCTTCAGGATCGACGCGCGAAAACCTTCATTGCGCTCGGGCACGAGATCAAAGAGCCGGGGGCTTTTGGTCGGGGGATTGCCGGAGGCCACGGACTGCTTGGGCTATTCGATGGCGCCCTTGAGATCGAGCGTGTGCCCGGTGTTCCCAACCGCCGCCGGGTAACGGCAATCGCTCGATTGCTCGATGCTCCCGCCCTGCTTTACGAGCGGCAAGCGGACGGCTCCTTAATCGCGCTGGGGGAGCCGAAGGTCGTGAGCAAGATCGAAATTTCACGGCGCGCGCTCGAGGTTCTCACAGACGTGGGCGAATGGATGAGGTCCGCCGACATTCTCGCCGCGATGGACAATCCCAAACCCGGTCGGGAGACGCTTCGCAGCGCGCTCGAGGATTTGTTTGCGGAGGGGGAGATCGAGCGCGACCCGGCGGAAGCGGTGCGCGGTGTCGCGTATACTTATCGGTGCGTACCACACCCCGATGCACATGATGCAAAAAAGGGTGACCGCCCAAAAGCAGTTACCGCCTTAAGAGACCCCCCCGTGGTAACTGGGAGCTCCGATTTGGAACCTCCCACCAACTCTCTCTCTAAGGTGGTACCCCCATTTGGTAGGTTTCGTGGTAACTCGGCCGAGAGCCCAAGAAAAGATCCCGCAGAAATAGATGTTCCCGCCCTCCTCCCGAACGGGGATGATGAGCTGGGATCGCCATTTACAAATGAGTATCAGCATTCATTGAGTGACGCACCCGATGATTCGGGATTGTCAGAGGGTGATCCAAAAACTGATGATGTATCCGGGCCGCGCCCGCACGAGCCCAAACATCCGGCCCCGTTCTCTCCCGCGATCCTTGAGGCCATAGCGGAGTCTCTTGAGGGCCTCCCCTCAAGCGCGCGCGTGCTGGACCCGTTCGCCGGCGCCGGGGGGGTGCACGATTTGCCGTTCGAAACGGCCGGGGTCGAGATCGAGGCGGAATGGGCCGCGATGCGCGCCGGCACCATCGTCGGGGATGCCCAATATCTCCCCTTCGCGGATGAAACCTTCGACGCCATCGCGACGAGCCCCGCATACGGCAACCGGCTAGCCGATCACCACAACGCCAGCGACTCAAGCTACAGAAGGACGTACAAACAGGCCCTCGGACGCGACCTGCACCCCCAGAACGCTGGAGCCATGCAGTGGGGCAAGCACTACAAGGGGCTGCATGCGGTGGCGTGGCAGGAGGCTTATCGAGTCCTCAGGCCCGGCGGCATGTTCGTGCTCAACATCAAGGACCACATCCGCGCCGGCGAGCGCATCGAGGTCGTTCCATGGCACCAATCAGTCCTCAAGAGCCTGGGGCTCATTCTCAAGCACCGGCGCGAGATCGACACCCCTGGATTTCGGCGCGGGGCTAATCGAGATGCGCGCTTCCCCGAAGAAGTGCTCGTTTTTCTAAAAGACGACCCCAACCGCGTCCTGACCGTCGAAGAACTCCACGCGCTCGCGGCCCAGTGAAAGTACCGATAGAAGAGATAACCGGCGCTATCAGCACGGCGCCGGAGCCGCATCCTCAGCGTCGAAAGAACTGCATCGGCTCGCGGACGACGAACTCGCGATAGCGCCCTCCAAGATGTCCAAGATGACTGACCCTTTGCGCTCTAGGGTGCTCCGGAGTTTGAAGCGATAGAAAAGGGGATCCGGCTCCGGGTCGTAGCCGTCCGGTAATGTGCCAGGCATGGGAGCGAGTCCGCGGGTCGCCCGTCAAACTCAGCCTACGGCGGTGGGGTTGTTCGCCGGGGTCGGTGGGCTGGAGCGCGGCCTCCACAGCGCCGGGTTCGAGACGGAGACTCCCGCGCCGCTCCGGAGCCGGCGACCGTGGATTCGATGCGCTCGGGATTGTTGTGATCGACTGCCGCAATAACGGCACGCTGGTCGCGGTCGTGTCCGTCCCGCCGGCACCAGGTAGGCAGAGCGACTACCACTACGATCAGATGGTGCGAAGGGCCGCCAATCACTATGACTACCGCTTCAGCCAGATCTGAGGAGCCCCCGCCGCCGTCGTCCGAGGACGCCCGCCTGCGGATGAAGCGGGCGCGTCGGCGCGACACGAGGCCCGAGATCGAGCTCCGCTCGGCCCTCCACCGCCTCGGCCTGCGCTTCAGGGTCGACCGCGCCGCGCTGCCTGGCCTTCGGCGGCGGGCGGACGTTCTCTTCCCGAGGGCTCGGGTGGCCGTCTTCACGGACGGCTGCTTCTGGCACTCCTGCCCCGAGCACGGTACCTGGCCCAAGGCGAACGCCGAGTGGTGGCGCCGCAAGCTCGAGGCGAACCGCGCCCGCGACGCCGACACCGACGCGCGGCTGCGGGAGGCCGGATGGGAGGTCGTCCGTCTCTGGGAGCATGAGGACATGGCAGCCGCAGCGCGCGCTGTCGCGCAGCGGGTCCAGGCACGGGTCGCGGCCCAAGGTTAGTCGCGGTCCCGAGGCCCAAATGAGGAGCGGATGCTGCATCAGCAAGCTCGATGATGGACCCACTTGCATGTCGACAATTCACTACCAGTAAGCTCTAGCCTAGATGGCGTAGAAAGGGTGGGAGGTGGTCAGCCGAGAAGAACTCATAGGGGAGGTTGAACCAGCGGTATGCAGAATCGTAGCCCTGGACGCCTCCGCCAATGAAATCGGGTGGGGTAGCGGTTTTCTGACCGATCACGGTCTGATCACCGCCCACCACGTGCTCCCGACCGAGACTTACGACACAGCCAAGATCGAGTTTGGTGGCGGGCTAAACCTCGTTCTAGCCCGGGCTGATGTTCAATCCCGGACATCTCATGAAAGCCTAGAGAGCGCGTGGGACTACAGGCTGATAAGCGTGGAAGGTCTGGAGATACCTTCCCAACACATACATATTGTGCCGTCTCCGCTTCCTCCTCGCGGGCGGGAAGTTCTTTACCTCGGTTACCCGTTTGGCACCACAACACTGACGGCGAGCGTTGGGTACGTATCCGCTGTTGAAACGGATTCAATTGACCTAATCAGGATTGACGGCTCTGTAAACCGAGGAAATAGCGGTGGCCCGGTAATCGACCTAACGAGTCGATCCTTGATCGGTGTGATAATCCGCGCCGAAACCGGTTACCTGGAGCAGCAGTTCGATCAGTTGCACACGGCGCTCATCGCAAACATCAAGGCATTGGAGTCCCAACAAGGTGGTGCCAGAATCGTAATAGGAGGTCTCGACCCGGTTGATGCCATCCGAGCGAGCCAGGCAGCCCTGCTACAGTTAGCAGAGGCTATTCGAAAGCTAATGTCGGAATCGGCTACGCGTCTTCACTTCGCCATCTTGCTCAGCATCTCCAATGACTACGGGCACTTCTAGCACCCTGTCGGGAGGGGCCGGTAGAGAACTGACAACGGGCAGCTCGATACACACTAGCGATGGGGCCCGGGAATGGATGTCGCCGATCCTGTAACGGAAACCATGGTGTTGATCATCTTTTGGCTGGGTTTGGCGGGCGATCCTTAGCGGGCAAAGATGTCACTTACTGTCCCTTTCTCCGGTGCTCCTCCTCGAAGGTCCGCTCGAGCAGGTTGGTGGTGCGGGTGTTGATGCGGTGACACACCGGGAGCCTGAGATGCGCGAGCGACGCCTCGAGGTCGTCTGAGAGACAAGCCACGGCCGCGGGATAGCGGTCTGAGAAGCGTTCGATCACTGAGGCGGCCGCCTGCTCGCCCGCCTCCAGGGTCGGAGCGTCGCGCACCGCCCGTACATGGGCCAGGACCTCCTCGGCGCCCTCGGCCGGCAGCTTGGAGCGGATGTTTGAGAGCTTGTGATACCAGCAGCGGATCCGTAGGCTCTGGGAGAAGACCTTGGCGACCTCGTTGAGGAGCCCGGGTGCGCCATCTACAGGGAGTTTAGGACGTCACCGCGCCCCAGGCTCATCCCATCCCCGTATGGGATGACTGATCCCCAATGAATCACGGGATTCCCTCCAGGGCTACCTCGCCGGCCAGCCTCTTGGCGTCCCATTGAGTCTGATCAAGGAGAGATTCCGGATCTCTAAATGCGAGGTCTGGCCAGTGCCGATGCCACCTTTCGGCACGACCACCCTCAATTGCCCAGATCGCTCCGATGGATAGCATTCCTGCGCGCGCGGCAGCGTGATGATCGTCCACGTCGTCCCCAACGTATGCGACTTCAGTTGGATCAATCCCTAGTTCCTCTGCAGCTGCAAGCAGCGCTGCGGGATCAGGCTTCGGAACGTGACCATCCGAGCCTGTCACCACGACGTCGACGTCGACCTCAAATTGTTCGAGCAAAGCCTCCGCGTACCATCGGGGACTCCGCGTCACGATACCGGCCGGGATCCCGTTCGCCCTCAGGCTCGCGATGATTTCCTCAGGGTGGACGTCGTACGGCCGAACCACATGGAGATTGCGCGAGACGTGCCCCCAGTCAACTCCCCGCGCCTCCCGAAGCTCCGACGTGTCGAGGAGGGTCTCGTCAAGATCCCAAAGGACGGCCCGCATACCTTCGAACGCTCCGTTTGACATTTCGTCGCGAGTCTCCTCGATTCTCGGAGCGTTAGGTCACTCCGGCGCGTGCCGCGGCGATGCCCGCCGCTGCCCTGGTGCCGTTTGAGCCGATCCGAGCGGGGCGGATCGGCCTGCGGCAAGCCCCTTACATCCTCCACGAACTGCCGGAAAACCACGTTAGACAAGTGTCGCTTGAGGCATCGCACGGCCTCCTTGTCGGACTTCCCCTCCGTCTGGCGCCGAGCGACATAGGTCTTCGTATCGTCGTCGTGGCGCAGGCGCGCCCGGGCCATCATGTGCAGGGCGTAGTTGAGCTGTCGGTTGCCCCCCCGGTTGAGGCGGTGCCGTCTGGTCGCGCCCGATGAGGCCTCAATGGGAGCGGTACCGGTTAGCATCGCGAACGCGCCCTTGGATCGGATACGGGCGGGATCGCCGACCTCGCCGAGGATCTTGGCGGCAAGGACGAAGCCGATGCCCTGGAGCGTCGTCAGGGTCGTGCCCGACTCCTTGACCTTGCCGGCAATCTGCTTCTCGACGTCCGCTATCCTCTTGCTGAGCCGGCGGATCTCGCCGATGCGGTCGCGGATGAGATCCGCGCGCACCGAGCGGTCAGCGCGCAACAGCGTCAGCGCTGCGCCCTGGTTCTTCTTCGAGCTGAGCTTGGGAATCCTCTTCTCGTAGCCCGGGTGGGAGATCACGAGATCCGTATGAGTGCGGTTGATCAGCCGGGTGCGGGCGCGAACGAGCTGGTCACGGTGGTCTGAGAGCAGCTTGAGGTCAATGAACAGGTCCCGGCGCTGGGGCGAGGACAGTCCCTCGCCCCGGGCCGCGACGCGCGCGATGGCGACGGCATCCGAAGGATCGGACTTGCCCTTGGAGGGGGTGCGCTTGCGCTCACGATGTGTGAGGAACGCGGGCACTTCGTAGACGTTCTCGTCGGCGTCGAGCAGATAGTGGGCCAGCCCGGCACCGTAGCTGCCCGCACCCTCGATGCCGATGATCCGTTCGTGACCTTGTGCTTTGCTCCACTCAAACAACCCCTCGTGTCCCCTTGCGTCGTTGGGAAACTCCCTGACACCCTCCACGCGCCCCAGCTCGTCGAGCGCCGCCACTGCAAGCGAGCTCTTGTGGGAGTCGATACCGATCGCCACACCCATCCTGGCCTCCTCTCCTCGGCCGATCTACGATGTGACCAGCGGGAGGACAACCAGGCGTTGGGGGGATCACCCCTCTATCGAGTCACTTCCGCTAGTCCGGTCCCGGCCGGAGGGACGGTCAGGTCAGAGGTCAGCGGCCTGCGACAAGGCTTTTGGAGTCACCTCCGGCCGGTTACCGGAAACCCTCCGCTACTAGGAGAGTTCACAGCCGGATTCTCACGCCAGGACTTTCAGTTGTGGACCTGAGCGGAGTCGAACCGCTGACCTCACCCGTGCGAGCGCGGAGGTCGCACATAAGTTCGAGTCCTTCAGATCGGCCGTGACGCAGGCCGCAGGGCCCGTAAGCGGGACATCGTGCGGTATGCGCCGGGTGACCTGTTCACATAGACGAAGACGACTACGGCCACGATCAGGGCGGTGCGCCAGAAGTCGTGCACGTTTGCCCACCGAGGGTCACCGACCGAAACGATGAGCTTGTAGTTCCCCGGCAAGAAGAGCGCCGCCGCGGCGACTGCCAGCAGGATGGGCGCAGCCGCGACGCCACCCAAGCGATCGGAAGTGACACGTGCTCCGATGCATGCCGCCGCCAGCGCGGCCGCTAGCAATGTCGCGGCCTCCAGGGTGATGTCCCCGACCGGCACCGGGCCGCCGTCTCGCGGTGCCACATCACCCGCGAGATAGACGAGCAAGAACCATGTCGCGGCAACAAGCGGCAGAAGTAACGCGACCCGCAACGCCCGACGAAGCAACAGGGGGCACGGGACGTGGGAGATCGTGTCCTCGGTCGCGTCGTCGAGCACGAACGCGGCTCCCATGCACGCCAGCAAGGCCGACACGCGTAGTACCAGCACCCGATAGTCGATATACGCGCCCGGCGCCTCCTTCCATACGTAGACGCTCGCCAAGACAGCGGCCCAGATCACCGGACGCCACGACATCGCCTTCGCTGTCGGCCGAACGAGTTGGAGCGTCTGCCGCAAGCGGGTGACCATTAGGTCTAAAAGCATGGGATCGAATCGGAGATGGTGGTGCCCCCGCGAAGCGTCCCTTGCTCAACCTTTACGTCATCCGGCAGGGCCGCAACCTGTTCCTCGATCGTGGGGTGCGGCGCGAGAGCGAGATCGTCCAAGATATGGGCTGTCGATGTCGTTGGTTGCAAGACGTCGCCCCAGCGCTGGGCAAAGACCGCCGCGACTTCGTTATCAGGTCGGGCCAGCAAGCTTGCGGCGTAGTGGAATTCGGTATCAGCAAACTGGACTCGGTCCCACATGGGCGGCGGCGCCAGCGGATACAAGGGCATGAAGGATCCTCCATAGTACGCGAATCGTTGCCGCTCGTGCTCGTAGAGATTCACGCCGTACGGCGTGTCAGACGCAACTCGCCTCACGGTTCCGCGCGTTTCAGGAGTCGCTTGCGCCGCGATCCACAAGGCCGCGAGCCCGCGGGCCTGGCCCAACGTGGTGCAGTAGTACGAATGCCCTCGCCGGAGACCCTTCTCGGCCCGCACGCGCTGCTTCGCAGGCAGGGCCTGGAGCATCTCCTCTCTAACGACCTCGGCTTCAGCATCCGTGAGTACGAGCTCCCGGCGATTCGAGGGGAGCTCAACTGCTTCCATCGCTACCCAAAGCGCAAGCCCAAACTCGTATTCGCCCTCGGTCTCGCCCCGGCCCCAACTCATGCCCGTCCAGAACGTCGGCGTCGGAGCACCGAGCCGGGTCACACGGCGATGGTCACGCTCGAACTGGCGGATCGCGGAATGGGGGATATCGACCGGACCTTCGAAATACGAGCCCAACCGCTGGCGCACGACTAATCCCTGTGGCCGCGACTCGGGAGGGATCCTCGCCAACGCGCCCTCGATGGGTGCCGCCCACCGGTCGATCCAAGGCGCGTATGCGGGATACGCACAGTAGGTGACTCCCAGGCGCTCCTCACACACCTGATGGTGCTCGGGATTAACCATTAACGAAGCAAGGGCCGCTCGCTGCGTGGGCGATGCTGGTGTGAGCTGGCCGATCGACCCCAGGACCGCGCCCGCTGCGCCGGCAACAACTAACGGCACAAGGCGCGCTCGATAGCTATCGCGAGCGAGCCCGACCGCGGCGACGACGACAGCAAGGCCAATCAGGTACAGAAGGTGCCAGCCTCCCGGGCGGATAACGATCTCCGAAGGCACCTCGCTAGTGAGGCTGAGCGGAACCCAAAGAGCGAACCAGGGGATGCGCTGCGTGACCTCGGCATTCGTTCCCGCGAGTTCGATCACTGGCTGGATCAGAAGGATCTCGAGGGCCGTGATCACTACGACGGTCATCGGGCCGAGTGCCGCGTGCGGTTTCCACTTGCCAACAGCCACTCCCGCCGCTCCGAGCAGCGCGACCGAAACTGGTCCGGCCGCCAGTTCCGCGAACCTCGCTGTTCCGACGGGGGCGTCGAGAAACATGTAGACGAACATCACCCCCGCAACCATCAGCGATGCCCCAACTGGGAAGGCAAGTGCCAGCAGCTGGGACAGCGTTCGCAGTGCACGGGATGCGGGGGCGGTGTCGTAGAGCTCGTCCGTCCCATTGCGCGCCGAGCGCGATGCGGCAAGATTCGCGACGATCAGCGTCGCCGCTGCGAACGGGAGCAACGCGCCAGCAACGTTCACGTCGTCGCGGTGCAGGACGGGTGCCGACCGCCACGTCAACAGACCGAAGAGCGCGAGGCTCAGCAGCGTGCCGACCCACAGGATCGGATGGCGCACCATCCGCAGCCCCTCGCGCCGCGCGAGCTGGACCGCGACGGCCCGTCCGGGTACGCGCACGGCGATGCGATCGAGCGCGACGACGCTCACGCGGCCTCGACGATGGCTTCGTCACCCAAGAGCACGAGATATCCGTCTTCAACGGTCGGATCGACGAGTTCTGCATTCGCCGGAGCGGGCCCAATGTTGCGGTAGCGGCCCTCCCCGGTCCTGTACGACAAATGTGCCTCGGCTGCGCGCTCGGCAGACAGCCACACCGATCCCCGAGCAACGTCGGCGAGCTCACTGGGCGTCCCGGAGAACAACGCGGTCCCGTGGTTCATGACGATGACGCGCGGGCACAGTGCCGCGACGTCCTCTGTTTGGTGCGTTGAGAGCAGGATCGAGCGGTCCTCCCCGAGATGCGACATCGTTTCCCTGAATCGAAGACGCTGTTTGGGGTCGAGACCAGCAGTGGGCTCATCGAGGATCAGAAGTTCGGGAGCCCCGAGCAATGCCTGTGCGAGGGCGACGCGGCGGCGCATCCCGCCCGACAACGCTTTGATCCTACGATCCTCGACGTCACGCAACCCAACGGAGTGCATGACGCGTTTCACTTCCGCGTGCCGGGCGCGGCGGTTCGTCATCTCCTTCAGGATGGCGACGTAGTCGACGAACTCGAACGCGGTGAAGTTGCGGTGGAAACCCGGTTCCTGCGGCATGTAACCAAGACGCCTGCGGATCTCGAGGCGGTCCCGCGGTGATGCCGGATTCCGGCCGAGGATGGCGACTTCTCCGGCAGTCGGAGCCATGACCGTGGCCAGGATGCGAAGCAGCGTCGTCTTACCTGCCCCGTTCGGACCCAAGAGGCCGGTGATGCCGGAACCTGCCTCGACCGAGACACCGTTCAAGGCTCTGGTCGATCCGAACCGTTTGACTACACGCTCGACGGTGACGTTGCTCATCGATGTTCTCCCCTTTCGAACTCCTCGCGCCGGGCGACGAGAAACACGCCCGCTCCGATGGTCACTATCAGCAGGACGAGTTGCATGACCCCGCCGAAAACCGCGCGGGCAGGCGTGGGACTAGAGACGATCGCGGCCGCGGCTGAGATGCCCACTAGCCACGTCGCGGCGACCGCGATCGCCGCGCGCAGCGGATGAACGATCGTCGATAACGCGAGGCTGCCCGTAACCAGACCGAGACTCGGAAGCTGCCACGCTAGGATTCGCCAATCGAAACCGGGCAGGAACAACGCGGCGATCGTGCTGAGGACTATCGTCGAAACAAGCACGGCAACGGCCCTGATCAGCAGAAGACCGACGCTCCGCATCGGGGCAACGAGGCCGATCTCGTACGTGGGATCGATGCCCGGTCCATAGGCGGCAGCGATCCCAGCCAGCGGAAGCAGCGGCGCGACTGCGAGGAAGAACACGTAACCGTTCGGCGCTCCGTTCGCAACGAGGACCGCGAGCGTTAGGACCGCAGCGATGGCGAGTAGCCAAGAGCGACGCAACGACGGCGTCGCGGCGAGGAGACGAGCGATATGCTCTTTGATGCTGAACCCGACCATGAGTCGCTCGATCGCCCCCGCTGGGGGGGCCGCCGTCTCTCCCTCAATCACATCCCACGTTCGCTCGAGGGCGCGGACATCGACGAAAGAGGCGATCGAGGCGCGACATGCACCACACGAGACGAGATGCGCCTCTACCGAGAACTGTTGCGTGGCGTCGACCGTGCCCCGTGCGTAGCGCGCCAACGTTTCTGCATGTACGTGCCAACTCATGTTAGTTCCTCCCTCAACTGCGCGCGGGCGCGCATCATGCGGGTCTTAACGGTTCCGGACGGAATGCCAAGGAGTTGCGCTGCCTCGCGCGTAGTCAGACCGTCTAACACCGTCGCCTGGACGACCGCGCGAAGCTCAGGCGATAGGCGCGCCAACGCGCCGGCGAGATCGCCGAACTCGACGCCCAACAGAACCTGATCTTCGGCCGAGGCGATGATGCCATCGCGGCTGCGCGGCAAAGGTTGCAGCGCGCGGCTCCGTCGGAGTCGGTCGATCAGACGCCGTATCCCGATCCCCCAGATCCACGCGGCCACCGCGCCGGCCCCGGAGTACGAACGGGGGTTGCGCCAGACCGCGAGGAAAGTGTCCTGCACGACTTCCTCAGCAAGGGGTCCGTCCGCGCCCCGGCGCTGCAGGCGCAGCATCAGCCATGGCGCGTGCCGGTCGTAGAGCTCCTTCAAAGCACCGCGGTCGCCACGACCGACACCGGCCAGGAGATCTTCATCCGACAGATCGCTCATTCCGCCTGCTCCCACATCTCCACTGTCGCAGGCTTGGGCTGTTTCGGTTCAGGACCGCCGGTGCTGAAGCGGCCGGCGGTACGAGATGGACCGTGACCCAAAGAGAGGGGTAACCGCGAGCTCCCGGATGATGGGACTCGATCCGTCATGCGGACCAAATGCGGACTCCCGTCGGGGTTGTTAGATGGGAGTGCTTCCGGAAGTGCCTCCTGACCAGGGAATCCTTTGTGGACCTGAGCGGAGTCGAACCGCTGACCTCACCCGTGCGAGGGGTGCGCTCTACCAACTCTGGCCGCCCCACGCGACCGAGCAGATGCGGGCGCCCAGATGCACGTCAGCTCCCACGTAGCCCTCTTCGGTCACGGCCGGCTCGCCGGTGTGGATCCCCATGCGCACCCAGCTCGACGTCGTCTCCGAAGTGGAGAAGCGCGTGGAGAGGAATGATCTGGGAATCCGCCTAAAGAACCGGCTTTGCCCAGTTAACGAGCCCCAGAGGCGCAAGCGTGGGAACCCGTGCAAACGACAAGGCGCCGATCAAAGCTAGATAGTCGATCCCGCGTAACGCTGGGCGTGTGGCTCGACGAGCGGTTGAGCGGACTGTCGGGGAAGCTTCGAAGCGAGATGCGGTCATGTCTTGGGCGATGTGCTAGGGGGTCGCCCAACCAGAAGATTCAAACCACATCTGGCCAGCACGGCCTATGTGAAAGTGTCCAGATCGCCGGTTACTTTAGTCGACCCGTTCTTCTTGCCCACTTCTCGATTTCCGGTCGCAACCAAAGCCGACAGCGGCCGCTATTGCTCGTGACAACGGGGCGGGGCATATCGGCGAGGACATATGGGACTTCAAATTCTACGACCTGAGCGGCACCAACAAGCGACACCCCAAGCTGATTGCGACCTACGTCTCCTCGTTCAAGCCTCACGAGATGTTCCTGTGGGACGATCCCGAGCGGCCCGGCCGGGCGCTGCTCTACATATCGGTCCCTCACAACTCCGAGACACCCGACGATGACACTCCGAACCTGCTCGTGACCGATATCAGCAAGGCTCGTCAAGGTAAGTTCGAGGAGATAGCGACCTTCACGGCTAACCCGCTCTACACACCCGAGGACATTGAGACCAAGGACGTTGCCTTGCACTCGATGGGACTCAACGCCGAGGGGACTCGCACCTACCTCGCGTATCTGGGGGGGGCTTTCTGATCCTCGACTCGAGTGACCTAGCAAAAGCGGTGGCGGATCCGAAGTTAGAGCTGCTCACGCCGGTCACAAACAGCCCGATTTGGCCCAACCAGACGGTGCATTCGGCAGTCAAAATTCTTGGGCGCGATTTCGTCGTCACGACGGACGAAATCTACGGCGATCTTCTCGACGATTTCGCCTTCGAGGACCATGGCTGCCCGTGGGGGTGGGTGCACATCATCGACGTCTCGAATGAGGCCAACCCCCAGGTCATAGGTGAGTACAAGATCGAGGAGAACAGCGAAGATTACTGCGCAGGACCCGAAGGTCAGGATCCCGCCAACACCGTCTTCACGAGCTTCTCCGCGCACAACCCCACGGTGCTCGAAAACCTGGGCATCACGACATGGCACTCGGGCGGCTTGCAGGCGTTCGATCTAACCGACCCCACAGCTCCCGTTCAGACGGGGTTCTTTTCGCCCGATCCTCTGCCCGACGTCGATACCGAAGACGTTGCTTTGGGCCAAGGCCTCAACAAGGTCATCATGTGGTCCTATCCGATCATCAAGGACGGGCTCATCTACGTCATCGACATCCGCAACGGCCCCTATGTGCTGCGCTATACGGGTCCTGGTCGCTCGCAGATGGACGCTGTCGAATTCTTCGAGGGCAATTCGAACTTGGGGGACGCTCTGACGCTGGACCGCTGAGGGAGGTCCGGGCCGGGAGAGTTGATACTACCTCGGTTGGCCTGAGAGCGCGATCGCCACCACTGATCGCGCCGGTGAAGACAGCCTCGAGCCCGTGGATAGTGTGGCCAACCCGAGACGTACCGACGAGCAAAGGCGCGCCAAACGCCGGGACGACAAGGGCCGGGGTCATGTATCGTCCCCAGCCCTCGTGTCCTGCATCCCGCCGATCAGGTATTCAGAAGCTGCCCCCTGATGGCACCTGCGGGAAATTCCTCATTGTGGACGTTCACGTAGTACTTGCGCGGATGACGCTGAATGTCCCTGAGGAGGCCAGAATCGACACCTCCAATGCAATCTGACTTGCGGCTGGCATCCACCGGAGCGCCTTCGAACAGGGTTACCACGATGTCACCAGCCACCTCAGCTTCGCCTTCGTGGATGTGTGCCGCAGTGGGCTCGACGATGCCCTGCCACTTCAGCCGGTAACAAACCGTACCGTCGTTGACAAACAGCCTCACAGCGGCTTCCCCTCGACCGTCGGGATCACCGGGCCCAGGAACTTCCTTGAAGCCTCTGAGCTTCGCGGTGCGCCCATAACCTCTTCCCTCTGGATCACCCGTGTAGCGAAAGATCCAGAGGCCGCTGTCTCGGTCGCTGCCGAGTATCAGCGTCTCGTCGCTGCCGGGGAGACGGTGCGCCTCGACGCCCCAGAAGTTGTTGCCTTCCTCTGAGATGTAGTGACCGACCTCCTTGAGGCCTTGCTCTCCGTAAGAGATAACCCGAATGCCGCCGGCATAGTAAGCGAGGTAAGCGAGGCCCGGGTTGTCGGGATCCATGGCGACCTCATGGACGGAAAGGTCCCCAAAACCAAACGCGAGCGCCGGATCGAGGCCCTCGTCTATTGCATAAGCGTCGATCTGTTCCAGCGTGTTCGTCCTCAAGAGGCGCACGTAACCCCAACCGTCGAATTGCGCTACCGCGCTCACCTTCTCACCCAACGTGCCTATCGGGGGAAGGTCAGGGGAATCCCCTACGACGGGCTCGTACTCCGGCTCGTCGTTGAAGATCAAGTGCATGGCGCGGTGACCGGTGCAGACGGCGGAGGCCGTGGGCTCAAACTCGGTCCCCTGGCTCCCACACAAACTCGCATCCGGCGTCTCGCCGCCGAGGGCACCCTCATGGTGGTTCCCAATGATGACGACGTCGTAGCCGGCGAGCTGGCCCTGCTCGATCTTCTCCGAAAAAAAGCAAAGGCCTCGGCTCAAGACCACGATCTTCTCTTCGCCGGGCTCCGTCTGGAGGGCGGAGGCGGCCGGAATCGGGGGCTGCTCCCCGTACTCATCCCCGGAAGGGCACCCCAGTCCGCCGTAGATCGTCGGACCGTTCACCTGTCCATCTTCGAACTTCTGGACGATTGGTACGGAGAAACCGAACTCTCCGGCGCCGTACTGGCCAGCGTTGGGACCCGTCGTGATGTTGAACGGATCGATCCGATACGGCGAGAAGTCTTCGTCCGTGCCGATGATGAACTTGCCATCGGGACTGAACTCCGCCTGATGTGCGTTTCCTTCCGGGAAATCGACTTCCGGAAGCAGGGTGTCGGGGAAGGAATACTCCGAATCGTTAATGAACCTGGGTTGGGCGGGATCGTCCACGTCGAGCAACACCCAGCCACCGTCCCAATAGGACAAAAGCATGGTCCAGGTCCCCTTCAGCTTCTTGACGACCATGTCATGCAGGAACGACGCTTGGAAGTTGCCATTCGCCAGCAGCTCGTCCTGGACAACTGCCTGTTCGTTGAGATCCAGCTCACTGATGAACTCTGGGCTAGTCGGATCCGTGATCTCGAAGATGTCGACGTCCGTCGTTTCCTCGTTATCGACGATGACCATGAAGGCCCGCTTTCCAGCCTGCCATCCAAACGAGCTGTGGATCTCATTGATGGGGCTCAGAAAACCGCCGGGTTCATCATCGCCGATGTTGGGAGCCAAGACCTTCGGATTCAACGGATCGGTAACGTCCCACAGCGATGCGCCTCCGACACCCTCTCCACCGAAATTCTCGCCCGCATCGCAGATCTCGTTGTTGAAGATGAGAACTTGGCCGGTGAACGACTCGGTATGGAGGTTCACCACCTGAGAGCCTTCCCCCGGGAAGGAGCCTTCGACGGCGTCGATGAAGCCAACCTGCTCCGGGGAGGCGGGGTCGGAGATGTCCATGATGGCCACGCCGGCATCCGAGCATGCCTCCGGGTCACGCACAGTGAGGTAGGCGAAGTTCCCGAACGCGGACACGTCGGCAACCCTCTCTGGAGCGACTCCCTCTATGTCCGCACGACCGAGGAGCTGGACGTTCTTGCTTGAAGGCGGGAGGTGACCTCCGTCTTCTCCATGCTGGTCGTCCTTGGCTCGATCCGCCTCTATGGGCGAGTCGATGACCTGGTCCGTAGTCGAGCGAGCTGCTTGTCCTCTCTTGCCGCGAGCGCGCTGGCCATGCTTGCCCGCTGCTGCGGGCGCGGCAGAAGTCACAATCAACCCGAGGACCATGACAAGCGCAAAATGCCAGCAGAATCTTCTCAATCGGTCACCCCCATTTCGTGCCTCTCCCCTTGCGAGAGGATCCTGACTTGGAAGATACTACCTCCATCTGCCTTCGGCAAGGAAAGCAAGGCGCCCTCAGCGAGGGCGATGGGCCCCTACAAAGCACGTCCGAATTCCGAGACCGGCCAGTGATGGCAGAGGGAACGAGTCCTCCGGGCACCGGCCCGCTTACCTCCCGCCCAAGCCCTTCCGGATGTAGAACTTGGAGCCCTCATGTATGAATGCGTGTCAACGCCGGTTGAAATATGGACAGATCAGCCGGTTGGAAACTGGACACTCTCAGCGGCTCGACCCTGAGCCCAGCACCTCCTTTCCCCTTGCCCTTGAGCCGACAGCTGTCGCCTTTCAGCACGATGACCTCGGCGTGGTGGACGAGCCGGTCGACCATGGCGGCGACCGCGACCGGGTCTCCGAAGATCTCCGCCCATGCCAGAAGGTCTTGTTCGAGCTCAGCACCAGCGACGAGCGCTCATAGCGAGAGCTGATCAGAGCGAAGAACAGCGCCGCGGCCTCGGGATCGAAGGGAATGTAGCCGACCTCATCGACGATCAACAACGGGATCCGTCCGAGACGCTCGAGCTCATCGTCGAGACGCCCGGCTCGCTGCGCCCCGCTGAGGCGGTTGACCCATTCGTGGGCGGTGGCGAATGTGACCCGGTGGCCGCGCCGGCACGCCTGAACGCCGAGCGCGATCGATAGATGAGCCTTGCCCGTGCCGGGAGGGCCCAGGAACACCAAGTTGTGAGCCTCGGCCAGGAAGTCGAGGTCCCTGACCCTGTTGTTCCGCCTCGAAGCGCTGGAGGATCAGGAGGTGATCGAGCCGCGCGGCGCTCTGGCCGACTCGGACAGACGTGGGACGGAAGGGCGAGTCCCACAGTGTACCTATTGCCCTTTCGCGGTGAACATGAAATAAAGGGTTCTAACGTGGTCGCGCAAGGGGCAGTGACCGCGGCGGCAGAGGGGGGACACCATGCCGATCAGGGCGCGCATTCGGATCTTGGTTGGGTTACTGGTCTGCTTGATGATGACTCCCTCTCTGGCTCCCGCGTCGCCGCCTAGCGATCGGCTATCTGGAGTCCCTGAACGCCGGTTGCGATTTCAGGAGCGCCTACTTCGCCCCAACCTGTCCCATTCCCGTGGACAAGGAGATTCCGCCTTTCGATCATCAGCCCAGTTCCACGCGGAAAACTTCCGGGTCGTGGGGCACTCGAAGCTGAAGGGTGGGCTTCCATGGGGTGATGTGTGGTTCTACGACTACGGAGGAGACCTGGGTAAGTACGCCTTTGTGGGGACGTGGCAGGCCTTCGGTTGCAAACAGCACGGTATTCAGGTCGTGGACGTCAACGATCCAACCAATCCCCAAGTCGTTGCAGTCATCGGAAGCGGTACCCGGATATCTCGCGAGGACGTCGTAGTTCAGCGTATCGACGGCCGGGACATCCTGGCGGCTGGCACACAGCGATGCGGATTCAGTAAAAACACACGTCCAGTGGGGCTGAAGCTCTTCGACGTATCCGACCCCTCGCATCCTACGCGTCTCGGCTTTCTCAGGATGGAGAAGGGTGTTCATGGCGTTCACGAGCTTGACTTAGTCGTGCGAGATGACGGCCAAGCACTCGCTCTTCTCGCTGTGCCCTTTGCTGAGTTCGACGCAAGCTTCGGTGAGGAGGCAAAAGGGGAATTTCGCATCGTGGACGTCTCTGATCCCGCTAACCCGATCGAGCTCTCTGACTGGGGCGTTATCGGAGACAGCTCATTGCATATCTTCGGGGGCAACGATGAAATCTCAAACTCGCTGCAAGGTCTCGGCGCTTTCCCCGACACCTTCGCTCACGGTGCAAGAGCAGCCGACGGCGGGACCACTGCGTACGTGTCCTACTGGGATGCAGGCGTCCTCAAGTTCGACATAAGAGATCCCTCGAATCCCGTCCTCGTCGGGCGTACGCGCTACTCGGTGAGGGACGACGGCGATGCCCATTCGATGACGCCCTTCGATTCGGGTGGCACCCGCTATATCCTGCAGAACGATGAGGACATATCGACCCTGCCGAGCATCCGCGTTACCAGCAGCGCGAACAGCACTCCGTATCAGGCTCAAGAGCAGTACTGGGCACCCACGCTGCTTTCGAGGGGCTCTGGTCTGCTCACGGGAAGAGCTCATGACGCCGGTGGCGGCTGCCTGAAGTCTGCATATGAAGGAGCGGCCGGCAAGGTCGTGTTGATCGACCACAAGAGTGGCTTCTACGGCGCGAGGCATCCCTGCCACGTCGGTGTTCAGGTATTGCAAGCGGTAAGAGCTGGAGCGAAGGCGGTCCTGCTCAACATGATCTGGCCGTTAGACCCGAACGCCTTCTTCCCACCCCCCAAAAAGCCATACAGAAAGGCGATAAACAAAGAGGCCAAGGGGGTTCCGATCCTGCAGATCACCGACATCGATGAGGTCGCCGGCGATATTCGAAGCGGCTTGCAGAACGGGCCGGTGAAGGTCACACTCAAAGCGGAGGCCGCCTCCAACGGCTTTCTGCGGATCTTCTCTGAGGACCAATCCGCCGACATCGACTCGGACGGCACTCCAGAGTACGAGCAGGTCGGCAGCTTCTATGACTTGCCGCATGTCCGAGGTGAATACAAGACGCCACCCGGATTCTGGACTATCCATAACACGGAGGTCTTGGGGGACCGAAGCTACTCATCTTGGTACTCGCACGGCGTGGTGGCTCTGGATCTGACGGATCCGAGTGCTCCAGAGCTCGTGGGGCAGTTTGTGCCCCCTCGTGCTTCCGTTTGGGGTGTGGCAGTAGACCCAGAGACAGGCCTCATCTATGTGAGCGACATCGGCGGTGGACTTTGGATAGTGGAGCCGACGGGGGAGGCCGCGGCGAGGTAAAGCGAGAAGCCGTTGCTCGATCTAACCGCTGCCTGCCTGTTCCCCAAGTAGCCGTCCACTTCGTCAAGGAGGGGGACTTGCCTAAGCCCTCGAAGATGGTGCGGGCCCGTTGAAGGGGTATCGTCACGGCTTCTCGGTCACCTGCGACCTCGACAAGGTTCCCGAGAAACTCGAGCCGGTTTCCAGCCGTCACAGCCTAGGGCCTTCCCTCCGAGCCCTGGGTCTTCGTCACCGATGACAAGGGACGCGTGGTCGCGAAGTATGAGGGAGTGTCGCTCCGAGCTCGCCGAACTATTGCGAAGCGTCTAGGCATCGCCGATCTTGACGGCAACGAGTCTTCCTTCGCGTGTTCGGCCGTGACCCTCACTGGTTCGGCGCCGGCTGTGGCGGTCAACCGGAAGGGAGCGCCCGTGATTGCCGTCCATCCTCGTATTCACGCCCGGGAGACGTCTGACCTCGTCTGACAGGTTTCGACAGGACGGTGCGATCACGGCGGCATTCGCGTTCAAGGGTCCCGGCGGTGGGCCAAGTCCGCGGACGCTGCCTCCAGCCGGAATGGGCATGCACGGCCGCCAGTCGATCGAGCTCCTCCTCGAACCCGCGCCCGACTTGTAGTTGGGCAGCGCGTCTCTCTCTCATCGCGGAATCCGTTCGGCATCTGATGGGAAGCAGCTCGCTCTAGGTATCACCGCCGGTTGTGACTCACCGATGGGCGGCGACCGTGCGGATCCTCCAAGGCGCTGGCATGTTATCCATGCCGAGAACTATTTTGGAGCGACTCAGATCACGGTGGTGCGCAGACCGCTCGGAGAACGCCGAGGCCTGGTCAGGCCCAGGCCCCCGCCGCAGCTACGCACGGGACTCCGATGGCAACGATCGCGATGGTGTCCCACGGGATCGCTATCGAGCCGGCCGCCGCGTCGTCCGATCGGTTCAGGCCCCAGACGGGCAGCAAGCCCGCCGGCACCGCGAGCAGCGCCCCGATGGCCGACAGCAATAGGGCACGACCCGCAGCCATGATCCGGCGTAGTCGCGGGTCTGCTCCCACCGCGAGCAGGGTCTGCTGGTCCGATCTTGTTTCGGCGGCGGCGATGCTCGAGTATTACGGCGACCTGGTGCCCTCCGGCTGAGCTTTCGTGCCCAAGCAGAGGAGAACAGGGAAGAGAAAGCAACCTGCCAGCAAAGCCTCGGTCAGCAACCAGAAAATCCCTCAGGTTGGAGCGGCTTCGAGCGGCGAGGGCGGAATTTCGTGGCGGTTCTCGAAGATGGACATGGAGGGAACTTGGTCGTGTGCGGCCTTGGACACGACGACCCTCATGTCTGTGCGCGAGAAGCTGGTGCACTTCGAGAACGGAACTTGGGGGTCTCAGGCCGGCACAGGGAGTGCTGGAACCCTGAAGAGGATCCCCGTAGCTCACATCTGCGACAAGGCGACCAAGCGACCCGCCTTGGTTGGTAGTCAAACGAAGACGGCCGATGACGCGTGCGTTCACCCATCGAGGACTCACAGACGAAAGGGGTTGATTAGGCCGAAGCCCGACCCCACCCGTATAGGGCGAGCCAGACAGCGAAACCAATAGCGATGCTCAGGTACATGACGACGAGGCTTGGTTGGTTATACATGCCGACTTGGAGGAGTATCCCGGCGAGAAGCGCCGGCAGGGCGCTCACCGGTCGCCGGGACAGCGCAAACGCAAGGACTACCAACGCCGTCGAAACAAGCTGAAGCCACGGACCCACGTCAAGTAGTACCCCGAGCAGCCCGTCCGGACGCGCCACCGCTGTGCCAGACATGGCAGCCATCCCGGTCGCACCCGCAGCCACCCCCACCCCAACGGCCGCAAGCAACATGGAGCCGGCACAGGCCACCGATCCCACCGCACCGAGCAGCCCGAAGAAGACACGCCCCATGCGGCTAGTCGAGACTCGGTTCGTGGTCATGAAATGAGTCTGCCAGATCTTCCTGTCTCTGAAGGTCTGGCGGCCAGGAGCCCGGCTGTCGCGGCGGCCAGCAGAAGCGCGCCGCCGAGATAGTAGACGGATTGGATGCCGTAAACGTCGGCGAGGACACCGCCGATGCCCAGCGAGATGAGCCTACCTGCCTGCCAGAGGACGTCCATGGAGGCGAAAACGCGCCCCCGGACGTGTTCGGGGGTTTCGGCCTGAAGCATCGAGTTGAACGTAACCGCGCCGGTCGAAGTGCCCAGGCCGTAGACGACGAGTGACGCGGCAGCCAAGGGCAATGCCGTGACGGTGGCCAGGATCAGGTCGATGAGTCCCCGGAGCCCGAACGGGCCGAAGACGAAGATGAGTCGGGTTGGGTCGCGGATGAACCGCAGCAGCGCGAGCGGGCCCAGGGCCGCCCCTATCCCGATGGCCCCGATCAGTAGACCGTAACCGCGTCCGGTGACACCAAGATGTTCCTCGGCGAGCACTACGAGCAAGGCGCTCGTTGCTCCCGCTGAGAGCGCCGCTAACAGCTGGCCGACGGCAAGGGCGCGTAACAGTCGGCGACGCACGATGACCGTGGCGCCTTCACGTGCGTCGGCCCACAGACGCGTTCGTTGTAGTCGAGGCCGGACCTCAGGAACCCGGAGGCCACGCAGCACCAAAGCGCTCAGAGCGTAGGAGACCGCATTGATCGCGAACGCCGGGCCGTACCCAACCGTGACGACCAGCAGGCCCGCCACCGGCGCAAGCACGATCTGGGAGAGCACAGCGGCGGTCCAGATCCCCGAGTTTGCCGCCACCAGAGCGCTCTTGCTGACCAGAGCGGGCAGAGCCGACGAGGCTGCCGGGTTAAAGAAGACACCACCGACTGACATCGCGAACGCCACGGCGTACACGCCAGCCGGGGCGTCGTGCCAGACCGCCAAGACGACCGCCAGGACCAGGCGGAACGCATCAGAAGTGACCATCACGCGAACCTTGGAGATCCGGTCGACTAGCGGTCCCGCGACCGGAGCCAACAGCAGCACAGGAACAGTCTCGGCAACGATCACGCCGCTCACTCCGAGACCGGATCCGGTCAAGTCGAAGATCAGCAGCGCGAGGGCAACAAAATTGAACGTGTCACCCCACTGCGAGATCGTCCGGGCAGCCCACAACCGTCGGTAGTCGGATTGCGCGAACACAGCACGCAGTCCCGGGTTTGTTACTCGTTCGGCTTCCACCCGCCAAGTGTGTGCCACCCAACGGACGGCTGGCGCACAGGGGCGCGCAAGAAGCATCGTGGAGTTGAGTCCAGGGGCGTGGTGTGCGACGGGCCCGCTGTGAGCGTGCCGTTCTGAGATCAGGACGGCCACTGCGTGATCCTTCAAAAGACCTGCGAAAAGCACGACTGAAGGAGTTCATCACGATGACGGTCGACCCCAACTCTATTGACTTGCATGCGTTCATGGCCGAGCACCTGCAGCGTGCCGAGCCCGAGGTGCTGCGTTCGATGCTGCACCCGCTCGTCCAAGCGCTGATGTCGGTCGAGGCCGACGCGATCTGCGGCGCCCCTTACGGGGAGCGCAGTGCGAAGCGGACCAACTCCCGCACCGGTTACCGGACCCGGGACTGCGACACCCGCGCCGGCACGACGCAGGTCGCGATCCCCAAGCTGCGCGAGGGCTCCTACTTCCCCGACTGGTTGCTCGAGCGCCACAAGCGAGCCGAGCGGGCGCTGACCAACCTGGTCGCAACCTGCTACCTGCTCGGGGCCTCCACTCGGCGGATGGAGAAGCTGGTCGAGACCCTCGGCATCACCCGCCTGAGCAAGTCGCAGGTCTCGGGTGATGCCCCGTGAGCTCGACGAGCACGTGGAGTCGTTCCGGACCCGACCGCTGGACCAAGGGCCATACACATTCCTGGCCGCGGACGCGTTGACGAATGGGAGCTCGCAAGGCGTCAGCAAAGACAGAGTCAATGAACAGTAACATGTACAAGTCAACATCAACAGTCATCTTGTGAGGTTGTTAGTGAGCCGTTCATCTAGTGCTGAAGGGGCGGTGCGCGACCAGAAACGTGCTCGATTCGGTCGATCCGATCCGTCGGTCTCGCTTGCCCGAAGGGATCGCACGGGGCAGGCGGGAAAGCTCTCGCGTTCAACAACCTCGCGGCTCGTAGCGCGTTCTTCGGAGCCTTCCAAGCGGCCGGATGAGAGTTGCCAGCTTATTCAAGCCATCGGGCGACCGGCGCCGCGCTCGAGACCCCAGGCCAAGAGTGAATACTCGAGCGCGCAGACGAGCTCGAGAGATAGCCTACGCGGGCGCCGGGATGGGTCGAGTTGGCGTCAAGCGCGCGGTCCGAGACCACGACGCTCCCGATGCCTTTGGAGGTTTGGTGGGTCGGGCGAGGTTTTCAACCGCCTCGTCAGCGGCCTCCATGGCCCGGCCCATCACCATTTTCTCGACGGTCTCAGGCGGTCGCTGAGTTAGCTCCCCCTTTTGTCCGACCGTCGAGGCCGGGGGCTCTCTTTGCCATGAGGCGCGCTTAGAGCCCCCAGGACGTGTCGACGCGCCGCACCCCGCCGGACTTCGACTACCCATAGAGTCCCCTCGAGCGCGTGAGGCGGCCATGAGCGTCGATTACGAACCCTGCCCCTGGGGGGGACGATTCTCGAAAGATCGACTGGAACGATCCCGAACACGTGGGGTATCCCCATCGAGCACAACGAGGCAAGCACATCCGAATCACCCGGCGAACGCACCCGGATTTGTTTCGAGCCCACCTATTCCGTGGACCGGACAGGAGCTTTCGGTCAGGATGGCGGCGGCACAAGGACGGGGCGGCATGGAGTTGCCCCGGTTTCGCGGACAGCTTTCAACTAGACAACGGACCTTTCAGCGCGCCACTTCCTTTCGTACGCCATTGGACTGAGATAGTCAATGGTGGAATGACGTCGACGGAGGTTAT
>Ga0136633_1000240_pt1 | contig 41536 bp, 39 predicted proteins | sample AntDrymeUQ832206_2_FD_105494 | JGI IMG/M metagenome (GOLD analysis project Ga0136633, IMG submission 105494) | Polar desert sand microbial communities from Dry Valleys, Antarctica - metaG UQ83 (22.06) | ecosystem: Environmental > Terrestrial > Soil > Desert | place: Antarctica: Dry Valley... | reverse complement strand
GCGGGCGCCGAAGGCGATCAACTCGAAGCCGTCGCGATTCGGCTCACTGGAGGAGTTGCTCGAGATCTACGAGCACTGCCGCCGAGAGGGGATCGCGATCTACGGCGGCGGCCAGGGTGAGGTCGAGTGCGGTCGCGGACAGATCCAGTACCTCGCCTCGCTCTTTCACCCCGAGACCCCGAACGACACGGCCCCGGCCGGCTACAACGATCCGGCGGTCCCCGCCGGCCTGCCGACGAGCCCGATCGACCCGGTGCCGAGCGAGACCGGCTTCCGCTGGGACGGCGAATAACTAACGCTTCGCTGACGGCGCTTCGCGTCTTATCGTCTGGGTTCCTCGCGAGTGCACCCTTAGACACCGCTAGGGGTGTTCAAAGGTGCACTCGGCCGATCAGCGACTAGCTCAGTCGCAATAGCCGCCGGGAGTGGCGGGGTCGCGCCCCTCGAGGCCGGCGCAATCCTCGAGCTCGCGCAGGCGCTCGGCGAGGACCGTCCGAGCCCCTGCCGCCGCCGGGTCTCTTGACTCGGCCAGATTCTCGAGCTGGAAGGGATCCGCGCGGAGGTCGTACTGCTCGATAACCGAGCCCGGCTCGCAGGCCCCGGTCTCGCGATTCGGCGGCAGCGAATGGTCGATGTAGATCGAGCCGCCGGCCCGCACCGCCGTGTAGGCGCAGCTGCGACCGATCGGAACCGGCGTGGCAGGTTCGGCGACCTCAATCAAGATCGAGCGGCCCGCGAAGCCGGACGTCCGGCCCTCGGCCAGCGGCAACAGCGAGCGGCCGTCGAGAATGCGGCAGCTGCCGCCGCTGCAAGGCTCGGCGCCGGCAAGCTCGAGCACGGTCGGGACGACATCGAGGGTCGCGACCGGCAAGTCGCTGACCGGCTGCTGTTGGGCGTCGCGCGGCAGTCGCAGGGCCATCGGGACCCGGATCGCGGGCTCCAGCGCCCGCGTCTTGCCCGCCTTGAGTCGGTGCTCGCCGAACAGATAGCCGTTGTCTGTCATGAACAGAAAGGCGGTGTTGCGCAGCTCTCCGGAGCGGCGAAAGGCGCGGACCAGCGCAGCCACGCCACGATCGACGCTCGCCAGCGACTCGGCGACGCAGCGATAGCGTCGGTCCAGCGATCTGACCTGGCGTTCATCCAGGAGTGGGTGATCCCGCTCCCAATACGGCTTGTCGGTGGTGTCGAGCTCGTTGAATGCGGGAGTGCGTGGCGCGCCGGGGATCGGCGACGTGCCGATGTCCCCGACTTCGGGAAAGGCGCTGCCGATGCAGGCTTTGTTGCTGCGGACGCCGGCGCCGCGGTGCGGGGCGAAGTGATCAAGCTGCAGGTAGAGGGGGCGACGGCCGTCGACGTTGCCGCGCACAAAGCTCTGAGCGGCGCGGTTGAGGACGCGGCTGAGGTGGTCGCCGGGGCGCGTTCCGTAGCGGACCCGCCGACCCTCGTCGGAGAGCTCGTAGTCGTTGTAGCGGCGCGGTGAGATCTGAGTCAGCCAGCGGCTCCAGCCCGGCGCCGGCCGGGTTCCCTCGACTTCCTCGTAGCCGTGTAGCCACTTGCCGATGTGGGCCGTTCGATAGCCGGCGCGGCGCAACCAGACCGGTAGCACCGATCGCGGCTTAATCAAGGAGCCATAGCCGTCCTGATTGGCGAGGATGCCGTGATTGTGGGGGTACTGGCCGGTGATCAGAGTGGCGCGCGAAGGGCAGCAGAGCGGCACGACCGTGACCGCGTCGCTGAAGTTCGTTCCCTCGTCGACGAGCAGCTTGAAGGTGCGCGGCATTATCTTGCGGGTGAAGCTGCTGCGCGGCTGATCGTCGGTCGTGATCACCACGATGTTGGGCTGCTCGGCATCTCCCGGAGCCGCGAAGGCCGCCGGGAGAGGCGCAGCGAGCAGCAACGCTGTGCCGAGCAGAAGTAGAAAGAGCGGTCGCATCGAGCGCGGGATCTTAGAGGTGCCTGTTAGCGTGGCGAGCCGGATGTCGAAGACAGCGTTCGCCGAGAAGCTCACCGAACAGGTCGCCAACGAGTTCGGCGCCCACCAGCAGTACGTCGCGATCGCGGTCTACTACGACGCCGAGGCACTGCCCCGCCTGGCGACGTTCTTCTACAGCCAGGCGGTCGAGGAGCGCAACCACGCGATGATGATCGTCCAGTACCTGCTCGACGCCGATCACGACGTGCGAATCCCTGGCGTCGCCGTTCCAAACGTCGGCTTCGAGGATGTCGTCGCGCCGGTGGCGCTGGCGCTCGAGCAGGAGAAGCGGGTGACCGAGCAGATCAACGCCCTGGCCGCCGCTGCTCGAGAGGAGGGCGACTACGCGGGCGAGCAGTTCATGCAGTGGTTCATCAAGGAGCAGGTCGAGGAGGTATCGACGATGTCCGACCTGCTCAAGGTCGTCGGGCGCGCCAAGGACAACCCGCTGCTCGCCGAGGAGTACCTGGCTCGTGAGTCCGCAGGCTCCGAGGCGGACCCGACCGCCCCCGCAGCGGCCGGCGGCACGATCTGAACCGGCGCGAAGCGCGCTGCGGAAACTGTGTGGCTATCGGCACGAGCTGGCGAATCCCGCTAACTTCCGCGTTGCGCGACGGGGAAAGCGTTCCGCCCCCCGCTCTCGGGGAGGAGGAGGAGAGAATGGACAACGGCGCCCGCCAAGCGGGCGCCGTTCTTTTTCGGCGCGCCGGCGAGAACCCGCGGAGCTCAGCCGCGGCAGGCGTCGCAGGTACCGAGCAGGGTCACGTCGTGCGAGTCGACTCTGAACGGAGCGCGCTCACTTATCTCGCTCATCACCACCTCGAGCTTCTCGTCGCTGAAGGGAACGGTCTTCCCACAGCCCTCGCAAACGATGTGGTGGTGATGCTCCCCGCCGGGCAGGATCAGCTCGAAGCGGGTCGGCGCGCCGGCGACGGCGACTTTCTGGACGAGACCGAGATCGGCAAGCAGGGAGAGCGCCCGGTAGACGCTGGCGGTGCCGACGCTGCGGTCGCCGTCACGAAGCTCCTGGGCAAGATCGTCGGCGTTGCAGCAACCTCCCTCGCTGCCAAGTAACTCGAGCACGGCGCTGCGAGCGCCGCCTGCGCGGTAGCCGCTGGAGGAGAGCTTCGTACGAGCGGCCGTGACCCATTCCTCACCCGTCGCCTGGGAGTGGTCATGGCCTCGCTGTCGTGTCTTCGCCATCGCGATCAATCCTATCGTTAGTCGAGAATGAGACTAAGTATCGTTTTCATCTAGGATGGCCAGGATGGCATCTAACCATTCCAGGGGACCGCTTCAGATCGTCGCCGCGACACTCAGCCTTGGGCTCCTGCTCGGAGCGTGCGGCGATGAGGAGAGCGCGAGCGACAAGCCGCAGGTCGCCGCGACCACCAGCGTCGCCGCCGACATCGTCCGCGAGCTGGCCGGCGAGGACGCAGAGGTGACTCAGATCGTCCCCGACGGCTCCAGCCCCCACAGTTACGCGCCGAGCGCCAAGGAGCAGCAACAGCTCGCCGAGAGCGATCTGCTCGTTTACTTCCATCCCGGCCTGGAAGCGGCCTTGCCGCTGGAGGAAGCCAAGAGCAGCTTTGAGCTCGCCGAGCACGCGGGCGAGTTGCGGACCTACGCGGAGGACGAAGTCGCGGAGGGTGAGCATGTGCCGGAGGGCGAGGAGGAGCACGGGGACGAGGGCACCGATCCTCATTTCTGGCTCGACCCGCTGGCGATCCGCGCCACCTTGCCCGAGCTGGCTGACGCGCTGGCGGCACTCGACCCCGATAACGCGTCCGGCTACAGGCAGCGCGCCGAGGCCTACGCCGCGGAGCTGACCCGCCTCGACGCCGAGCTGCAGCGGCTGGTCGCGGCGATTCCCGCTGCCGATCGCAAGCTGGTCACCTCCCACGACCTGCTCGGCTACTTCGCCGATCGCTACGGGTTCGAGGTCATTGGCGCGGTCTTTGGCGTCTCGCCCGAGGCGGAAGCGAGCGCGGCCGACGTCGCCGGCCTGATCGGCGTCGTCGAGCAGGCGGGTGTGCCTGCCGTCTTCGCGCAGCAGGGCGACGACGCCCAGGTCCTGAGGCTGATCGCCGAGGAGACCGAGGTGGAGGTGGTCGACGACCTCCTGCTCGAGACGCTCGGTCCCGAGGCGGACAGCTACGCCGAGATGATGCGCTTCTCCACCGGGCGGATCGTCGATGCCCTCGCCGGCTGAGTCCAGCGCTCTACGGGTCGCCGGGCTGACCGTCGGCTACGGGTCGGTCATCGCCCTCGAGGACCTCGACCTCGAGATTCCCTACGGAGCCTCGGTTGCCGTGCTCGGGCCGAACGGCTCCGGCAAGAGCTCGCTGTTCGCCGCCGCCGTCGGCTTGCTGTCGCCCCGTGCCGGCTCGATCGACACCGGCCCGCGCGGGATCGCCTGGCTCCCTCAACAGCTCGACGTCGAGCCGACCTTTCCCGTCACGGTCCGCGATGTCGTCGCGATGGGACGCTGGGGGCAGGGGCGCGATGGCCGGCGAAGATGGCTGGCCCGCGCCGACTCCGAGGACCGCGAGCGCGTCGAGGAGGCGATGGGGGCCCTCGGGATCGCCGAGCTCGCCGACCGGCGCCTGCACGCGCTCTCCGGAGGCCAACGCCAGCGAGCCCTGCTCGCGCAGGCGATGGTCCAGGACGCCGGCTTGATCCTCCTCGATGAGCCGCTGACCGGCGTCGATCGCCCGACCGCGACGGCCATCGGCAAGCTGATCCGCCGCTGGCGTGACGAGGGCCGCACCGTGATGGTCGCCACCCACGATCTCGAGTCCGCCGCCCGGGACTACGACCTGGTCCTTGCGATCAACCGGCGCGCGATCGCCTTCGGGCCGGCCGCGGATGTCTGCACGGAGGCGACGCTGCGGGAAACCTTCAGCGGCCACGTCGTCAGGCTCCACGGCGAGGACATCGTCGACACCTCTCACCACCATCACGGGGCGTCCTAGTGGGAGCGGAGACCGTCCAGCTGCTCGCCTTCCTCGATCCGATCATCGAGCCGTTCGAGGCGGAGTTCATGCGTAACGGCGCGCTCGCGGCGATCGTCGTCGGAGTGCTCTGCGGAGCGGTTGGGACGCTGGTCGTGATCCGCGGCATGGCGCTCTTGGCCGACTCCTTCGCGCACGGCGTCCTGCCGGGGGTCGCGATCGCGGTGCTCTTGACCACCGCCGACGCCGAGCCCTCGCAGGTCGCCGTCCTGGCTGGTGGGCTGGCCGGTGGACTCTTGACTGCCGCCGGGACGGCCCTGATCCTCCGCCGCAGCGGCCTCAAGGCGGACACGGCGGCGGCGCTGATGTTCGTCTTCATGCTGGCGCTGGGCGTCGTCTTGATCTCGAGGGTGAGCAACTTCGCGGTCGACCTGACCGCATTCCTGTTCGGTGACGTGCTCAGCGTCGACGCCTCGGAGCTACCGCTGACCGCAGCCCTGGCGGCGCTCGTGCTCGGCGCTTTCGCCCTCCTCTACAAGCCGATCGTTTTGACCAGCTTCGACAAACGCCGGGCCGCGGCGGCCGGGCTCCCTGTCGAGCGGATCGAACTGGCCACGATGATCCTGCTCGCGGTCGCGGTCGTGGTCGGCTTCCGAGTCGTCGGCGCCCTGCTGGTCCTCGGCCTGCTGATCGCCCCACCGGCCGCGGCCGCGATGCTGACGAGACGGCTCCCGTCGATGATCGTCCTGTCGGCCGGGATTGCGGCGATCAGCGGCCCGCTCGGCCTGCTCGTCTCCTGGCATCTGGACGTCGCGGCTGGGGCCTCGATCGTCCTGGTCGCGGTCGGGATCTGCCTCGGGGTGATCGCGCTACGGCCGTTGCGGGCTTAGGTCGTTCCGGAGGCTTCAGCGCGGCGCGAGAATCCTGGCGGAGACTCGACGTGCAGCAGCGAGCCGGCGGCGGGGACCAGCGCTCGAACAGGGCCGAGATCGGGACATTGAAGAGACGGGAGCGACGGGACTCGAACCCGCGACCTCCGGCGTGACAGGCCGGCGCTCTAACCAACTGAGCTACGCCCCCAGGGGGGATCGGGCCTAGCGGCCCGGGGTCGGCGATTATGGCAGTCGCCGCAACCCAACTGACCTGACGCGATCAGAGCGGCTGGTGGACCTTGCCGTCGCAGCGGCCCCAGATGCCCCGATCGTTCTCGCGGGCGCCGTTGCGTGAGTCGCGATAGCCGCCGAGGCGGGCGAACGGCCGCTCGAAGACGAAGACGTTCGCCCAGCCGCGGCGCAGCTGGGCGCGCCCGACGTCGAAGCCCTCGAGGGTGACGTAGCGCAGCAGCCGCCCGAAGCCGTCGCGTCGATCCTGGCTGGGATCGACGCGGAGGACGAGCTTGTCACGCCGGGAGACCATCTCGGCGAGCGGCCGCGAGGCCTGCCTGCCGCCGCACTCCTCAGCGCCGAAAACCTCCGGTGTGTCGATCCCGATCAGGCGCACGTCGTGGACCCTCCCCCGGCGCCGGACCTGGATCGTGTCGCCGTCGACGACCCTGACCAGGCTTGCCTTTTGGCTCAAGTCGAGATCTGAGCCCTCGGGCGTCTCGTTCGAGGCGGCAGCCGAGGCGCCGGCGCTGGCGCCCAACGCCAACGCCAGGAAGGCGCCTACCGCGAGCATCGAGCTGACCGGTGAGCCCATCGTTCGAGCGTAGTTGTTGTCGACTATCGACAACAACCGTGCGTTCGAGTGTTGCTTCGAGCCTCCTCTAAGCTCCGCCGCGATGAGGCTCGTGACCCACGACTCCAAGCGCGGTGCCCGGGCCGGAGCTCTCACCCCCGTCGGAGTAGTCGATGCCTGGGACGCACTCGGCCGGCCCGACGGTGAGCCCGAGGGCAGCAGCCCGAATGGAACCTCGCCCACGGGCGTCCGAGCGCTCCTCGCCGCCGATCTCCTCGGCGAGCTCGCAGACGCGGTCGAAGCGGCCGACGCCGGGATCGCCGATGCGACGTTGCTTGCCCCCGTCCCCGATCCCGAGAAGCTGATCTGCATCGGGCTCAACTACGCCGACCATGCCGCCGAGGCAGGGATCGAGCCCCCCTCCGCGCCCACCTTCTTCGCCAAGTTCGCGAATGCGCTCGTCCCCCACGACAGCACCGTCTCCCTCCCCGCCTCCAGCCAGAAGGTCGACTACGAGGCAGAGATTGCGTTCGTCGTCGGAAGGACCGCCAAGCACGTCCCGGTCGCCTCGGCGCTCGACCACGTCGCCGGCTACACGCTGCTCAACGACCTCTCCGCCCGCGATCTACAGATGGCGACGCCGCAATGGATGCCGGGGAAGATCTTCGACGGCTCGGCGCCCTGTGGGCCGGCGCTGGTCACCGCCGACGAGGTCGGCGACCCAACCGCGATCCCGATCGCGCTTGACCTCAACGGCGAGCGGATGCAAGGATCGAGCAGCGCACAGCTGATCTTCGGCGTCGCCGAGCTGCTCGCGCACCTCTCGACCCTGACCACGCTGCTCCCCGGCGACATCGTCTCGACCGGGACGCCGGCGGGCGTCGGCAGCAGCCGCCAGCCGCACGTCTGGCTGCAGGACGGCGATGTGACTGTGGTCAGCTCGCCGGCTCTGGGCGAGCTACGGACGAGCTTCGCCCGCTGACCCACCGCTGCTCCGCGAAGATCGTGACCAGGACGTAGGGGGCAAACCAGAGGATGAAGAAGTAGAACCAGTGGGAGGAGCCGATTTGGGTCGCGATCAGGAGTGCGGCGCCGAGCGCGGCGATCTGCACCGGCGTGCGGGTGCGGGGGATGAAGAACAACGCCACTCCCAGCAACACAGGGATGACCCTGACCACGCTCTGTAGCCAATCCAGCGACGGCGCCAGACCCCAGACGCTGAACGGCGACCCGCGCGAGGCTTGATAGCCGAAGGTCCTGTCGTAGAACTCGCGCAGGCCGCCATCGGGGAGCAGTGGCAAGAGCACGATCGCCCAGAACGCCACGAAGACCGCGCTGAAGATCAGCGCCGAGCGCCAGCGCCGCTCGCCCGTCCCGGCGGCGAACAGCGGCGCCAGCGCCAGCGGCCCGAACTTCGCCGCCGCCGCCAACCCGAGCACGAAGCCCCGCGCGGGCGCCGAGCTGACGACGAGCAGGGCGCCGAGGAGTCCCGCGGCGACCAGCGCGTCGTTGCCGTTGGAGTTGAGCGCGTAGAGCGTGTAGGGGTAGGCGAGCCAGGCGTAGGCAAGGACGATCCCGAGCGCGCTCCCCTCGGGCCCCGCCCGCAGCCGGCGGCCGAGCAGAAGCAGGAGGCCGACGACGAGCAGGTCGAAGAAGATCGCGGCAGCGTGAGCGGCGGGCAGCGGCTCCAAGCCACCCCCCCACGGGAAGGCCTGCTCGAAGGGGACATAGGTCAGGTAGTTGAACGGACCGTAGGAGTCGCCGCGATCGATCAAGGGCGTCAGCTCGCCGTCGTAGATCTCTTTCCCGTCGGCGATCCGGTCGGCTCCGGCGACCCCCGCGAAGCCGATGTCGATCACCTGCGAGTCGGCGATGTTCATCCCGATCCGGAACAGGGCGAGGACGACGATGCCGACTACCAGAAGGCGAATCGGAGCCCGCGGCACGATCGCGCCCTGGCGAAGCTTCGGGAAAAGCCCCGCCGCCGCCATCCGCACGAACAGATAGGCCAGGATCGGATAGATCAGCGGCACCGACAGCGTGATCTCGCCCTTGTTGAAGAAGAAGTGCGAGACGCTGAAGCCGAGCAGCGCCAAGAGGTCGAGATGGAGCAGGCGGAATGGTCGCTTCGGGTCGATGAAGGGGAGCAGGAACAACAGGCACAGCGGCAGCCAGACCCAGGTCTCGCTGACGTTGCCCGAGACGGCGCCCTCGTAGCCGCGGGCGAGCTTGACCTCGACCTGGTGACCCTGCCAAGCCTCGATCACCGTGCCGTCGTCGCCGATCACGACCTGGGCGACGGGCACTGCCGCCGCGTAGTCGAGCTGCCAGCGGTCGCTGCCGCGGGTGGAGATCGTCCTGCGCAGCTCACCGTGCTCCTCGGTCTGCTGCTCAACCACCTCGGTCCCGGCCGCGATCCCGAGCACTTCCTCGGGCGTCAACGAAAAGCCGGGCGGCGCCGGATCGCCCGGATCGACCTCGATCAGCTCGGCAGGCGGCTCAGCGCCGAACGGCGGCTGTCCGGCCGGGTTCTCGGTCGCTTCAGCCGGGGGCGGGAGGATCGAGAGGGCCACGAGCGCCAGCAGCGCCGCGAGCGCCAGACGCGCGGCGAGGCTCGGAAGCCGGATCTGGAAGCTCACCGCCACGATCGCCCGCCAACCTAGTCGACTGCTCTCCGATCAGGCCGGAGCTGAGCAGGAAGGCATCGGCGCTCTCCACCGACAGCGGCCGGCTGAACTCGTAGCCCTGGCCGACCTCGCAACCGAGCTCGACGAGCCAGCGGCGCTGCTCGGGGCTCGAGATCCCCTCGGCGACGACCTCGAGGCTGAACGCATGGGCGAGCTCGGCGATCGCGCGGATGATCTCCTCGGCCCCTTCGCCTTGACCGATCGCGGCCACGAAGTAGCCGTCGATCTTGAGCACGTCCACCGGCAGCCGCTGCAGGTATCGAAGCGAGCTGAAGCCGGTCCCGAAATCGTCGATCGCCAGCGAGACGCCGATCGCCTTGATGCGGTCGAGCAACTGCAGGCTCTCCTCCGCGTCTCCCATCAGCATCGACTCGGTGATCTCAAAGCGGACTACGGAAGCGTCGAGCTGAGAGTCACGGAGGGCAGACTCGATCTGATCGACGAGACGCTGGTCGCGGAGCTGGGCGACCGAGAGATTGATCGAGACATAGAGATCGGTGTGCGCGGGGTAGCGAGCCCGCCACAGGGCGATCTGCCGGCAGGCGCGCTCGATCACGAACGCACCAAGCTCGGTGATCAGCCCGGTCCGTTCGGCAAGCGGGATGAACTGGCCGGGAGCAAGCTCGCCGCGAGTCGGATGATTCCAGCGCAGAAGGGCTTCCAGCCCGCGGATCCGGTTGTTTGCGAGCTCGAAGATCGGTTGATAGGCGAGTGCGAACTCGCCACGGGCAAGCCCGAGGCGCATCTCAGCCTCCAGCCGGCGCTGCTCGGCCAAGACGCCGTGCATCTCCGGCTCGTAGACAGCGTGGCGACCGCGACCTTCGTCCTTGGCTCGGCGTAGGGCGATCTCGGCGTTACGGATCCGCTCCGCGGCGCTCGCTCCGGTCGTGGCGCTGCCGATGCTGACCCCAATCGAGGTCTCGCTGTCACCAAGCTCGAACGGCGCCTTCAGCGCATCGGCGATTCGACGTGCCAGCGTCTCGACCTCGGCGTGATTGGTCAGGTCCTCCGCCAGCACCGCGAACAGGTCGCCGCTGAGGCGGGCGACCGTGTCGGATGGACGAAGGGTCGCTCGCAACCTCGCCCCAACGGCCGTAAGCAACTCGTCCCCGAGCCCGTGGCCGTGGCTGTCGTTGAGCTCGGCGAACCCGTCTATGTCGATCGCGAAGACGCCGACGTCGCTCTCGAGTCGATCGGCCCTGCTGATCGCACGGGCAAGCCGATCCATCAAGAGAACTCTGTTCGGAAGCCCGGTCAGCGCATCGTGAAACGCCTCGAAGGCGGCCTCCTCCAGCGCCTCGGCGTGATTCATCGCCAGGGTTGCGTGCTCGGCGAAGGAGCGCAGGATCGGTTCCTCACGGCCATCCCATGCTCGCCCCGCCGTGGCCGCGATGCAGAGCACGGCGACCGGCTTCGCGGCGCGATGGATCGGCGCATAGGCGGCGCTTCCGAGTCCGGCGGCGGCAAAGTCCCGCTCCAGCTCCTCGATCGGGCCCTCGCAGAGGACCACCTGATCCCGGGCGAGCGCTGCGGCGGCCTGACCGCTTCCCAGCCCGTGCTCCTGGCCGAGCGCAAGCCGGACCGGATCGCAGCCAATCGCGGCCGTGATCGTGGTCTTGTCGAGGTCGGCGGGATCGCGAACCCGGACGACGGCCACGTCGGCAGCCGTCAACTCCGCGACCGCGACGACGACCGCGAGCAGGATCTCGTCGATCGGGCGGCGGTCGACGATCAGCCGCTGGATTGCCGCCAAGCGCTCAAGCAGGACCTGGCGCTCCTGAACCTGGACGAGAAGACGGGCGTGCTCGTCGGCGCGGCTGTCGGTCGTCTCTGCGATCTCCATTTCCCTTCGGAGCGGCTGCCGAGCCGTGGCAAAGCCCGACCGATCGATGATAAGGGCAGGAGCGGCTCGGCGGGCCGAATCCCGACGGCATGGATAATCCCGGCCATGACCTCACTCCCCCGATTCCGGCCCTCGCGGCTCGCGGCCACCCTCGTCCTCGGGCTGCTCATCTTCGGATGCGGCGGCGATCAGGGTGGCGATGACTCAAGCTCACCGTCGAGCGATCCGTCGAGCGACGGCGGCGACACGGCGCCGCTGAGCGTCGTTGTTGACCCGGAGACCGCCTCTCCCGGGGACAGGCTCCAGGCGCGGGTCCTGAACGAGACGGAGGAGGACTTCACCTACGGGCTGAGCTACGAGCTCGAACGCGAGGTCGACGGCGGGTTCGAGCTCGTCAAGACGCCGCCGCGCGCGGTGATCCAGATCGGGCTGATCGCGAAGCCCGGCCGGCAAGGTCCGCCGGTCCGGGTCGAAGTGCCCGATGACGCGGAGCCGGGGACCTGGCGGGTCGTGCTCTTGCGCGATCTGCCGGAGGTCGGTGACCTTGCCGCGGAGTTCGAAGTTGTCGGCTGATCGAAGCGGCGGGATTGCTTACACGCGGGCCGGCGAAGGACCACCGCTGGTCCTGATCCATGGGCTCGGCGGCGCCCACGCGATCTGGGAGCCACAGATCGATGCGCTCGCCGCAGAGCGCGACGTGATCGCGCTCGACATGCCGGGCTTCGGTGCCTCGCCGGTGCTCGAGGAAATCTCGCCCAGCCCCGCGGCACTGGCCGCGCGGATCCTCGAGTTCCTCGCCGAGCTCGGCGTCGAGCGCCCTCACCTCGCCGGCAACTCGCTCGGCGGCTGGGTAGCGCTGGAGATGGCGCTGCAGGCGGAGATTGCGAGTCTTTGTCTGATCTCACCGGCGGGGCTGTGGCGGCGCGCGCTGGGTCCGCGATCGTTCGACACTCGGCAAGCGGCGCGACTAATGCGACCGCTGATCCTGGCTGCGCTGCGCCTGCCGGGGCCGCGGGCGAGGATGCTGCGGAGCACGGTGGGGCACCCTGAGAAGATCTCGGCGAGGATCGCGGCGATCCTGATCAAGGGCTGGATCGACGCCCCCGGCTACGCGGCCGCCAGCGCCGAGATGCGCAGCGGGCGCTTCGAGCATCCCGAGAAGATCGACGTTCCGACGACGATCATCTGGGGAGAGCTGGACCGCCTGGTCGGCCCGCCGAAACCCGAGCGACGGCCGCCGAATACGCGCTTTCTCTGCATTCCCGACATCGGCCACACGCCGAACTGGGACGATCCGGAGCTGCTCGCCGAGCTGTTGCTCGAGGCGAGCTCGGGCACTCGAGTCGGGATTAGCGTTTAGGCACTTAGCGAAGCTCGCGATCGAGCAGGCGCGCCAGTCGCTTGCGCAGGGCTGCGCTGCCCCCACGGTCGGTCGCGATCAGATTCTCGAGCTGGTCCGGATCGGCGCGCAGGTCGTAAAGCTCGGCGCCGCGACGGGGTAGCTCCCCGTCGCGGTCGGCGCGCAGCTCCATGTAGAGATAGCCGGGCGTGCGGATCGCGTCGTAGGTAAAGCTCTCGGTCAGGCTGATCGGGATTGCGCGATCGCCGGCCCGCGGCTGCTCGGCGCCCTCGAGCGCAGGCCGCTGGGAGAGCCCGTCGAGAGCACGACAATCCGTGCCCGCTTGATCGGCGCAAGGCTGGGCGCCGGCGTAGTCGAGGAACGTCGCGGCGAGATCGACGTTGGAGGTCAGGGTCGAAAGCTCGCCGCCCTCCTGCTCGGCTCCGCCGGGCGGCAGGAACGCCATCGGGATACGCAGCGCCGGCTCATACGGCAGCCGCTTGTCCTCGGGGAGGCGGTGCTCACCGAAGAAGTAGCCGTTGTCGGAGAGGTAGACGATCAGCGTCTCGTTGAGCTCGCCGGACTGCTCGAGCGCGTCGACAACGGTCTCGACGCCGCGATCGACCGACTGGAGGGAGGCGAGGGTGCAGCGCCAGCGCTGGGTGATCTCGGCGATGTCTGCGGCGTCGAACGGGCGGCGGCGGGAGACCCAGCGGCCCTTGTCGGAGATGTCGGCCTCGTCGAAGGAGGCCGGCTCGGGAAGCGGCGCGGCGGCGAACGGCTCGTAGTCGGCAGCGTTCTCGGGCTGGGGCGAAGCGCCGCTACAGGGCTCCGCCGATCCCGGCGCGACGGTGTGGGGAGCGTTGTAGGCGAGCCAGAGGAAGAAGGGAGGCTCGTCGTCGCCGGCGCTGTCGGCAACGAAGTCGGCGGCCTGCTCGGAGAGGACCGTGGAGGCGTAGCCGTCGGGCCGGATCCGCTCGCCGTCGTCGGAGACCTCGAAGTCCTGGTAGCCCGCGTAGCCCATGATCGAGAACCAGCGGTCCCAGCCAGGGGCAGGCTGCGCGTCTCCGACCAGCTCGTAGTTACTGAGGTACTTGCCGATCAATCCGGTCTTGTAGCCCGCCCGCTGCAGCCAGACCGGGAGGGTGTTCTCGGGGTCCTTCAACGATTGATAGCCGGGGTCGTTGGTCGTGACGCCGTGGTTGTGGGCGTACTGGCCGGTCAGAAAGCCCGCTCGCGCCGGGCAGCAGAGCGGCGGCGAGGCAATCGCCTCGGTCGCGATGACGCCTTCGTCCTCGAAGAGACCGTAGGTGTAGGGCATCACCTCGGAGTTGAAAGTCGAGGTCGTCTGGTCATCGGTCATCACGACGACGATGTTGGGAGCGGAGCGGGCCGGCTCCTCGCGCTCGGCGACCGGGACCGTCTGCGCGGGGGGTGGGTCGTCGGAGCCGCAGGCGGTGAGGATTAGTGCGGCGGTGAGGGCGACGATGAGCAGTGACCGAGGAGGGTTCACGCACGGATCATTGCGGACGGGTTACGTCCCGGCGGCGTCAGCAGGAAGCCGAGCCGCGATAATCACCGCGGGCGGTTAGCTCAGTTGGCTAGAGCACCCGCTTTACACGCGGGGGGTCGCCGGTTCGAGTCCGGCACTGCCCATTCAAACGCCATACCCTCAGCCCATGGACCTCGGCATCGAAGGTCGTGTCGCGCTGGTGATGGGCGCGAGCCAGGGGATCGGGCTCGGGGTAGCCCAGGTGCTGGCGCGCGAGGGCGTCCCGATCGCACTCGCCTCGCGTTCTGCCGAGCGCCTCGAGGCGGCAGCGGCAAAGATCGAAGGCAAGACCGCGGTCCTCCCTGCCGACTCCTCCGACCTCGACCAGATCGCGACGCTACCGAGCAAGGTGGCCGATGCCCTGGGCGCGGCTCCGACGATTCTCGTCGTCAACACCGGCGGGCCGCCGCCTGGCTCGGCGCTGGAGCACGGAAGCGAAGACTGGGAGGAGGCCTACCGGACGCTCGTCCTCGCCCCACGGGCGCTGATCGACGGCTGCCTGCCGGGGATGCGAGCCGAGGGCTGGGGGCGGATTGTCAACGTCTCCTCGACCTCGGTCCGCGAGCCGATCCCCTCGCTCGCCCTCTCCAACATCCATCGCCCCGCCGCCGAAGGCCTCTTCAACACGCTCGCCCGCGAGATCGCCGCCGAGGGAATCACCCTGAACACGATCGCGACCGGCCGCTTCGCGACCGATCGACAGCGTGATCACTCCGGCTCGATCGAGGCGGCCGAGGCCCGAGCCCGCGAGGAAGTCCCGGCAGGAAGGCTGGGGCAGCCCGAGGAGTACGGCGACCTCGTCGCCTTCCTCTGCTCCGACCGGGCCGCCTACATCACCGGCTCGGTGGTGACGATCGACGGTGGGATGACGAAGTCGGTCTAGACGGGCGCGACTTTGGTTAGCTCAGGTCACGCCCAGCACAGGCATCACGCGGCTGGGCGCGGCTCCGGCGGATCGTCGAGCGCGTTTCCCAAGCGTTTGGACACTTGACCACGGCTAGGAGTGGTGAAGTGTCCATTGGCTACTTGGACGGCTGCCTCAGAGTCGCGCGGCCCGCTCGGCCGGAACAGGTCGGCGGCGCCAGAGCCAGATCATCGCCGCCCCGAGCACGAACATCGCGATGCTGAAGAACTGCGCTTGGGTAAGGCCGAGCGCGACGTCCTCGTTGCGGCGAATGAACTCGATCAGGAAGCGCTCGAGCCCGGCCAGAGTCAGATAGATCCCGAAGAGGACGCCGAGCGGGAAGCGGTCCCGCCAGGACCAGAGCAACCACGCGACTCCGCCCATGGCGAGTGTCTCGTAGACGGGCGTCGGGTGGACCTCCTCGGTTGTCGGCACCGTTCCGTTGGGATAGGCCATCGCCCAGGGTCCGTCCCAGGGCACACCGTAGTCGCCGTCGCCGGAGAGCTGGCAGCCGATCCGCCCGATCGCATAGCCGAGCGCGAGGGGGGCTGCAGCGAGGTCGAGCAGTCCGAGGTTGAGGATGCCGCGCCAACGAGCCCAAAGGATTACCGCGAGCGCACCGCCAATCACGCCGCCGTACCAGACCAACCCGGACCCGGAGAAGAGTGAGCCAAGGATGTCATCGCTGACCTCGTCCCAGTTCTGGATCAGGAAATCGATCCGCGAGCCGATCAGCCCGCCGAGGGCGGCCACGAAGGCCATCTCGTACGACCAGTCGGGGACGCGGTCAAGCTCCCCGAAGCGCTTCCAGAGGAGCCAGCCGGCAGCGATGAACGCCAAGCCGAACATCAGCCCGAAGGTCTGAAGCGTGATTGGTCCTAGGTCGATCTCAGGTTGCATGGGTGAGTGTCAGGTTGGACAAGTCGGGGTGAAGCTGCATCGAGCCCGCCGTATCGGATAGCCCCGGGGAGAATCGAACTCCCGTTACTGGGATGAAAACCCAGCGTCTTAACCACTAGACGACGGGGCCGGGGACAACGGGCGCTGAGTCTACGTCAAGGGTTCTACTCAACCGACCAGCCATTCCAGCAGCGCCTTCTGGGCATGCAGGCGGTTCTCGGCCTGATCCCAGACGGCTGAGCGCTCGCCGTAGAGGACCTCGGCGGTGATCTCCTCGCCGGGGTGGGCGGGCAGGCAGTGGAGGACTACGGCGCGACCGCTCGCAGCGGCGAGCAGGTCGGCGTCGACGCGGTAGGGGTCGAGCGCGGCGCGGCGGGCGTCGGCCGTCTCCTCGTCGCCCATGCTGATCCAAACGTCGGTGTAGATCGCGTCGGCGCCGGCGACTGCCTCGCGGGGATCGGCGATCAGCTCGGCATCGGCGCCGTCGGTCAGCGTGTAGCCATCGGGCGAAGAGACAACCACCTCGCAGCCGGCGATCCCGCCGAGCACTGCGAGCGAGCGGGCGACGTTGTTGCCGTCGCCGACATAGGCGAGCCGCAGACCCTCGAGTGAGCCGAACCGCTCGCGCAGGGTCTGCAGATCGGCCAGCGCTTGGCAGGGATGGTGGAGCGGTGTCAGCGCGTTGACGAGCGGGATCTCCGCGGCTGCGGCGAGCGCCTCGACCTCTTCGTGGGAGCCCGAGCGGATCACGATCGCGGCGACGAAGCGAGACATGACCCGGGCGGTGTCCTCCGCCGACTCGCCGCGCGAAAGCTGCATCTCATCGGCACGAAGGATCAGCGGATGGCCGCCCAGCTCAGCGACGCCGACCTCGAAGGAGACGCGTGTGCGCGTCGAGGGCCTCTGGAAGATCAGCGCGACCGAGCGGCCCGCGAGCGTTCGGCTCCCCTCCGCCGGACGATCGGCCTTGAGCGCATGGGCGCGGTCGAGCAGCGCCGTCAGCTCGGCCCTGTCGAGTTCCGCTCCGCTGAGAAAGTGCCTTGACACGAAGCGCGGCAGCGTACACCCGCGCGCGCGAGCGGGCAACTGCTGCCGCCGCGACGACCCGGATACTTCCCTGCAAATGGAGGTTCGCGCACTCAGTTGGAACCTCTTCCACGGTCGCGACCATCCGCCGGAGCGGGAGCTCAACACCTGGCGCTCGCGGCTGTGGCGGATGACCGAGCGATCAGAGACCCACGCCCAGGTCAATCGCGATATCTACGCACAGTTTCGCGATCTGATCGCCGACGCCGACTGGGACGTGGCACTCCTACAAGAGGTGCCCCCGCGCTACGCGGAGGCGCTGACGATCGACTCCGTCGCCGAGCCGCACATGGTTCTGACCTCGCGCAACGTGCTGCCGGTCCTGCAAGGCGCGATCGCCAGGCTCAACCCGGACCTGATCGCCTCCTGGGAGGGCGGCGCCAACCTCACCCTGGTTCGGCCACGCCTGGAAGCGCTGAAGATCGTCGAGCGCCGCGACTTGCTGCTGACCCGCACCCCCGAGCGGCGTCGGATGGCCTTCACTCGACTCGCCGGCGGCCTCTGCATCGCCAATCTCCACGCGAGCGCTGGACCGGGGCCCGCGAGCCGGGAGGTGATGCGAGCCGCCGCGACCGCCTACGGCTGGGCGGCGGGAGCGCCGCTGATCTTCGGCGGCGACCTCAACTCTCGACCCGCGGTCAGCGCCGCGCTCTTCAACCGCCTGAGCCAGCGCTACGACCTGACCGGCGCTACGAGCGATCAAGCGATCGATCACCTGCTTAGCCACGGCCTCGAGTTGCTCGAGCCCGCCAACCAGTGGCAGCAGGAGCGCCGCGAGCTTCCCGACCCGACCCACAAAGGTCCCGGGCAAGCCAAGGCGATCCGCCTCTCCGACCACGCTCCGGTCGCAGCGGCCTTCGTAATGCCCGCCGCAGATTCCTGAGCTATGGTCGCAGGACGCACGCCGCGAAGGCGACGTTGAGCCGACGCGGCATCTATCCCATCCCCTGACTTAGGAGCGACCGATGGCAGCAAAGAAGACCGGCACCCGGCGACCCGCGGCATCGCGCTCGGCAGCTCGCCCCGACAAGAGCGTCGAGGCGTTCCGCGACGCCCTCGAGAAGAGCCTCAGCCTTTCCCGCGAGCGGATCCAGGAGGTCGCCGACGACGCCGTCAAGCGCGGCCGGATGAGCAGCAAGGATGCCAACGCGCTCGTCTCCAACTTCGTCAGCAAGGGCAAGAGGCAGACCGAGGACCTGCTCGGCAGCTTCGAGAGGCTCGTCGACAAGGCGCGGAGCGATCTCGAGAAGCGCGCCGCGCGTGCCCGCAAGGAGATTGACAGGCAGGCCAGGCGCGCCCGCAAGCGGACGACCGGGGTGAGCCGACGCGCTCAGAGTGCCGGCAAGAAGGCCACCAAGACTGCCCGCGGAACTGCCGATCCGGCGCTCGTCGGAGCCGACAAGGCCCGTCGCCAGGCCGGCGTTGGGGACAGCTTCCCGATCAGCGGCTACGACGCGCTCAACGTCGCCCAGGTCAAGACCCGGCTCGCCGATCTGACCAAGCCCGAGCTCCGCAAGGTCCGCACCGTGGAGAAGAAGGGCAAGGCGCGCAAGGGCATTCTCGACACGATCGAGAAGAAGCTCGCCGCCTAGAGGCCCAATCTCCAGCCCGGAGCCAGATCAGGCGACCGCGACGCCGCGGCGCTCGCGCCCACAGCGCGGCGAGGAGCTGGAGCTCCGGATCGACTCGCTCGCCCAGGGCGGGCGGGGCGTCGCGCGGACCGGCGAGGGCTTCGTGATCTTTGTTGGCGGCGCCCTGCCCGGCGATCTCGTCCGCGCCCGGATCGGAAAGTCGAAGCGCTCTCATGCCGAGGCCGCCGCGATCGAGCTGATCGAGGCGGCGCCCGCTCGGATCGCGGACACCTGCACTCACGGCGGCGAGCCGTGTCCGGGAGCAGCCTGGCAGGGGCTCCCGTACCAGGCGCAGCTGGCTGAGAAGGAGCGTCAGACCAGCGAGGCGCTCGAGCGGCTCGGTGGCTTCGACGGCTTCGACGTGGAGCCGATCGTCGAAGCGGTCGAGCAGTGGCGCTACCGCAACAAGCTCGAGTACTCGTTCGGGTCCGCCGCCGAAGGGGACCCGGAGCCGGCGCTCGGCTACCACGCCCGCGGCCGCTGGGACACGGTCATCGACGTCGAGGACTGCAAGCTCGCCTCCGCGGCGAACAACTCGGCCCGCAACCGGATCCGCGGCTGGGCGCGGGCCGAGGATCTGGCCCCATTCGACAGCGCTGACGGCTCCGGAATCCTGCGCAACCTGATCGTCCGCGACGGTCGCCGAACCGGGCAGATCCAGACCCGCTTGGTGACGACGCCGAAGCGGATCCCCGAGCCGCCGGTCGATCTCCACACGGTCGTCGAGAGCGAGCGCAGCGGCACCGTCGGCGCGACCGGGGCGCTTGGGGCCGAGCACCTGCACGAGCGCCTATGCGATCTCGATCTACGCGTCTCGGCGCTCGCCTTCCTGCAGACCAACACCGAGACGGCCGAGCAGCTCTACGCGACGGCGCGAGAATTCGCCGCGCTGACGAGCAAGGAGCGGCTCTTCGACATCTACTGCGGGATCGGCACGATCGGGCTGACGATGGCAGCGGACGCCGCCGAGGTCTGGGGCATCGAGACGGTCCCGAGCGCGATCGAGGACGCCGAGCACAACGCCTCCGCGAACGGGATCGGGAACGCCCGCTTCCGGGTCGGCGACGCCCGGGTCGGGATCGGCCCACTGCTCGAGGAGGCCGGCAAACCGGACCTCGTCGTCCTCGATCCTCCCCGCGCCGGGCTATCCCAGAAGATCGTCCGCCGCGTCCTCGAGTGCGAGCCGAAGCGGATCGTCTACGTCTCCTGCAACCCGACGACGCTCGCCCCGAACGCCCGCCAGATCGTTGATGCCGGCTATAGGCTGACCCGCGTGAAGCCGGTCGACATGTTTCCCCAGACCCCCCACATCGAATGCGTCGCGTTGCTCGAGCGAACGGGAACGACGAATAACCCCGCGGCATCCTCCGCTGCGCCTCCGGGTGCCGCTGAATGACCCAGCTGCGTGGATACGGCGCCGCCGCGGGGCTCGATCCTGAGGTTGCCGAGCCCCTTGCGGCCCGCTGCGCCGAGCTCGGCTTCGCCTCGATGTGGTCGAACGACCATCCCGCCGCGAGCGGCCTTGAAACTCTCGGCGTCTTCGCTGCCGGCTCGGACAAGCTTGACCTTGGCGTCGGCGTGCTCGCCCTCGACCGCCACAGCCCGGCCGAGATCGACGCGAAGATCACCGAGGTTGGCCTCGATCGCTCGAAGCTCTGGATCGGCGTTGGCGCCGGCTTCTCCGAGAAGCCGCTGACGCGAATGCGCGAGGCGGTCGGCGAGTTGCGCGAGGCGGTCGCCGACGTGAAGCTGGTCCTCGCGGCGATGGGCCCGAAGATGTGCGAGCTGGCCGGATCCGACTACGACGGCGCCTTCTTCAACTGGATGACCCCGAGCTTCGCCCGGCAGGCCCGCGAGCGGGTCGAGCAGGGCGCCGCGGACGCCGGCCGCGAGATGCCGCCGATCTTCGGCTACGTAAGGACCGCCGTCGGTCCCGACGCGGAGACCCGCCTCGCCAAGGAGGAGGGTTTCTACCGCGACCTCCACGACGGCTACCGGAACCACTTCGAGCGACTGGGCGAGCGCCCCGGTTCCGTTGGCGTCGCCTTCGAGCGAACCGAGGAGATCGGCCCCGCCCTGGAAAGCTACGCCGCCCTCGACACAATCGTCGTCCGTGGCCTGGCCAGCGCCAAGCTGGACGCGATGGTCAAGGTCGCCACGGCCGCCGCGACCTGACGAGGCTCCGAGGGCAGGCCCGGCGCTCGAGTCAGGCCGCCGGCAGCCCGCCGCCCTGGGCGAAGAACAGAAACCAGACCCAGAAGGCGGCGCTGACCAGCAGCGTCGTCATCACGAAGAGGCGTTCGACGCCGCTGACGCTCGTGTTCTTCCCTGCGCCCTCGGTCATCCCCTGCATCCATGGCGAGCGCGCCGGACCGGTCGCCTCGGCGCCCACCCCGAGCCGGGCCATTACCCAACCCGCGAAGAACAGCACGGCGACGTAGGTGGCGATGATCCCGGCCAGGATCAGCACCGCGACGCTGAAGCTGAGCGTCGTCGCACCGCTCTCGCCCTGCAGCTGGGAGCCGATCCAAACCCAGCCGAGCGGGACGCCGAAGCCGATCGCGGCCGCAGCGACGATCGTGACAAGGTTGACGATGAGCCCGCGAGTCGCCTTCATCCCCGCAAAGGTACCCATCCGGGACGGCGTTCGGCCTGGCTCAGTAGGGCGGTAGATCCTCGTACCAGTTGCCGAGCACGCGGAAGGCGCGCCAGAACTCCTTCTTCGGCTCCTCCGCATCGAGCGAAGCGTCGATATCGGGCGTGAAGATGGCATCGATCGTCGGCGTCAGCGGCTGGGTCAGCCCGGGCAGGGCCTGGATCTCCGTCGCCAGCGGGATCTGCAGGTCGTTGAGGCACTCGAGCGCCTTCTCGCCCATCACGACGATGCAGCGTGGCTCGATGATCGCGACCTCCTCCAGCAGGCGGGCCACACAGCTCGGCGCCGCTTCGGCGGGATCGGCGACCGGGCACTTGACGCAGACGGTTCCGTAGACGACGAGCGGCTCGATCCCGAGTCGCTTCAAGCTCTTCATGACAGCGTTGCCGGAGCGGCCGTAGAAGGCGACCCCTTCCTCGATCTCCGCCGCTGCGGGCGCGTGCTTGAGCAGCATTACGTCAGCCTGGGGATGGCCCGAGCCGAGCACCGGCATCAATCCTCCGCGCGGGCACTCGGAGCAGTCCTGCAGCTCATGCGTCAGCAGGTTGAGCTCGCGAATCGCGCGCTCGAGGTACTTCTCCTTGATCTGGTCATCCGTAGTTGGCACCGCGGGCGACCTCTTTGACGGTCCCACTCCCTCTCCTCTCGGATGCAAGGGCCTGCCCGTCAATGAATCAACTCTTGCCGCGTCGCGTCGCCCCGCCGGCGCGGCGCCGAGCGCGGTCGCCAACCCGCGCCCGCCGCCTCCCACCCTTGACGGGAAGCGGGTTGCTGACGTCCTTGCGGCCGCCGGCCTGAGGCGACTGCATCCATTTCAGGGCCTGCACATAGACGAGGTTCTTGTGCTTGCGGACGATGTCGGCATCGCGCATCGCCTCGAGAAACTCCTCGGCGCCGTCGAAGTCGTGGACACGAATCCGGACGCTGCCGAGCGCCTGGGCGACGTGTCCGTCGGAGCCGGCGCCCGGGATCAACCGGTACTTGGCGGCAAAGCGCTCCGCCTCCTCGTTGAAGCCGCTGTAGGCGACGCGTGGATTGAAGACCTCGATGATGTCGATCTCCTCGACGATCTCGAGCAGATGCTCGTAGTCGGGGACGGAGTGGAGCCGGTCGAAAGGATGGGGCACGTAGATCAGCCCGCCCTGGCGGCGAATCTCGGCGATCGTCTCGGCCATCGTCATGCCGCGCTCGATCTTCTCCTCGAGGAAGAGGCCGATCACCTCACCCTGCTCGGCGGTCTTGACTTCCTCGCCGACGATCACCTTGATCCCGCCGATCCGCTCAGCCGCCTCGCGGGCGGCGAGGGCCCCGGAGATCTCGTTGTGGTCGGTGATCGCGATCGCCCCAAGACCGCGGTCCTTGGCCGTCTCGAGCAGGACCTCGACCGGGGTCGCGCAGTCATTGGAGTGGTCGGTGTGCATGTGCAGGTCGATGTCGATCATCGGCCGCGAAGCGATCCGCTTGGCGACCGAGCGGTTGCCCCTCGGATCCCGGCGTCGGGCGGAAAGCCGCTCATAGATCGCCTCCGTCTCGGCGACGACGTCGCCCCAGGGGCGGGCCGAGCGCTTCCCGGCCGCGGCCATCCGCTTGCGCAATCCCGCGTTGGCGACGAGCCGCTCAATCTGGCCGGCGAGCGTGATCGCGTCCCCGGCGGGGAACAGGAAGCCGGACTCATCGGCGGCGAGCAGCTCCCCGTAAGCGGGGATCTGTGCGGCCACCGGCACAGCCCCCGCGGCAAACGCCTCACGGATCACGGCAGGCGCGGCGCGGGGGCCACCGGAGGTGACACAGACGACGTCGGCCGCCGCGACGAGCTGGTCTGGTGAGGCCGTCTTGGCGGTGAGCAGCGTGATCCGCTCGGCCAAAGCACGGCTGAGGCGGAGGTTGGGGACGGCGGAATCGTCGACCCAGATCGCCGCCTCCCAAGCGAGCTCGAGGGGCAAGCGGCGAAGTGCGCGGACAAAGAGCCTCAGCGCGCCGCGCTCCTCGCGTCCGCAGTAGGCGATTCGGACCGCCCTCTTGCCCGCGGGCAAGCCCGCCCCCGCACCGGGCCAGAAGCCTTCGCCGACCTCGCCTCCCGGGGCGACGATCTCGTAGCCGCCGGCGAAGAAGCGCTCCATCAGCTCAGCCGTCGCCGGGCCGGTCGCGGTCCGCGCATCAAGCCGGCCGAAGAAGATCTCGACCAGTGGGCGAGCCACCTGAGTCGAGAGGATCCGCTCAGTCGGCTCGTGGAAGCTGCCGACGTTGAGCGCCTGCGAGTGGCGCAAGGCGGCCGAGGAGACGCTCGGGGCGAAGGGGTCGTGAACGTGGACGATGTCGAAGTCGACCGCGCTCATCAGCGTCTCGAGCGAGCGGCTGGCGTCGAGGGGCACGGGTGCGGGTCGCGACTTCGACCCCTGCGGCAGGGGGATGCCTTGGCCCACCGCCAAGAGCGGCGGACCGCCCTCGCTGGCCCGCTCACCGCTCCACTCCGAACCGAACAGCGCCGCGCCGTGATCCTGTCCGGCCGCCCTGATCGCCCGCCTGGACTCGCGTACCGCTCGCCTGCTCAAGGTCGGCGCCGCGACCACGACCTCGTGACCGCGCGCTGCAAGACCGGCCGCCGCCCGGGAGACGAAGCCGTTGACCTCGTGGTGAGCGTCCCACGGATAGGGCGTCACATGGGCAATCCTGAACCGCTCGCGTCGCGCCACCGATCCAGTCTAGATCGCCTCCCGTTCGGGTCGTCGAATCCGGGCTAAGCTCACAGCGAAGAACGAAGAGGAGTGGCGGTGGACACCTACGACTACGTGATCGTCGGCGCCGGGTCGGCAGGCTGTGTGCTCGCGGACCGGCTCAGCGCGGACCCCCGCACCTCCGTGCTCTTGATCGAAGCGGGCGGCTCCGACCGCGATCCGAAGGTGAAGATCCCGGCCGCTTTCCCCCAGCAGTTCCGGACCAAGATCGACTGGGACTACAACTCCGATCCGGAGCCCGGCTGTGACAATCGCTCGCTCTATATCCCCCGCGGCAAGATGCTCGGCGGCTCCAGCTCGATGAACGCGATGCTCTACGTGCGCGGCCACCGCGCCGACTACGACGGCTGGCGGGATCAGGGTTGCGAGGGCTGGGGATGGGACAGGGTGCTGCCTTGGTTCATCCACTCCGAGCACCGCGAGGGAGCGCACTCCCGCCTGCACGGAACCGGCGGCCCGCTCAATGTCGCCGATGAGCGCTCGCCGAGGGCGCTAACCGACCGGATGATCCGGACCGCGATCGAGCTCGGCTTCCCGCTCGACGACGAATACAACGACGGCGACCCCAACGGCATCTCCCCCGTCCAGGTCACACAGAAGAACGGTCGCCGCTGGAGCAGCGCCGACGCCTTTCTGCGCCGCGCCCTGAAGCGCGCCAACCTGACCGTCGAGACCCACTCGATGGCGCTCGAGATCAAGCTCGAAGGCCGGCGCGCCGCCGGAATCAGCTACCGGAAGCGGCGCAGCAACCGCTTCGCCCGCGCCAACCGCGAGGTGATCCTCGCCGCCGGGTCGATCGGCTCGCCGCAGCTGTTGATGCTCTCCGGGATCGGCCCCGCCGAGGCGCTGCGCGCCGTCGGTGTGCAGTCGCGGGTCGATCTCCCTGGCGTCGGTCAGAACCTCCAGGACCATCCCTACCTTGTCTGTGTCTGGGACTCGACAAAGGGGGGCTCACTGCTCGGCGCCGAGAAGCCCAAGGCGATGGCGGAGTTCCTGCTGCGCCGATCGGGGCCGCTGACCTCGACCGCCGCAGAGGCTTTTTTGTTCACGGAGTCGAAGGAGGGGCTGCCGGCCCCCGACCTGCAGCTTCATCTCGCGCCGTGCTACTTCGTCCAGAACGGCTTCGAGGAGTACACCGAGGAGCACGCCTTCACGATGGGTCCGGTCCTGATCGCTCCGAAGGCCCGCGGCGAGATCAAGCTGCGCTCATCCGACCCTGCCGAGAAGCCATCGATCCTCGGCAACCACCTGACCGAGCCCGACGACCTCGCGGCGATGGTCGAAGGAGTTCGGATCGCGATCGGCCTGACCGAGACTGGGCCGCTCGCCGAGGCGACCGGTCGTCGGATCTACCCGCCGCCCGGTGTCGGCGACTCAGACGCCGAGCTCGAGGCCGACATCCGCAAGCGGGTCGAGCTGCTCTACCACCCGGTCGGAACTTGCAAGATGGGGACGGGCGATGACGCGGTCGTCGATCCCGAGCTTCGGGTCCACGGCGTCAAGGGCCTGCGGGTGATCGACGCCTCGATCATGCCGACGATCACCCGCGGCAACACCAACGCCCCGACGATCATGATCGCCGAGAAGGGCGTGGCAATGGTCCGGGCCGCGGACTAGTCGAAGAGAGATCCGGCGGACAAATCAGCGGTAGCCGACGACGGCCAGCTCGAGATCGGTGAGCGTGGCAACGTTCGAGTTGCTGCAGGTATCGCTGATCTCCAGCGTCAGCGCGCGGGCCGTCGGCGTAGCGGGCGGGAAGAGAACCGGGCGCAGCAAGATCGGATTGGCACCGGTGACGAGATCGAACGTGGCCGCGCCGGAGCCGGGCTGGCCGGAGGCCTGTGCGATCTGCACACCGCCCAGTTTGAGTGCGACGGAGAAGCCGCCGAACTCAGCGCCGCTTAGGAAGTTGCAGGGAGCACCCGGCCTGGTGACCGTGACACGACCGATGATCTCGTCGAGTTCGTCGGCTGCCTGGGTCCAGGTACCCCCAGTGGTTGCCACGGGTGTTGCCGCCCCCCCGGTCGACGGGCTAGAGGTAGGGCCGTCGTTGTCCATCCGGGCGACGATCTTCGTCAGCCCGCCGATCGGACCGGGGTCGCCCTGGAGCCCCTTGTCTCCGGTCGGCCCTTTGTCACCCTGAGGCCCCTTGTCCCCGGTGACGCCCGCCAGACCCTCGCTGTCGAGCTCACTCGGGCCGACAGCTCCGTCCTTGATCTCCGAGCTACCGACGGCGTTCGGCGCAATCTGCTTCGCCTTGACGCTGTTCTTGGCAAGCTGGACCGCAGCGTAAGAGACGCCGCCGAGGGCAACGAACAAGGCGATCGTCGCGATCACATTGGCGTACGTCAGGCGCGAACGAATCGAACCGCGATCTCCCCCCGATGTTTCCACTGGAGTCGACCCCAGCACTGCCCCCTCACGAGGGAGCCGGGCGTCGCCGGGCCCCGGGCCTCGGATTAGACCGTTACTCGTCGTCGAGTCCCGGGATCGGGTCGATCGGGAGCTCGCCATAGATCGCTTCGAGCTCGTTTAGGTCCACCTGATCCTGCAGCCTCCCGGCGAGGCGCTTGAAGCCGACGAGGCTGCGCAGGGCGGCGACCCGAACGGGCTGTCCGTTCCAGTCGGTCATAGCGGCTCGGCGGGAAACCGTGTCGTAGTCGAGCGGTGGAAGACCACCGCGCATGACATCGACGATGCCGTGGCGACTGTTGACGCGAATGCTTGTAGCGGCGGCGACTTCCTCCGTGGTCAGGACCTTGTCGTCACGCAGCCGCTTGGCATCGACGCGCTCAAGGAAGCGCATTACCGCGGCGTCGGCCGCCGTGCCGTCGGGCACAAGCAGGTCCGAGTCCTTGGTCGCCCGCACGTAGCCGTGAAAGATGACGCTGAAGCCTCCGATCACGACGTACTCCAGCTCGACCGCGTTGGCGTCGGCGACGACGCCGGTTAGATCAGGACCAGAGAGCTCGTCTGGGTGCATGGCCCGCCTTCACGGACGCGACGAGCAGGGACACGGCCTGCTGGGAGAGGTCCTGACCCTGCTGGAGCCGTTGGGCCGGCGTCAGCGCCATATTCGAGGCCCGCAGTTGCTCAGCCTCTTCGCGGTTGATCTTGGCCCACTCGGCCTCGTTGCCGGGGGCAAGCAGGGGGTGGGTGCGGGCAGCCATGCGCTCAATTCTACGCGCGCCAACAGGCTGCGCGAACCATCGCAACTTGGTCGCACCCCCAGAACCAATCTTCCACGGTTCGGGGATGGTCGAAGCCGCAGCTAGCTACGCGCCAGTGGTCTCCTCGACCTTGGCAGCGACGTCGCCGTCGCCGCCTTTGGCCTTGCTCGCGGCGCCGTCGCGGCTATAGGCGGCGATGAACTCCTCGGTCTGCTCGCGGGCATCCTCGTCGGGACGCTGGTTGTGCGGGCTCTTCATCAGGTATGAGGAAGGCCCGTCGAGCTGGCCGGCGAGGCCGTTGTTGAGCGCCAGCTTGATCAGGCGCACAGCGTCGATGACGACGCCGGCCGAGTTCGGCGAGTCCCAGACCTCAAGCTTGAGCTCGACGTTGAGGGGCACATCGCCGAAGCTCTTGCCCTCGAGGCGGATGTGTGCCCACTTGCGGTCGGTCAGCCACGGCACGTAGTCGGAGGGGCCGACGTGGACGTCGTCGTCGGGCAGCTCGGTGCCCATCACCGAGGTGACGGCATTGGTCTTCGAGATCTTCTTCGAGTCGAGCCGCTCGCGCTCGAGCATGTTGAAGAAGTCCATGTTGCCGCCGACGTTGAGCTGGCTGGTGTGGGCCAGCTGGACGCCGCGCTCGTGGAAGAGGCGGGCGAGCTGGCGATGGACGATCGTCGCGCCGACCTGCGACTTGATGTCATCGCCGATGATCGGCAGCCCGGCCGCGCGGAAGCGCTTGTCCCAGTAGTCCTCACGGGCGATGAAGACGGGCAGGCAGTTGACGAAGCCGACGCCGGCCTTGAGCGCCTGCTCGACGTACCACTTGGTCGCCTCCTCTGAGCCGACCGGCAGGTAGCAGACGAGAACATCGGCCTTGGTCTCCTTGAGGATCCCGACGACGTCGTCGGTCTCACCCGGCGCCTTGGTGATCCGCTGCTTGAGGTACTTGCCGAGGCCGTCGTGGGTCATGCCACGGTGGACCTTGATGCCCATCTGCGGAACCTCGGCGAACTTGATCGTGTTGTTCTGTCCGGACCAGATCGCCTCGGAGAGGTCCTTGCCGACCTTCTCGCTGTCGATGTCGAAGGCGGCGACGAACTCGATGTCGCGGACGTGGTAGCCACCGAGGCCGACGTGCATCAGCCCGGGAACGCTCTCTGCGGGATCGGCGTCCTTGTAGTACTCGACCCCTTGGATGAAGGAGTTGGCGCAGTTGCCGACGCCGACGATCGCGACGCGGACCTTGCCGTCGTCGATCCGGCGCTCGGTCGGGTTGTTTCCGTTCGGGGTGCTGTCAGTCATAGCTATTCGTGCCTCCAGGCGCTGGGTGATCTGAGTTCGTCGCGCGGGTCTCGGCGAAGATTTGAAGCGATAAGTCTTACGCGTCTCGCAGCCATAAGCAAACGGGCGGCCTGTCGATCCAAACTGGCAGACAGGCCAGGCCGGTTGCGGCCGGACGCGAGAGATAGCACCGCCGGAGGGCGGCGGTTACACGAGGTTTACGAATCCGGCGCGGACTCGGTCGCCGCGGCGGTGTCAATCTCGCGAAGGCCTCCGCGCACATGCCAGACGCGCTGAACAGTCGTCAATGCGGTCAGTCCGGCCATCACGTAGATCGCCGCGGGAAGCAGGTTGACGTCGGAGATCAGCTCCCCCTCGGCGAAGAGCAAGCCGATCGAGAGGATGACGACGCGCACGGGGCGGGTGGCGAGGCCGACCTTGCACTCGACGCCAAGCGCTTCAGCGCGGGCGCGGGTGTAGGAGACCATCAGCGAGCCGAGCACCGCGACGACGCAGGCCGCGGCGGGAAGCTCGTCTCCCTGTTCGGCGAAGTGCCAGGCGACCGCGGCGAGGACCAGCCCCTCCTCGACTCGGTCGAGGGTCGAGTCGAGGAAGGCTCCGAAGAGGCTGCCCTTGCCCGACATCCGCGAGTAACGGCCGTCGAGCGTGTCCATGATCGAGCCGATGATGAAGGCGAGCGCTCCGAGAACCCACATCCGCTGCGTGATCAAGACTGCGCCGGCCAGATTGAGCGCCAGCCCGGTCATCGAGATTCCGTTCGGCGTCAGCCGCGACTCGATCAGGCGGTTGCGGGCGTAATCGGCGAACGGTCGCGGTGCGGGAGGGCCAGCCATTGCGGGGGGAACCTAGCGCGAAAGGGAGGCGGCGACCCGATCGATCACCTCGGGACGGTCTATCCACGGCCAGTAGACGTTGGCGGCGCCCTCTCCGGAGGTGCTTAGCAGCAGCGTCTTGACCCCGCCGACGACCAATTTCGCTCTTTGACCTCGATCTTCGACGCAGTCACCGAAACGCGGATTCTCACAAATTCTGTTTGATCGCTAAAGGAGGGGGTAACAAGTGCCGATAGAACCCCGTTCCCAGTTCCGGGCTCAGCGCGTCGCGCGCGACTCTTCGCCCAGTTGCCGCGACACGTCGATTCTTCGGCAAACGCAGATAGCCCGGCCACTCGAGTCGCCCTCCCCGGCGGCTCGAGTCTTTTCTGGGGCCCCTTCTGAGCCGCCGAGTGCACCGGTGGACACCCCTGGCAGTGCTCGGAGGTGCACTCGGCGATTTTCGCGTCCTGGTTGCCGGCATACCGCGCCGTTCTCAGGCCGTCGTATCGTGGCGGGCGATGAGCGGCGGCGGTGCAAGGGAATACGCGGGGGCATGGCAGGACGGGACGTTGACGCCCGCCGTCGACCTCGACCGCCGCCCGCGGTTTCCGTCGCATCGAGCCTGGCGGCGACCGGCGAGGCGACGCGTTCGCGCGATCCGCGACCGGCTCCGGGCAATGTACGGAGAGAAGCGCAACGAGCCGCACGGCGATCCGATCCACGAGCTGGTCCTGACGATCCTCTCCCAGAACACCAGCGACGGCAACCGCGATCGCGCCTACCGAGGGCTACGCGAGGCCTTCGGTAGCTGGGCGGCGGTCCGCGACGCGCCGGTCGAAGCGCTGATCGACTCGATCCGCTCCGGGGGACTGGCGAACATCAAAGGGCCGCGCATCCAAGCTGTCCTGGCGCGACTCGGTGAGCCGATCGATCTCGAGTGGCTGCGCTCCAGGCCGCGGCAGGAGGCGATCGAGCAGCTGACGTCGCTGCCGGGCGTCGGCCGAAAGACGGCGGCCTGCGTGATGATCTTCGCCTTCGACCGGCCCGAGATTCCCGTTGACACTCATGTTCATCGGGTTGGCGGCAGGCTCGGCCTGTTCCGCCCGAGCGCAGCCTTCGAGGAGGCTCACGACGAGATGCTCGCGATCACCGATCGGGCCGACGCCTACGAGCTGCACATGAACCTGATCGAGCACGGTCGCGGCCCTTGCCGTCCCCGGCCTCGTTGCGGAGAGTGCGGGCTGAGACGGATGTGCGTAGCGTACCGGGCAGGTCTGGTCGAGCCGGTCACGTGATCTTTGCCGCCCGCCCGTGTTACAGGGGTAACGAGCGTCGGATTTTGAATCCAGCGCTCTTAAGGATCGGCAGGCCTCTGCCGATGAGAGCAAGTAACCAACGAAGGAGCGGTCAAGACATGGAACACACGCAACCGACAATCTGGGATCGCGCCGGGATGGTGGCAGTGCTGCTGCTCGTCGTCGCCTTCCTCTTTGGCACACTTAGCCCGGTACTCGCCACCGCGGGAGCCGACGACCAATTCGCCGGCAAGCGCGACGACGATGGCGAGGACGTGACCGCTGTCGACGATGACGACGACGACCAGGGTGACGACGACCCAGACGATTCTTCGTTCGACGAGGTTTCACTCGACGGTGATTCCACCGACGACTCTCTTAACGGCGCTTCCGGCGACGACTCGCTCAACGGCGCTGGCGGCGATGACGACCTCTCCGGCAATGCCGGCGACGACACGCTATCCGGCGGCGCGGGCGGCGATTCACTCGACGGCGACGGCGGCGACGATGACATCGACGGCGACGGCGGCGACGACTCGATCGACGGCGGTGCAGGCGACGACACGCTGATCGGCGGCCCTGGCGAGGACGACGTGAGCGGTGACGCGGGCAACGACCTGATCAACGTCAGCGGTGAGGGCAGCGACAAGGTCAACTGCGGTAGCGGCCAGGATGTGGTCAAGGCCAGCGGCAACGACAAGGTTGCGGCCAACTGCGAGGTCGTGAAGTAGCCGGACGAACCGGTCCTTGAGCTCACGGCTTCCTTTAGGCCCCGAGGAGCCGTGAATGAGCGAGACGAGCGACGTCCGACCACGGTCGGACGTCGCTCGTTGATCCCGAGATCAGCGACAATGAGCTGGCCAGTGGCCAATCCTGCAAATTCGGAAGTCCCCCGGACCGGTCGGCCCCCTGCCGCGCCCGAGCCCCAGAAGTCGCAGTGGCACCTCAGCGCGGGCGATCAGATCGCCCCCGGGCGCACGGCGGTCAAGCGTCTCGGTGGCGGGCTCCGCTACGAGGCGTATCTGGCCTGGGACGCTCACCTGCACGCGCTCGTGGTGATCAAGATCCTGCGTCCCGGGCTCGTCGAAGACCGACACGCGCTCGAAGGGCTGGCGGTCGAGGCACGGATGCTCGAGCTGCTCCGGCATCCTGTCTTGGTCCGCGGATTCGGTGCCGAACTCGAGGGTTCGCGCCCGCATATCGTTCTTGAGCACCTCGAGGGCCCGCGGCTCTCGACGATGCTGCGGAAGTACGGCCCGCTACCGGTCGAGCAGCTGATCCCGCTCGCCCTGCAGCTCTGTTCGGTCGCCCACTACATGGGTGCGGAGGGCATCCTCCACCTCGACATCAAGCCCTCGAACATCATCATGGGCGCGCCCGCCCGGCTGATCGACCTCAGCGTCGCAAAGGCGCTGATCGAGTCCGGTGGGATTCGCAACCCGATCGGAACCGACGCTTTCATGGCGCCCGAGCAGTGCGACCCGCAGGGCCGTGGGCCGGCCGGGCCGGCTGCCGACGTTTGGGGGATCGGAGCGACGCTGTTCCGTGCCGCGTCCGGCAGCCGCCCATTCCCCGGCGCCGACCACCATTCCGCCGTGCCCGAGGAACGCTGGCCCCAGCTAGCGAGCCCGCCGATTCCCCTCCCCGAAAAGGTTCCGCCGGAGATCGCCGAACCGATCCTCGCCTGCCTGACAGCCGATCCCGCCGCGCGCCCGAGCGCCACTGAGCTCGCGGCACGACTGGAGCCTATCCTCGACGCCCTCCCGAAGCCGCGTCTGTCGAAGCTCAAACCGCGGATGCAGCGAGCCTGAGATCGACCAACCCAGGGGCCCCGAGCGCAGCTGCCCTCCCACATCCGCCCGTTGCAAGGTAGAGGCTAGTATCCGAGCCGCAACGGGCCGCCTTTGGCTCGCCGACCGGAGATCGACCCAATCATGAGCAAGCGCAACTTCATCGCCCTCGCAGCGTTCGCCGCCTTGGTCGCGATCCTGATCCCCGTCTGGGCCCTCTCCAGGGAAGGCGAGAGCTCCTCGCCGGCCAGGGTCGCCTCCAGCGACGAGAAAGCCAAGGCGCTGTTCGAGACCAACTGCGGCACCTGCCACTCGCTCACCCACGCCGGCAGCGACGGCGTCGTCGGGCCGAACCTCGACCAAAGCGATATCGCCAAGTCCGGCAGCGAGGCGGTCCTCGGTTTCATCGAGAATGGCTCCGGTGGGGTGATGCCGGCGGGCATCCTCCAGGGGGCCAACGCCGAACTGGTCGCGGACTTCGTCGGTCGCGTCGCCGGCGAGTAGTCGCGGCGCCGACGGCGGTCGAAGGAGCCGTCTCCTCGCCGGGTCTTGCTATCGGGCGAGTCCGAGCGATTAGGGCTTTTGGAGGCTGCGCCTCTGAGCTGCTGCTGATTCCCGCCGACGCACATCTGCTACGTTGTGACTCAGATTTTCAACTCTGGAGGAAGCAACATGGGCAAGACAATTGGAATCGACCTTGGAACTACCAACTCCTGCTTCGCGGTGATGGAGGGTGGCGATCCGGCCGTGCTCGAGAACGCTGAAGGCGGGCGCACCACTCCCTCGGTGGTCGCCTTCACCGACGGCGGCGAGCGCCTCGTCGGCACGGTCGCAAAACGCCAAGCGGTGCTCAACCCCGAGCACACGATCTTCTCGATCAAGCGTTTCATGGGGCGCAAGGAGGCGGAGGTCAAGGAAGAGGAGACAATCGTTCCCTACGAAGTCGTCCCGGGACCGAATGGAGACGTTCGCGTCAAGATCGACGACAAGCAGTTCAGCCCGCCTGAGATCTCGGCGATCATCCTCCAGAAGATCAAGGCCGACGCGGAAGCGAAGCTCGGCGAGAGCGTCGACTCCGCGGTGATCACGGTCCCCGCCTACTTCAACGACGACCAGCGGCAGGCGACCAAGGACGCGGGCAAGATCGCCGGTCTCGAGGTCAAGCGAATCATCAACGAGCCGACCGCAGCGGCGCTTGCCTACGGCCTCGACAAGGAGGGCGCCGAGCAGACGATCCTCGTCTTCGACCTCGGCGGCGGCACCTTCGACGTCTCGATCCTCGAGATCGCCGAGGGCGTCTTCACCGTCAAGTCGACGGCCGGAGACAACCATCTCGGTGGCGACAACTGGGACAAGGCGATCGTCGAATGGCTTCTGACCGAGTTCAAGCGCGACCAGGGAATCGACGTCTCCAAGGACAAGCGCGCCCTGCAGCGACTCTACGAACAGGCCGAGAAGGCGAAGATCGAGCTCTCGACCGCCCAGGACACGCAGATCAGCGTTCCCTATCTGGCCGCAATCGACAACGAGCCGCGCCACCTCGACGTCAAGCTGACCAGAGCCAAGCTCAACGAGCTGACCGGCGAGTTGCTGAAGCGCGTCGTCTCTCCGGTCAAGCAAGCGATCTCCGACGCCGGTGCCCCGGCGATCGATCACATCGTCATGGTCGGCGGCATGACCCGGATGCCAAGCGTCCAGGAAAAGGTCAAGGAGCTGACCGGCAAGGACCCCCATCAGGGAGTCAATCCGGATGAGGTCGTCGCGATTGGCGCCGCGATCCAAGCGGGCGTGCTTGCCGGCGACGTCAAGGACATCCTGCTGCTCGACGTCACCCCGCTGACGCTCGGAATCGAGACCAAGGGCGGCGTGATGACGAAGCTGATCGAGCGCAACACGACGATCCCGTCGAAGAAGTCGGAGACGTTCTCCACGGCCGACGACAACCAGACCCAGGTCGAGGTGCACGTCCTGCAGGGCGAGCGCGAAATGGCCGGGGGCAACAAGTCGCTCGGCAAGTTCCAGCTGACGGGAATCCCGCCGGCGCCGCGCGGGATGCCGCAGATCGACGTCACCTTCGACATCGACGCCAACGGCATCCTCAGCGTCGCCGCCAAGGATCTCGGCACCGGCAAGGAGCAGACGATCGAGATCAAGGGTGGCTCCGGGCTCTCCGACGCCGAGGTCGAGCAGATGGTCAACGACGCCGAGACCCACGCCGACGAGGACCTCAAGCTCAAGGAGCAGGCCGAGGCCCGCAACCAGGGCGAGCACGCCGCCTACTCGGCGCGCAAGCAGCTCGAAGAGCTGGGCGAGCAGGTCGAGGAGGCCGACAAGGCGGAGATCACCGCCGCGGCCGAAGCGCTCGAAGGGGTGATCGAGTCCGGCGACGTCGCCGAGATCACGGCCAAGCGGGAGGCGCTCGAAGCGTCATTCCACAAGGTCTCCGAGAAGCTCTACGCAGCCGCGGCCGCCCAGCAGCAGGCAGAGGGCGACGGTGGAGGCGGCAACGGCGCCGGCGCCGAATCCGATGACGATGTTGTCGACGCCGAGGTTGTCGAGGAAGACGTCAAGTGACCGGCGACCGAGGCAAGGAGACGCCAGTCGAGGGGGCGGTCGATGAGGACCCCGAAGGCAACGGCTCTTTGGGGACGCCTTCGGGGTCCTCATCGGCCTCCCGCTCCGATGAGCCCTCGCCATCGAACGACCCATCGGCCTCCGCCCAAGGTGAAGAAGAGCCCGAGACTCCTCTTCAGGTTGCCGAGCGGGAGCGGGGGGAGTACCTCGAGTTGGCGCAGCGGGCTCGGGCTGAATTCGAGAACTTCAAGCGGCGCTCGGCGGGGGACGTGCGCTCGGCCGAGTTGCGGGGCCGGGGTGGTCTCGCACGCGAGTTGGTGCCGACGGTCGACAATCTCGAGCGGGCGCTGCTTGCGGCGGGGATCGACCCGGCCGGGGCCAACCAGGACGGCGAGTCGCCGAGCGAAGAGGTCAGCGCCGATCAGGCATTGGCAGAGGGCGTTGCGCTCGTCTACAGAGAGCTGCTCAACAGCCTGCAGCGGGCGGGAGTCGAGCCGTATGAGCCCTCGGGTGAGCGCTTCGATCCCTCACTCCACGAGGCGATCGCGAGCAACCCGGTCGACGGGGTCGAAAGCGGCCTGATCATCGAGACGATTGAGAAGGGCTACCGGCTCGGCGAGACCGTCCTGCGTCCGGCGCGGGTGGTCGTCTCCGCGTAACAGGCAACTCAACACCTCAGGAACAGAGCATGGAACGCGACCTCTACGAAACCCTCGGCATCGAACGGAAGGCCTCCGACGAGGAGATCAAGCGCGCCTATCGCAAGCTCGCCCGCGACTACCACCCCGACCGCAACCCCGACGATCCCGATGCGGAGGAGCGTTTCAAGGAGGTCCAGGGCGCCTACGACACGCTCAAGGATCCAGAGAAGCGCCGCCAATACGACGCCGGCGGCATGTTCGGCGGCTTCGGACGAAACGCGGGGCCGGGCGGCTTTGGCGTCGGCGACATCTTTTCGAGCCTCTTCAACCGAGGCCGCGGGGCGGCGCACGAGATGCGCGGTCGCGACCTCGAGACCGAGGTCAGGCTCTCCTTCGAGCAGTCGATGGACGGCTCCCAGGTCGCGGTGACGATTTCCAAGCAAGCCCGCTGTGAGAGCTGCGGGGGCGACGGCGCAAAGCCGGGGACATCGGCGCGGACCTGCCCGGTTTGCGACGGTCGCGGAATCGACTCACAGAGTCAAGGCATGTTCTCGATCAGCCAGCCATGCGGGCGCTGCGGCGGAGCCGGCGAGGTGATCGATGATCCCTGTCCGAGCTGCGCCGGCAGCGGCCTGACCCGCCAGCGGAAGCGCTACCGCGTCAATGTTCCCGCCGGGGTTCGCGACGGAACCCGGATCCGCTTGGCGGGCAAGGGAGAGGACGGCCCTCGCGGCGGTCCCGCCGGCGACCTCTTCGTGACCACCCGCGTGACCCCCTCGCCCGTCTTTCAGCCCCGCCCCGACGGCAACCTCGATGTCGTCGTCCCGATCACAATCCCCGAGGCGATTGGTGGCGCGACGGTCGAGGTGCCGACCCTGCGCGGCACAAAGCGCATCCGCGTCCCCGGCGGAACCCAGCACGGGACCGTTCAGCGCCTGCGCGGTGAGGGTCCACCGCGGCCCGGATCGCGCGAGCGTGGCGACATCCACTACCGCTTCGAGATCGAGATCCCAGAGCAGCTCAGCGCCGAGCAGAGCAAGGCGATCGACCAGCTCGGGCTCGCGTTCGCCGATCACGATCCGCGCGAGCGCCTGCTCCGCGACGCGCGGCGGCGTGAGGCCGAGGTCTCGGGCTCAGAGCAACCGGGAAGCGAAGATCGGTCCGCTGACTCGGGCAAGGTAGGGGCAGCTTGAGTCCCGAGCGCCCGCAGAGAGGCTTCGACCGGACCCGCGGGGTATTCATGATCTCGGTTGCCGCCGAGCTCGCCGAGATGCACCCGCAGACGCTGCGGATGTATGAGGCGCGCGGCCTGATCCGGCCCAAGCGCTCGCCGAAGAACACCCGCCTCTACTCCGAGGCCGACGTCGAGCGACTGCGGCGGATCCAGTCGATGACCGCGCAGGAGGGCCTCAACCTGGCCGGAGTCGTGACGGTCCTGGAGCTCGAGCGCAAGCTGGCCGAGGCGCGCGGAGAGATGGAGCGGCTGGAGGCGCGGGCGCAGCAGCTCGAGCGCGAGATGCAGGCGGAGGTTGAGCGGGTGCGGCGCTCGCTGCGCTCCGAACTGGTCCCCTACGGGGCCTACGAGTCGCAGGGGATCTCGGCATCACGGCGGGACGCATCGAAGCCGGAGACCGTCCGGGTCCCGATCGAGCGTAAGCGGCGCAGCGAGGGCTCGTAGCGTGATCGGCAGGAGAAGGCGTTGAGCCGAGCGGATCCCGGAACGAACCTTGGAGACGAGTTCGATCCGCTCGCTCGCGCCGGAGCTGTCGCGATCGCCGCGGGTCGTGCGGTGATCGGGCTCGGCGCGATGTTTGCCACCCGGCCGGCGCTGCGGGCGCTCGGCTTCTCTGACCCCTCGCCGGAGGCCGTCGCGCTGGCGCGACTGGCGGGCGGCCGAGACATCGCGCTCGGGATCCACGCTCTCGCCGAGACAGGCTCGCGGGACGGACTGCGCCGGGCAGCGGCGATCGGCGCCGTCGTCGACCTTGGCGACGCAGCCGCCTTCGGGGTCGGGCTGGCGAGCGGCGAGCTTCCCCGCGGGACCGCCGCCCTCAACACCGCGATAGCGCTTTCGGCCGTGGGTGCAGGCGCTTGGGTGGTCGGCCACCTCGGCCCTTCCCGCCCGTGAACGCCGCCGTTCGCCTCTAGGAGGGAGACGCGGCGCCGGTCGCCTCGATGATCTCCGTCGCCAGCCGCGCGCCGTGGAGTGGGTCTTGGGGCATTGCCGAGATCGTGAACGTGACCGCGCCCGCGGCGGCGTCGATCTCCTCGAGCTCGACGTGGGGAGTCCCCCGGAGCGGCACGCTGATCTTCTCGGCGAGCAGCTCCTCGACCGCGGCGGGTGTCATCGACGAAGGGAAGCGGGCTGTCAGCTCAACGCCCTCGGCACCCCGCAGGGGCGTCACCATCACGCCCATCAGGACGGCGTTGGGGATCAGGACCCGCTGGCCGCCCGTCAGCAGGGTCGTGTAGGAGAGGCCGAGGGCGGCGACGACCCCTTCAACGCCATCGCCACCGACGGCGCCGCCCGCGAAGCGGACCCGTTCGCCGACCCGGAACGGCCGCGTGCTGAGCAGGACCGCGCCCGCGATCATGTTGCCGATTGTCTGCTGAGCGGCGAGACCGAGGATGACCGCGGTGAAGGCTCCGCCGACCGCGAGGGTTTCGGGCCTGACCCCGGCGATTCGCAGCGAGGCGATCACGACGATCAGGATCGTGCCGAGGCGGAGCAGGAACCCGACCGTCCCCGCGGTCGCCGGGTCCATGCGCCGAAAGAGCGCCGGGGCGACGCCCATCGCGACAGCCCGCGCCAGGCCCCAGCCGATCCCGATCAGGAGGACGGCGGTGATGTAGCGGGAAGCCTTGGCGAGATCCGGAAAGAGGTCCTGGCGGAAACTGAAGAGGACGATCACGGCGGCGAGCAGAATCACGTAAAGCAGGGCGAGCCGGCGGGCGCGGCGGGCGTCGGCCGTGTGTAGTGCGTCGCCGAGACCCGCCTCCTGCCAGCGCTCGGTCTGGGTCGGGAAGGCCTCGAAGGTCGACTGCTTGATCCGGCGCATCGGCATGACGAGAAACTTAGAGGACGGCGAGCCCGGCGAGCGGGGCCGGCGGTTGTGCAATCGGCGACGCCCGGGGGTACCTGAATACACAATCGCGTCCGGGGCGGGCGCCTAGACCGGTGCTGATCTAAGTCATCACCACTTAGATTTCTTGACACCAGCACGCCAGGTCCCTAAGATGGCTTCATGCAGCCAGATCGCTTCACAGTCAAGGCCCAGGAGGCCGTCGCCGCAGCGCTTCAGCTCGCGACGATCTCCAACAACACCGAGGCTACCCCCCAGCACCTGCTCGTCGCCCTGATCGAGCAGCCGGACGGCCTCGTCGTCCCCGTCCTCAACAAGCTTTCCGCCGACGTCCAAGCGATCGGTGAGCGGGCGCGAAGCGCTGTCGCCGGCCTGCCGACCATCTCCGGCGTCGAAGGCAACCAGCCCAGCCCGAGCCCGGCCTTCGTCGAGACGCTGCGCCGGGCCGAGCGCGAGATGGGCGCCCTCAACGACGAGTACGTCTCGACCGAGCACTTCCTTCTCGCCCTCGCCGATCCGAAGGCATCGACCGCCGAGCTTCTCCCCGACCGCGACGCACTGATCAAAGCGATCGGCGAGATCCGCGGCCCCCATCGCGTCACCTCTCCCAATCCCGAGGAGACGATGCAGGCGCTGGAGAAGTTCGGCCGCGACCTGACCTCGGAGGCGGAGGCAGACAAGCTCGACCCGGTGATCGGCCGCGACGAGGAGATTCGCCGGGTGATCCAGGTGCTCTCGCGCCGGACCAAGAACAACCCGGTCTTGATCGGCGACCCCGGCGTCGGCAAGACTGCGATCGTCGAAGGCCTGGCGCAGCGAATCGTCGCGGGCGACGTGCCCGAGTCCCTGCGCGAGCGACGCGTCGTTGCGCTCGATATCGGCGCTTTGCTGGCCGGCTCGAAGTTTCGCGGCGAGTTTGAGGAGCGAATGAAGGCCGTGCTCGAGGAGATCAAGGCCGCCGATGGCCGGATCGTCCTCTTCATCGACGAGCTGCACACGATCGTCGGCGCCGGCGCCGCCGAGGGCGCGGTCGATGCCGCCAATCTGCTCAAGCCGATGCTGGCTCGCGGCGAGTTGCGCACGGTCGGCGCGACCACGCTCGACGAGTACCGCAAGCACATTGAAAAGGACGCGGCGCTGGAGCGGCGCTTTCAGCCGGTCACCGTCGGCGAGCCCGACATCGCCGACACGATCGCGATCCTGCGCGGGCTGAAGAGCCGTTACGAGCTCCACCACGGCGTCCGCATCACCGACCCGGCCATCGTTGCCGCCGCGACGCTTTCGCAGCGCTACATCGCCGACCGCTTCCTGCCCGACAAGGCGATCGACCTGATCGACGAGGCGGCCTCGCGGCTGAAGATGGAGATCGAGTCCTCCCCGGTCGAGGTGGACGAGGTCGAGCGGCGGATCCAGCAGCTCGAGATCGAGCGCCAGGCGCTCCAGAAGGAGTCCGATGACGCTTCCAGGCAGCGCCTCGAGGCAATCGAGGCCGAGCTCGCGGACCTGAACGAGTCCGCCTCGGAGCTGAAGGCCCGCTGGCAGACCGAGAAAGGCGCGATCGAGGCGATCAAGGAGGTTAAGGCCGAGCTCGGTGAGGCTGATCGTGAGGCTGAACGGGCCGAGCGAGCGCCGGACCTCGAACGGGCTGCCGAGCTGCGCTACGGGCGGATCCCCGAGCTTGAGAAGCTGCTTGGCGAGCACGAGGAGCGGCTCGGCTCGCTGCATTCGAGCGCCGGTGCGCTGCTGACCGAGGAGGTTGGCAGCGAGGACATCGCCGAGGTGATCGGCAAGTGGACCGGGATCCCGGTCAGCCGTCTGCTCGAAGGCGAGGTCGAGAAGCTGATCCAGATGGAGGAGCGCCTCCACGACCGAGTGGTGGGCCAAGACCAAGCGGTCGAGGCGGTCGCGAACGCGCTGCGCCGCTCGCGCGCCGGGCTCTCCGATCCCCACCGGCCGATTGGCAGCTTCCTCTTCCTGGGACCGACCGGCGTCGGCAAGACGGAGCTTGCCCGGGCGCTGGCCGAGTTCATGTTCGACTCCGAGCAGGCGATCGTCCGGATCGACATGTCCGAGTACATGGAGAAGCACTCGGTGGCGCGGCTTATTGGCGCGCCTCCCGGCTACGTCGGCTACGACGAGGGTGGTCAGCTGACCGAGGCCGTGCGACGCCGGCCCTACGCGGTGATCCTCCTCGATGAGATTGAGAAGGCCCATCCCGACGCCTTCAACGTCCTGCTTCAGATCATGGACGACGGCCGCCTCACCGACGGCAAGGGCCGGACCGTCGACTTCACCAACGCGGTCTTGATCATGACCTCGAACGTCGGCTCGGCCGAGATCGCCACGGAGCAGGTCGACGAGCAGATCCGCGAACGGATCCAGACCGTCCTCACCGCCACCTTCAAGCCAGAGTTCCTCAACCGGATCGACGAGACGGTGATCTTCCACCGGCTCTCGCGCACCGACATCACCCGGATCGTCGAGCTCCAGGTCGAGCTGCTCTCGGCACGAGTGCGCGAGCGTGGCATCGAGATCGAGCTGACCGAGGACGCCCGCACGCTGCTCGGCAACCTCGGCTACGACCCGACCTACGGCGCCCGTCCGCTGAAGCGCGTGATCCAGAGCAAGCTCGTCGACAAGCTGGCGCTGAGACTGCTCGAGGGCGAGTTCGCCGAGGGGAATCTGGTTCGAGTCGATGCGGCGGAAGGCGAGTTGACGTTCGCGAAGCGACCGCCCGGGCCAGCGCTCGAGGCGGTGGCGTAAAGCGACGCCGGGAGTACCCTTAGCCCTATGGAGCGTCCGACCGAGCTACCAACGCGTGCCGCAACGGGTGAGGTGGCTGAAACTGACCCCTGGCGCGACAACGAGGCAGCCCGGCTCCGGCGGCTGCGGGAAGACGGGAAGCGATCGCTTGGCAGGAACCTCAG
>Ga0136633_1000239_pt1 | contig 41626 bp, 43 predicted proteins | sample AntDrymeUQ832206_2_FD_105494 | JGI IMG/M metagenome (GOLD analysis project Ga0136633, IMG submission 105494) | Polar desert sand microbial communities from Dry Valleys, Antarctica - metaG UQ83 (22.06) | ecosystem: Environmental > Terrestrial > Soil > Desert | place: Antarctica: Dry Valley... | reverse complement strand
CTTTGCGGCGGCGCGCGCGGCGCCGCGCGACGTCGCCTTCGCCTCCGCTCTGGCTTTCGCCGCCTTGCTCGCGTCTGATGACGCCGCGCCGGACCTGCCTGCGGCGCCCGAACGCCCCGAGGCGCCGGTTCCGGCCGATCCGTTCGAGGTCCCCGAACCCGGGATGGCACCCGCCGAACCCGCCCCAGGTGAGGTGACGCGCTTGGACGAAGCGGGGCGCGGCTCAGAGTCCGAGGCGGATCGAACCGCCGCCGTCGTGCCGCCCGCGGCAAGCGCGGCGACGGCCACGGTGGCCACGACCTTTGCGGCCATGCCGCCGAGCAGCGTCGTCGCAGCGAGCGTGCCGCCGGCCGCAGCGCCCGTGCCGGCAGCCGCAGCTCCTGTGCCGCCAGCCGCAGCGCCCGTGCCGGCAGCCGCAGCGCCCATGCCGCTGGCCGCGCCGGTGGAGCCCGCGCCGACCGTGGCGCAGCTCGCGGTGCTCCCGGCGAGCGCCGCTGAGCCGATCGAGCCTGCCGCGCCGCCGCTGAGAAGCTGCTGCAGCAGCGCCGCGGCCGCCGCGGCCGGCAGCGGCGGTGCGAGCGCGGCCAGCTGCCCGGGGCGCGCGACCATGGCGCCCTTGAAGGCGCGGCATCCGGCGCAGTCGCGCAGGTGCGCACGCTGGCGGCGACCGCGCAGCACGCGCTTGTCACCGTCGGAGAGCGCCGTGCGGATCGTGGCGCAGGACATGTCGCGCCCCTCGCGAAATTGCAGCAGCGCGCTACGGGCCTCGAAGATCGTCGACTTGACGACGGCGGGTGTCACGGCGAGCGCCGCGGCGATCTCATCGTGCGACAGCCCGCTGAGCTCGCGCAGCACGAGCGCCGAGCGCTGGCGCTCGGGCAGCTCGGCGAGATCCCGTTCGAGCTCGCGCAACTCCTCGCGCTCGGCGTGACGCTGCTCGGTGGTCGCGGCGGCCGGCAGGTCCTCGGCAAGCTCCGTCGTCTGGCGGCGCCTGCGCAGCAGCGAGATGCACTCGTTGTGGGCGACCCGAAACAGCCACGGCCGCATCTGCAGTTCGCGCTGCTCGGTCTGCAGCGCGTGGTGCGCCTTGATCATCGTGTTCTGCAGCGCGTCCTGCGCATCCTGCTCGTGACGCACGATCGACAGGCAGTAGCGATACAGCGCCTGATGGTGCTCGGCATAGAGCTCGGCGAAGGCCGCCGTGTGGACGGCACCACGCGGGAACGGGCTCGCCGCTCCTGGCGGCCGCATGAGCGGGATCCTCGAGGTACTGCCCATCTGCAAAGCCACGTCCCATGTATCGACAACGCCGGCCAACGACTGAAGTTGGATGCTACCTCCAAAGCGGGGCTGCCTACCCACCAGATTTCGCTGCGGGCGGGCGCTCAGGCGCTGTGGTTGCCGGCGAACGGCAACAGCACGCTGTAGAGGAACAGCACGCCGGTGAACGCGGTCGCGAGGCGCAGGTAGACCGGCGAGATCGACGGCCGGCGGTCGCGCATGCAGGCGAGCGCGGCCGCGATCAAGCCGATCGCGAGCAGCTCGCTCAGCGTCACGAGGACGTCGACCGCGCCGACGGCCTCGGGCTCCCAGGGCTGCGGCCCGAGCGGCAGGCCGACCGTGCGCGAGATCAGCCACGCGGCGACGAGCGCGCCGTTGCCGACCGCGCCGGCGATCAGCAGCCGCCGGCTCAGCGCCTCCGAGTACACGCGCGCGGACCACAGCGCCTGCAGGACGGTGGCGACGGCGAAGCAGATGCCAAACGGCCAGTAGTCCTCGAAGTGCACGGAGATCACGGCCGCGTGGACGAGGCTCGAGGCGAGCACGAGCAGCACCGCCAGCACCACCAGCTCGTCGGCCGCGCTCTTCGGGCGGCTGAGCGCGCGCCGCCGCCAGCGGGCGGCCACGCGCTCGTCGGTGCCGCGATGCCACTGTCGCGCGAGGCCGCTGTTCAGCGCATCCAGCCGGCTCGGCGGCCGCGACCGCTGCGCCGCCTGCAATCGCGGGCGCACGCCGACGAGATACGCGACGGCGGCGTACTGGCCGAGGCCGTGAAATCCGAGCACGACCGTCAGCCAGACCCAGAACCTGCGGTCGCTGCCCGCGGCCTCCCACTCCCACTCCGGCCGGCGCAGCTGCTCGGCGGTCAGCGCGACGCCGATCACGTACGAGGCCGCGATCCAGCAGACGGCGATGTAGATCAGCGGGCTCACTGGCGCGACAGCGTTCCACAGATGGGGGGTCGTCCGCTACGCCCGCAGCAGTGGACGCGCGCCATCGCCCTCGCGCATGACCCCGAGGCTGTTCTCGCAGGCCGACGGTCGTAGATCGTCAGGTCGTCGGCGTCGGGGATCATGGCGTCGTTAGCCTGGTGTGAGATGCAGACCGAGCTTCCGAGCGAGCACGACCCGCTGGCCCTGCTCGAGCAGGCGCCCGACGACGAGTTCGCGCTGCTCGAGCTGCGGCTGGACTGGCCGCCCGAGCTCGACGTGCACCCGCAGAGGTTCCAGCTGTGGCTGCGCTTCTTTGTCCTCACCGGCGATCCGCTGGCCTGGATCGCCGACCGCGGCGAGGCGTGGGCGGCGACGACCCTGACCGACGACGTGCTCGAGCTCGACGTGTACGTCAAGCTGCCGGCCCTGCGCGCGGAGATCGAGCGCTGCGGCGGCGATCTCGGCGCGGCCGTCGGGCGCTGGGCCGCGCCCGCGATGCTGGCGGGGCTGAAGTACGAGCTCGTGCTCGCAGCCGGCGACTACCACGACCGCGCGGTCGCCGGCAAGCTTCCGCGCCTGCTCGAGGACGTCGGCGGCGATCGCGAGATGTTCGCCAAGCCGGCGATCCAGGTGCGCCAGCCGTGGGGGCCGATCGGCCTCGGCGCGCTGCAGGATCTCGTCCAGGAGGCCTTCGGCTCGGTGCAGCTCGACCGCAGTTCGGTCACGCTGGACCCCGTCGAGCCGCCCTACGACGACTGCGCCGCCTGCGCGGGCACGAGCTTTGACTTTCCGTCCGGCCTCGAGGAGGGGCGCGCGGGTCTGTGCGGCGCCCACCAGGAGGCGGCCAAGGCCGTCAACATCGCCCGCCTCGCGCACGCGCACGAGTCCAATCCGGCCGGCTGGCGCGCGATCGACAAGGCCGCGATGCGCATCAACAAGCTGCCTGAGCCGACGTTCGCCCCGCAGCCGCCGCGGATCGTCGGCGACGCGCCGTCGCGCAACGCTCCCTGCCCGTGCGGCAGCGCCAAGAAGTACAAGCGCTGCCACGGCGCCTGAGCCACGTCGGCACCGCTGCCGGGATGGCCGCGCGCGCGCGATCGTGAGAGGCTGCGGCGCATGCGCTCGCTCTCCACGCTGCTGCCGCTCGCCGCCGCCACGCTCGCCACCGTCGTCGTCGCCGGGTGTGGCGGCGAGGCCACGAAGGACCTCACCACCCTCAACGGGCCCGGGTTCTCGGTCAGCATGCCCGGCAAGCCGACGCGTAAGGAGCAATCAGTGCCGACGGCGAACGGCACGTTCAAGGCGATCTCCTACACGAGCGACAGCCGCGACAAGGCGTTTTCGATCGGCTACACGGAGCTGCCGAAGGGCATCAAGGGCGACCTGCACGGCGCGATCAAGGGCGGCGCGATGAACGTCGGCGGCAAGGTTCGCGACGAGGTCGCCACGACCTATCAGGGCTACAAGGCGCGCGACGCGCGCATCACCGGCGCGGCGGACAACAAGGGCACGCTGTTCGTGCGCGCGATCCTCGCCAAGAACCGCCTCTACCTGCTGCAGTACATCGGCGACGGCCCGAACCTCACGAAGCCGCCGGGGGCCTACGGGAAGATCGTCAACTCGCTGAAGATCAGCTGATGGCGGCCGTCGTCCTGGATCGGGGTCGTCCTGTGACCACAGGCCAGGACGCCACCAGGCGACGCCGCTTCGCCGGCGCGGGGCCGTGATCAGCCCCCGCCGGCCAGCGCCCGCGCCAGCTCGTCGTGGCCGGCGGCGCCGGCGCGCAGCACCGACCAGCGCCCGGCGTCCTCGTAGTCGCGCAGGTCGACGACCGTCGACGCCACGCCCGCGAGCTCGCCGCCGTCGAGCACGAGGCCGGCGCCGTCGCGGATCGGTGCGGCGATCGCGCTCAGCGTGCGCGCCTCCGGCGCGCCGGCCGGGTTGGCACTGGACTGCAGCACCCCCGCGCTGACCGCGCCGAGCGCGGCGACCGGGGGCGCGAGCGCGGGCACGCGCAGCCCGAGCGTCTGCGGATCGGGTCCGCAGGCGAGCGCAAAGCGGCGTCGCGGGTTGGGGACGAGCAGCGTCACCGCGCCGGGCAGCAGCTCGCGCAGCGCTCCCAGCGTGCGCGGGCCGAGCTCGGGCAGCGCCGCCAGCGCCGCCTCCAGCGCGAAGAACATGACCGCCGCGGGCTTGTCGGGCGCGCGGCCCTTGAGCTCGTAGAGCCGCGCGACCGCCGCGGCTGAGTGCGGATCGCAGGCCAGGCCGTAGACCGTGTCGGCCCCGAACAGCGCCACGCCCCCGCCGGCGATGCAGCGCTCGAACGCCTGCGCGTCCGCGGCCGCGAGCGTCACCGCCGGCCCACCACGACGCGCTCGAACGCCTGCGCGAACGCGGCCGCGAGCGTCACCGCCGGCCGACCACGACGCGCTCGATGCCCGCGAGATCGGTACGCGCATGGACATCGGCGTAGCTCGCTGCGCGCAGCAGCGCGCCGGCCGCCTGCGCCTGGCCCGCCCCGACCTCGATCGCGACGAGCCCCGCGGCAGCGGCCGCCGCCGCGGGCACGAGCCGGCGGATGACGTCGAGCCCGTCCGCGCCGGCGAACAGCGCGCCGGCCGGCTCGTGGTGTGAGATCTCCGGCGCCAGCGAGGCGCGCTCGCCGTCGCATACGTACGGCGGATTTGAGAGGACCGCGTCGCACGCCCCCACGCCGGCCAGCAGGTCGCCCTCGCGCAGCTCGACATCGAGCTCGAGCGCGGCCGCGTTGGCGCGCGCGACCTGCAGCGCCCCGCCGCTGACGTCGGTGGCGATGACGTCGAGATCGGGGCGCTCATGCTTCAGCGCCAGTGCGACCGCGCCGCTGCCGGTGCCGACGTCGACGACGCGCGCCCCGTGCGCCAGCTCGAGGCCGACCTCGACGAGCAGTTCCGTCTCCGGCCGAGGCACGAGCACGCGTCCGTCGACGAGCAAGTCGATGTGGCGAAATCCCTTGCTGCCGAGAATGTAGGCGACGGGCTCGCGCCCCACCGAGCGCCTCCGCACGGAGTTCTGGAACGCTCGCACCGCCGGGCCGGCGACCTCGCGCGCGGGGTCGGTGAACAGCGCGCTGCGCGACACGCCGAGCGCGTCGGCGAGCAGCAGCTCCGCATCCAGCCGCGGCGTGTCCGAGCCGGCCGCGCCGATCGCGATCACCGCGGAGTCCAGCGCCTCGCGCACGGTCACGCCGCCGAACCCGGTCCTCACAGCCGGCGACCGGTGGCCACTCATTCCTCCAGCGCGCGGCGCTTGGCATCGTTCTGCAGCGCGTTCGTGAAGTCCTCCAAGTCACCCTCGAGCACCTCGTCGAGGCGATGCACGTCGAGCTTGATGCGGTGGTCGGTGACGCGCCGCTGGCTGTAGTTGTACGTGCGGATCTTCTCGGCGCGCTCCCCCGTGCCGACCTGCGAGCGACGGTCGGCGGCGAGCTCGGCCTGCTGCTCGGCGAGCGCCTGCTCGTAGAGGCGCGCGCGCAGCACGCGCATCGCGCGCTCTCGGTTCTGCAGCTGGGACTTCTCGTCCTGCATCGAGACGACGATGCCGGTTGGCTTGTGCGTGATGCGCACGGCGGAGTCGGTCGTGTTGACCGACTGCCCGCCGGGGCCCGAGGAGCGATAGACGTCGATCTGCAGGTCGTTGTGATCGATCTGCACGTCCACGTCCTCGACCTCGGGCAGCACCGCGACCGTCGCGGTCGACGTGTGTGTGCGGCCCTGGGACTCCGTCGCCGGCACACGCTGCACGCGGTGCGTGCCGCCCTCGAACTTGAAGATCGAGTAGGCGCCATCACCCTTGATCGCGAACGTGTACGCGCCGTCGCTCGCCTCCAGCAGCTCGACCTTGAAGCCGCGGCGCTCGGCGTACTTGGACAGCATCCGGAAGACGTCGGCGGCCCACAGGCCGGCCTCGTCGCCGCCGGCGCCACCGCGGATCTCGACGATGACGTCCTTGTCGTCGTTGGGGTCGCGCTCGACCATCGCCAGGCGGATCTCCTCTTCGAGGCGCTCGATCTCCGCACGCGAGTCGCCGAGCATCTCGCGCACCTCTGCGTCCTCGGTCTCGTCGAGCATCGCGCGCGCTTCCGCCTCGTCGGCGACGGCGGTCCGCCACTGCGCGGCGAGCTTGTGCGCGATCTCGAGCTGGCGGAAGGCGCGGCCGGCCGCGGCCGCGCGGTTGCGGTCCGCGAACACGTCGGGATCTGACATCTCGCGCTGCACGTCGGCAAAGCGCGCCTCGATCTGCTCGACGAGTCGCTCGATCACGGCGACGAGGGTAGTGCAGGGCGCTCGGACGGACGCGTTTGTTCATAGACATTGCACGTGCAATTCATCCTAATTTCGCTGCGAGGCTCAAGGCGAGCGGCGCGCCGTCCGATGTACAGCAACGTGGGGGCCAGGTCGATCATCCGTCCATCGTCCGATGTCGATGCTTCAGCGACCCCTGGTCGCGACGTCCACGCGAGCGGCGCACTCGACCGGCTGACGCGGTGGGCCGCAAAGGCGCTGCGCGCGCCGCTGGCCTTCGTCTGGCTCGACGACCGCGCGGGCCAGGTGGTGACGAGCGTCGCCGCGCCGACGGCACCGGCCGACGCCGAGGCGATCGCGGCGCTGTACGGGCGCGTGATCACCAAACGCCGAGCGCACGCCGTCGGTGACGCGCGACAGGACGCTGCGGGGGATCGCCATGCCGGTCCCGTCGCCTTCGTCGGCGCGCCGCTGATCGACAGCACGGGCCACATGCTCGGCTGCTTCTGCGTCGCCGACGCGCTCCCGCGCGTCTGGTCCTCGCACGACATGGAGCTCGTCGAGGAGCTTGCGATGTCCGTGACGACCGAGCTCGAGCTGCGCACGGCGCGGGCCATGGCCGAGCGCGAGGAGCGCTGGAGCGACGGTCAGCAGGCGGTGCTCGAGCTGATCGCCGCACGGGCGCCCCTGGAGCAGACGCTGACGAAGCTGCTGCACGTCGCCGAGGCCCACGCCCCCGGGATGCTGGCCTCGATCCTGCTCTACGAGTCCGCCCGTCGCGGCCGCGGCGTGCTGCGCCACGCCGCCGGCCCGAGCCTGCCGCGCGCGTTCAACAGCGCCGTCGACGGCCTCGAGGTCGGCGACGGACAGGGCATCTGCGGCACCGCCGCCCATCGCCGCGAGCCCGTCGTCGTGCTCGACGTCACGTCCGACCCGCTGACCGCGAGGTTCGTCGAGCTCGCGGGGGAACATGGGCTGCGCGCCGGCTGGTCGACGCCGATCCTCTCCAGCGCCGGTGACGTGCTCGGGACGTTCGCGCTGTACTACGGCGCGCAGCGACTGCCCAAGCCCAGCGACGAGTTCGTCATCGACCGCTCGATCGACCTCGCGCGGCTGGCGATCGAGCAGGTTCGCGACGCCGAGGCGCTGCGGCGCAGCGCAGCGCAATGCACGCGCGCGCGCGCGAGCCGACGGCGCTGCAGCGCGTCGCGACGAGCGTCGCCTCCGAGCCTGACCGCGAGGTGCTCTTTGCGCTCGTCGCCGAGCAGGTCGGCGGCCTGCTGCGCGCCGAGTGCGGCTACGTCCTGCGCTTCGCCGACGCCGAGCGCTACCGCGTGATCGGGTCGTGGGGTCGCAACCGCGCCCATCTGCAGAAGGCCGGTCAGCTGGCGACGCAGTTGCCGGGCGGACTCGGCGCCGAGCTTCGGAGCGGCCGCCGGGCCAAGCGCCGCAGCGTCGGGGCCGGCGAGGGGCTGTTTCACTACCGCCACCGCATCGGCGCGCCGATCGTCATCGACGACACCCCATGGGGCATGGTCGTCGCGATGCGCGACCGGCTCGGCGCGTTTCCGCGCGACGACGAACAGCGGATCTCGAGCTTCGCGCAGCTGGCGAGCGTCGCCGTCGCCAACGCCGACACCCGCGCGCGCCTCGCCACCCAGGCCCTGACGGACCCGCTCACCGGTCTCGCCAACCGACGCGCCTTCGACGAGCGCCTCGCCGACGAGACCGAGCGCGCGCTGCGCCACGATCGCGCCCTGTCGGTGATGCTCGTCGACGTCGACCACTTCAAGGCGGTCAACGACCGCTACGGCCATGCCGCCGGCGATCGCGTGCTCGTCCACCTCGCGCGCGACTTCGAGGCGGTCATGCGCCAGGGCGGCGACCTGCTTGCCCGCGTCGGGGGCGACGAGATGGCGATGATCCTCGGCGACTGCCCGCCCGACCAGGCGGCCGACGTCGCGGAGCGCATGCTCGCCGCGATCGGAGACCATGCGTCGCTCTCCGCGCGCCACAAGGTGACGCTCTCGATCGGCGTCGCCGGGCTCGCCCCCGGCTCGACGGCGGACGAGCTGCTACGCCACGCCGACCAGGCGCTCTACAGCGCCAAGGACTCGGGGCGAAACCGGGTCGTCTCCTACGAGGAGCACATGGCTCACAGCCTGCGCCGCTGAACCCGGCTGCGCTAAGCCGCGACCTCCATCCCGACGCGCTCCTCGTCGCCGGCGTCGCCGGGCGTCTCGACGGCGAGCACGACCTGCAGCGCCGCGATCGCGACGGCGAGCTGACCGGCGTCGGGCTCGCGCGTCGTCAGCAGCTGAAGCTTCATCCCCGGCGCCATCAGCGCGCGCGCCCAGCGCTTGGAGCGGTTGCGCCCGAAGCACTTGATGACCTCGAACGCGAGGCCGGCGACGAGCGGGATGCCGATGACGCGCGAGGCGAACAGCCAGTACCAGGCGGGCGTGCCGAGCGGGGCGAAGACGACGATCGCGACGACCATGACGATCAACATGAAGCTCGTCCCGCAGCGTGGGTGCAGGCGGCTGAAGCGCTGCGCGTTCTCGGGCGTCAGCGCCAGGCCCGCCTCGTAGCAGGAGATCGCCTTGTGCTCGGCGCCGTGGTACTCGAACACGCGCCGCAGCGCCCGCATGCGCGAGACCGCCCACAGGTACGCCAGAAAGATCGTGATGCGCACGAGCTTCTCGACGAGCACGAAGACGAGCGAGTTCGGGAGCCGGTCGGCGACGAGGCTCGTCAGGCCGACGGGCAGCAGGAAGAACAGGCCGACGGACAACGCGAGCGCCAGCGCGACCGTGCCGATCCACGTCGCGCGCGAGATCGGCTTCTCGTCGGCGGGCGACTGCGCATTGGCCGCGATCCCGAGCGCCCTGATGCCGAGCCGCAGCGACTCGCCGAGGGCGACGACGCCGCGCACGACCGGCAGGCGCAGCCAGCGGTGGCGCGTGAGAACGGAGACGAGCGCAAAGCTGCGGACCTCGATCGCGCCGCGCGCCGCCTCGTGGGGATCGGTTCGGCGGCCGCCGGCGAGCTGCTCGGCGGCCGGCAGGCGAACGGCGACGGCCCACGTCGAGACGCCGCGCATCATCACGCCCTCGAGCACCGCCTGCCCGCCCACGGGCAGGTCGTTGCCCGCCTCGATCGAGCCCGTGCTGCGCCGCTGTTCATCGCCGGCGGCGGCCAAGGGCGGGACCTACGTGCCGGGCTGGCGCTTCGCCGCGCGGCGCTTGAAGCGGTCGACGCGACCGCCGGTGTCCACGAGCTTCTGACGGCCCGTGTAGAAGGGATGGCAGTTCGAACAGATCTCGACCTTGATGTCGGACGTGGTCGAACGCGTGGTGAACTCGTTGCCGCAGGTGCAGCGCACGTGGGCCTCGACGTACTCGGGATGAATGTCGGTCTTCATGGTGCTGACCAGTCTATCGACCGGCGGCGGGCGCTCTTGAGGCGCTCAGCGGATGAGTGGACACCTGCGCTGCAGGCCGTTGTCCTCGTCGGCCTCGTCGACGCGGCGATCGGCGTCGACGAGCGCTGCGACGCTCGCGCCGGGCGCGCACGCCGCGGCGACGACGACGACCTCGGCCTGCGCGCCGGCCGCCAGCGCGGGGACCTCGCTGACGCCCTGGGCGATGCGCACGGAGGACGCCCCCGCCGGCGAACGGCCGTCGTTGCGCACGACGAGCGTGTAGACGGCGAGCGCCGGCCGCGCGTCGAGCACGGCGCGCAGCGCGCCGGGAACGAGGTCCGGACGCAGGTCGGGCTGCCGGCAGACGGGGGTGCGCCGGCGCTCGGTGCGCACGACGGTGCCGTCCGCGCGGTTCCAGCGAAAGCGCACGCTGGCCCGGTAATGCGCCGGGACCCGCAGCCCATCGACGCGCTTGTGGAAGACGAAGCCGGCGCGGTCGGGCAGCGAGGACTCCCAGACGCCGAAGCCCTCCACGCCGCGGACCCTGCGCCAGAGCTTCTCCCCCGAGCGCCGGCGCAGCAGCTCAAAGCGCATCTGCATCCTCGTGGCGCCGGAGATCGCGGGCATCGAGCCGACGAACGACGCGACGCGCCCGGCCGGCAGCGGGCTCGTCTCACAGGTCTCGAGCGTCGCGCGCAACGGCGGCGCCGGCGCCTGCGCGACGGCGACGCCCGCCCCCGTGAGGAGGCAGGCGGCGACGAACGACCCGATCCATGCCGCGCGATCCATGCGCTGCTATGACAGCACGCGAGCGCGCAAGTTGCGGGGTTTCGTTCGGACCCGGACGAGTTTGTGGGTGGCGCCGTGCGGCGGCGGCGCCTCAGGTGTTCTGGTACAGCGGCCCGTCGCCGCCCTCGGGCGTCGTCAGGCGCCCGCCCTTAGCGGTGATCGCGCCGCACTGCACGCAGTTGGTGTAGTTCACGATCACGTCGACGGCGCCGCTCTCGGGCGCGTCCTCGGGGATCTCGTAGACGCCGGCCGGACACATCCAGGCCCACGTCTCTGCGATCTCGCGCGGGACGCGCTTGCGCACGCGAATGTGGTTGGGCGCGTCGTCGCGCGTCGAGTTGTGAGTGATGTAGACCGACGAGAGCTTGTCGAAGGTGTACCTGCCGTCGGGCTTGGGATAGCCGTCCTTCGTGTCGCCGACGAACATCTTGCGGGCGTCGTTGCGATGCCAGTGCCAGCGGCCGCCGGGAACGCGCCCCTTGCTCATGATCATGAGGTTCACGATCGGGCCGCCGCGCAGAAAGCCCTTCTGAAACGGCTGGCGGGTGTTGCGGACCTCGTAGAGCTCCGATCCGATCGACGACGCGTCGACGGCCTGCTCGTAGGACTCGAGGTCTGAGTCGCCGCGCTTGAGCGCCGCGTAGATCGCCTCGGCGGCGAGCCTGCCCGACTGGATCGAGTGGTGCACGCCCTTCAGCGCGACCGTGTCGACCATGCCGCCGGAGTCGCCGGCGAGCAGCGCGCCGGGCATCGTGAGCTTCGGCATCGACCAGTAGCCCCCCGCCGGCAGCGCCTTGGCGCCCCAGCTCACGCGCTCGCCGCCCTCGAGGACGTCGCGCACGAGCGGGTGCAGCTTGAACTGCTGCAGCAGATCATGGGCGGAGGTCGTCGCGTCGGCGTACTCCAAGTCGACGACGAAGCCGATCGAGACGTACGACTCGCCGGTCGTCTCGTCGTTCATCGGATAGATCCATGTGCCGCCGATCTGGCCGTACTTGGGCGACAGCTTCAGCGGCCACGGCCCGATCGTGTGGATGATCCGGTCAAGCGGCTTCGAGACCTTCCAGACCTCCTTGACGCCGAGCTCCCAAACCTGCGGCTCGCGCCCGTCGGCGAGGTCGAACTCTTTGATCGCGGCGCCCGTGAGATGACCCCAGCAGCCTTCGGCGAGCACCGTCGCCTTTGCCTTGACGTCGGTTCCGGGCTCATAGTTGCGCAGCGGCTCGCCGTCCTTGCCGCGACCCTTGTCGCCGGAGCGCACGCCGACGACGCGGCCCTTCTCGACGATCAGCTGCGTCGCCGCGGTCTCCGTGAGGATGTAGGCGCCGGCCTCTTCGGCGACGCGCTGCTGATACCGCGCCAGCGCCGAGACCGACACGATCTCGTTGCCGTGGTTGCGAAACGGCGGCGGCGTCGGGATCCTCCACGCGCGCTTCTCGGAGGGCAGCAGGTAGACCGCCTCCTGCTGCACCTCGCCGAAGGCGAAGCCCTCCAGGCGCCAGTCCTTGCGCGTCATCTGCGGAAACAGCTCCTGCAGCGGCCCCGGGCGCATGACGGCGCCGGAGAGATTGTGCCCGCCGCACGTCCTGGCCTTCTCGATGACCGCCACCGGGACCTCCCCGAGGGACTCCAGCAGCTCCTCGTCGTCGCCGAGCAGCGCCAGCAGGCGGTTGGCGCACGCCAGGCCGGCAGTGCCGCCGCCGACGATCGCGACGCCGACCTCGATCAGCTCGTCCTCGTCGTCGAGGCTGCGCTTGATGAACTCGCCCTGCGAGTCGACCGGCGGCGGGTAGTCCGCCGGCGCGCTGGCGTCGACGAGGGGCATCAGTGCGCCACGGTCCCTACGCTCGCTTCGCCTTCACGGCCTCGGTGAGCTTTGGCAGGATCTTGTTGAGGTCGCCGACGATGCCGAGGTCGGAGTACTCGAAGATCGGGGCGTTTGCGTCCTTGTTGATCGCGACGATGTGCTCCGAGGCCTGCATGCCGACCTTGTGCTGGATCGCGCCGGAGATGCCGGCCGCGAGGTAGAGCTTCGGCGCGACGGTCTTGCCGGTCTGGCCGATCTGCGTCGAGTACGGGTACCAGCCGGCGTCGACGACGGCGCGCGTGGCGGCAACGGCGCCGCCGAGCGCTTGGGCGAGGGCTTCGCAGAGCTCAAAGCCCGCGGCCTTGCCGAGTCCGCGGCCGCCGGCCACGAGGTAGTCGGCGCCCTCGATGTCGACCTCCGCGCCGCGCGCCTCTCCGCGCGTGACCATCGTCGCCTTCGTCGAGAACGCAGACAGCTGCGTGCTGACGTCCTCGACCGCCGCCGCGTCGGCGCCGGGCTGCGCGATCTCGAAGGCGTTCAGGCGCCCGATGATGATCCCGCGGTCCTTGTAGCGCGATGTCGAGATCGACGAGTCGCCGTGGATCGGGCGCTCGGCGGTGAGCTTTGAGTCCTCGACGTTGACCTTCGTGACCTCCATCGTTACGCCGGCGTTCAGCCGCGCGGCGAGGCCGGCGCCGATCTCGAAGCCGAGCAGGCCGCCGCCGAACAGCGCGTAGCCGTGGCCGCCGGCGTCCATGACGTTCGCCATGACGTCGATGACCGGCTGCGAGAGGCCCTCGGGTGCGGCCTTGTCGCGAAAGACCTTCGTCGCGCCGTAGGTGCCGAGCGACGCTGCGAGCTCGTCGGAGACGTCGCCGACGACGACCGCGTGCGCCTCCGAGCCGAGCCCGGCGGCCAGGCGCGCAGCCTCGGAGACGGCGCCGAGCGAGTTCTTGTTGAAGGCGCCCTCGTAGTGCAGGGCGAAGACCAGGATGTCGGAGCTCATGCCAACAGCTTCCGTTCGTCAAGCCAGGCGATGATCTTCGCGACCGTGTCGTTGGTGTCCTCGTCCTCGATGATCGTGCCGCCGGACTTCGCGGGCGGCGCCTTGAAGTCGCCGCAGACGACCTTCGAGCCGGCCTCGCCGACGTCCCCGGCGTCGATGCCGGCGTCGGCGATCACGAGCGCTTCGAGCGGCTTCTTCTTGGCGCCCATGATCGCCTTCAGCGACGGGTAGCGCGGCTCGTTGATCGCGTCGCCGACGGAGATCACGGCGGGCAGCTCGATGTCGACGGTGTCATAGCCGTACTCGGCCTGGCGCTCGCAGCGCAGCGAGCCCGCGGAGACGTCCATCTTGATGACCTGCGTCAGCGAGGGCATCTTCAGGTGGTCCGCGACGACCGCGCCGATCGTGTAGCACTCGCCGTCGTCTGACTGCTGGCCGAGCAGCACGAGGTCGGGGCTCTCGCGCTCGAGCACCTTGGCGAGCGCGTAGCCGGTGGCGGCGACGTCCGAGCCCACGAGCGCGCTGTCGGATAGGTGCACGGAGCGGTCGGCGCCGAGTGAGACGGCCTTGTGCAGCGCGCGCACGGCGGTGCTCGGACCCATCGTCACGGCGACGATCTCGTCGACCTCGACGACGCCGCCCTCCTTGACCTGCATCGCGGCTTCGATCGCGTGCGTGTCGTAGGGGTTGAGGTTGCGCTCACCGCCGCGGTCCATGCGCCCGGTCTGCGGGCTGATCCGCTTCTCGACCGCGGCATCGGGCACCTCCTTCACCAGAACGCAGATCTTCACGTGGCGACTCCTTCGGCGGGGGGTGGCATCGGGCCAGGATAACTCATTGACTGACCAGTCAATCGCATGGCCCCGAGCGTGGTCGCCTGGGGAGTTCCTAGGCGACCGCGCCGCGGATGTAGTCGACGATCTCCTGGGTGCTCGACCCTGGGCCGAAGACCGCGGCGACCCCGAGGCGCTTGAGCTCGGGGATGTCGTCGGACGGGATCGTGCCGCCGACGGTCACGACGACGTCGTCGATCTCCTGTTCGTGCAGCAACGAGACGATCCGCGGCACGAGCGTCATGTGCGCGCCGGAGAGGATCGACAGCCCGACGGCGTCGGCGTCCTCCTGGATGACGGTCTCGACGATCTGCTCGGGCGTCTGGTGCAGGCCCGTGTAGATGACCTCCATGCCGGCGTCGCGCAGCGCGCGAGCGATGATCTTCGCCCCGCGATCATGCCCGTCGAGGCCGGGCTTGGCCACGACGACGCGGATCTTCTTGGAGGAGGAGGTGGAGGGCTCCGGCATGGGCGCGGGACAGGCGCGGCGATCATACGGCCTGGAGGCGGGCCTGGGTCTGCCGCTTGCGCCCGGCGTTAGGCTCGCTTGCGTGCCCCGGAGCGAGCATCCTGCTGAACGTCGCTGTGACTTCTGCGGCAAGTACGAGAGCGCCGACCTCTCGATGGTCGCCGGTCCTGGCCTCTACATCTGCAACGAATGCGTGGAGTTGTGCATCGAGGTCCTCGAGCAGCGGGGCGTGCACGTGCGTCATTGGCACGGACCGCCCAAGCAGCAGGCGCGCAACAGGCTTGGATGAAGCGTCAGCCCGTGCGGCGCGACGTCGGCACCGGCTTGCCGCTCGGTGACAGGCAGTTGCCCTTGCCGTCGGAGCCGTGCGCGCAGAAGTGCTTGATCGTCTCGCAGTTGCGCGTCCTGAAGGCGCCGTTGGTGCGGATGCGGGCGGTGTCGCGGCCGGGGCCGCAGTCGATTGTGCCCTTGCCGTAGAACGCGTAGACGTAGTCCACGCCCGGCCCGCCGCGCACGACCGTGCGTCCGTGGCTCGGGTAGATCCAGTCGTTGCCGGAGCCGCCGCTGAGGACGTCGCGCTGGCTGCTCGAGTTGTTCTTCGGGTCCCAGCCGCCCCAGATGACGTCGTGCTCGCCCGCGCCCGACAGCCGGTCGCTGCCGTGGTGGCCGAGCAGCTCATCGTTCTTCGGGCCACCGAGCTTTGAGTGGCCGCCCGGCGCGCTCTTGACGATCCACAGGATCCCGCTGATCGCCGGCCAGCGGCGCCCCGCCTCGTCGCTGTGCGGGACGTTGCCGGTGTCACCGCCGCCGGCTGTGCGGCGGTTGTTGCCCGGGCCGCAGGTGATGCCGGCCACCGGCTCGCCGCACACGTCCTCGGCGGACTGGGCGTGGCCGAAGGTGGGGACGGCGAGCGCCGCGGCGGTGAGCAGCCCGGCCAGCGAGCCGAGGCTTCGGCGAGTGGGTCTCATCGCGCGAACCTACCTCCGATGGCGTGCCCGCGGTGAACGAATCATTCGGCCGCGGCGATGCTGAGGGCGTAGGCGACGAGCGGCCCGGACTCCACATGGCCGATGTCGCGCAGCTCGTCGACATCGGGGTTCAGCGCCTCGATCGCGACCCGCCGGTAGCCCTGGCGCACGAGCCCGCCGGCGAGCGCCTCGACGTACGGCCGGTCCGCGGTGGAGATCCGGCGCTTCACGAGTCCATGCCCACGGTGATCTCGACGCGCCGCTGCCGCGTCGCCTCAGAAGACGGGCGTCTCGGTGTAGGTGCCGAAGACGTCCTGCAATGCGCGCACGATCTCCCCCTCGCTCGCGTGCGCGCGGGCGCAGTCCAGCAGCCCGGGCATGAGGTTCGTGCGCTCGCGCGCGGCCTGCTCGCGCAGCGCCGTCAGCGCGCGCTGCACCTCGGCCCCATCGCGGCGCGCGCGCACGGCCTGCAGGCGACCGATCTGCTTGCGCTCGAGCTCGGGATCGATGCGCAGCGTCAGGATCTCGGCGTCACCGTCGTCGATGTACTCGTTGACCCCCACGAGGATGCGCTCGCCGGCGTCGTACTCGGACTGCAACGTGAACGCGGCGTCGGCGATCTCGCGCTGGGGGAAGTTCGCCTTGACGGCCTCCACCATCCCGCCCATCTCGTCGATGCGGCTGAAGTAGTCGTAGGCCTCGCGTTCGATCTGATCGGTCAGCGCCTCGACGAAGTACGCGCCGCCGAGCGGGTCGATCGTGTTCGTCACGCCCGTCTCGTGCGCGATGATCTGCTGCGTGCGCAGCGCGATCCGCGCCGCGTCCTCCGTCGGCAGCGCGAGCGCCTCGTCGTAGGAGTTCGTGTGCATCGACTGCGTGCCGCCGAGCACCCCGGCCAGCGCCTCGATCGCCGTGCGCACGACGTTGTTCAGCGGCTGCTGGGCGGTCAGGCTGACGCCCGCGGTCTGGGTGTGAAAGCGCATGCGCCACGAGCGCGGGTCCTTCGCGCCGAAGCGCTCGCGCAGCTCGCGCGCCCAGATGCGACGGGCCGCGCGGTACTTGGCGACCTCCTCGAAGAAGTCGATCTGCGCGTTGAAGAAGAAGCTCAGGCGCGGCGCGAAGTCGTCGACGCCGAGGCCGCGCTCGATCGCCTGCTCGACGTACGTCAGCCCGTCCTTGATCGTGAACGCGAGCTCCTGGGCGGCCGTCGATCCGGCCTCGCGGATGTGGTAGCCCGACACGCTGATCGGATGCCAGCTCGGCATGGTCTGCGTGCACCACTCGATCATGTCGCCGCACAGGCGCATCGCCGGGTCGACCGGGAAGCACCACTCCTTCTCGGCGATGTACTCCTTGAGGATGTCGGCTTGGATCGTGCCGCGCAGGCGCTCGGGCGCGATCCCGCGCGCCTCGGCGGCGGCGACGTAGAAGGCGAGCATCACGACCGCCGGAGCGTTGATCGTCATGGAGACGGAGATCTCGCCGACGTCGATGCCATCGAACAGCGTCTGCATGTCGTCGAGCGTGTCGATCGCGGCGCCCACGCGACCGACCTCGCCCGCGCTGAAGGCATGATCGGAGTCATGCCCCATGAGACTCGGCATGTCGAAGGCCACGCTGAGGCCGTTCTGGCCGCGGGCGAGCAGGTAGCGGAAGCGCTCGTTGGTCTCCTCGGCGGTGCCGAAGCCGCCGAACTGGCGCATCGTCCACAGCCGGCCGCGGTACATCGACGGGTACACGCCGCGGGTGAACGGATAGACGCCGGGGCGCCCGTCGTAGTCCTCGTCTCGCCCGCCGCCGGCGAGGTCGGCCTTCGTGTAGAGCGCCTTGACGGGCGTCCCGCTGAGCGTCGTGAACGGCACGTCGCGCTCGTCGGTGAGCGCGTACGCGGCGCGCCATTCGGCTTCGGTCGTGGGGTGATGGGCGGTCGCCATAGTCTGGGGCCAGATAGTCGGAAGGGCGCGTACTCCCTTCGAAAGCGTAACAGGCATGCGGGCCGCTCGGAGCGCATCCGCGCCGAGCGCCCGGCACCTGCAAGCATCGGACAGATCCACGAGGTCGACGTCTTCGAGGATGACGATCGCCGGCGCGGACCCTGCTGGGCGGCGGCGCCGACTGACGCTACGGGTGGGCGCATGATCTCTTCCTGCCCGGCCCCGGCCCAGCCACCTCCGGCGATCGCCCCCCATGTGCCGCACGGCATATGCGAGCATCACCCGCCATGAATCCCGTCAAGCTCGCGAAGTCGATCAAGCAGCTCAACATGTGGGCTCATCGCCACGCGCCCGAGCCTGAGTCCGAGCCCCGCCGGCGCCTGCGCGAGCACTTCGGCGGCGACCCTGCGGCGCTGCCGGTCGTCTCGCGCGCACTGCGAGCTTGGGAGCGCCCGAATCTCCAGGTTGCGATCGACGCCTTCATCGCCGATCGCATCACGGAACTGCACGGCCTGCTGGTCCCGCGCTATCAGCCCGTCGGGCTGACCGAGATCGCGCGTGGCGGCAGCATGACCTCCGGCGTCGCGGTGAGCGAGCCCGAGCACGTGACGATCCCGCTGGGCGAGGGCGAGGGCGTCGCGTGCGTGCAGTCGGGGCTGTGGCTCGTGGCCGACGCCGGCGAGCGCCTCGCGCTCATGCTGCGCAGCTCCGACGGCCCGATGGGCGAGCAGATCGCGCTGCAGGCCATGGCGCGCGATCGCGAGCGCGCGGAGGTTGTCGTGGCCGAGCTGTGGCAGCTCATGGCCGAGCACAACGTCTACCGCGGACGCGTCATCGAGCTGAAGACGAAGCGCGATCGGGGCGAGACGCCGCTCAACGTCCGCTCGCTGCCGAAGATCGCGCGCGAGCAGATCGTCCTGCCGCCCGGGCTGCTGGAGACGATCGAGCGCACGACGTTCGGCGTCGCCAGGCATGCCGAGCGGCTGCGCGCGAGCGGCCGCCACATGCGCCACGGCCTGCTCCTGCACGGGCCCCCGGGCGTCGGCAAGACGCTGACCGCGATGTACCTCGCGACGCAGATGCCCGACCGCACCGTCGTCCTGCTGACCGGCCGCGGCCTGGGCACGATCACCTCATCGGTCGAGCTCGCGGTCGCGCTGGCACCGGCGATCGTCATCCTCGAGGACGTCGACCTCGTCGCGATGGAGCGCACGGAGGAGCCGATGAACGCGCTGCTGTTTGAGCTGCTCAACGCGATGGACGGCCTCGACGCCGACCACGACGTGCTGTTCGTCCTGACGACGAACGCGCCCGAGCGTCTGGAGCCGGCGCTGGCCTCGCGCCCGGGCCGCGTCGACCAGGCCGTCGAGCTGCCACTGCCCGACGCCGACGGCCGCCGCCGTCTGCTGGCGCTCTACGGCGAGGGCCTGCAGCTCGAGCTCGACGGCAGCGACGCGCTGATCTCAGAGCTCGCCGGCATGAGCCCGGCGTTCATCCGCGAGCTGCTGCGTCGCAGCGCGCTCGTCGCCGCCGAAGGCTCCGAGGGCCCGCTGCGCGTGACCGAAGGCCACCTGCGCGAGGCGCACGCCGAGCTGCGCAGCAACACGAACGTGCTGACGCGGACGCTGCTCGGCGGCGGTGACGGCGGCGCGCCGTCCGGCGATCCGCCGCCCGGCTGAACCCAGGCGTGGAGAGTCGCCCGTGGCCGGGTAGAGCGAACCCATGCCACGACACAGCGTTGTACTGCAGATGCTGCACGTCGGCACGCCGCGCGACCTCGACGCCCGGGCGCAGCTCGGCGACGAGCTGCCGGGCGACGCTACCGTGACCGAGCCCGACGAGGACGGCACGTTCGAGATCGAGCTGGCGGGCGACGATCTCAAGGACGCCGTGCACCGCGTCTGCAACGCGCTCGCCGCGTCAGGCGCCGACGACCACCTCGCGATCCTCGAGCGTCCCGGGGGTGCGGCGGATGCGGGCTAGGGCAGGTCGACGTGCGCGATCTCGACGACCGGTGAGATCTCGCTGCCGGCCTCGATCTGCTGCGCGGCGACCTCGATCGCCCCGAACTCGATGCCGCGCGTGAAGACGGCGCTGATGAGGTCGATGATGAACTGGAAGTCCTCGTCGCCCGACAGCTCCAGGCGGTCGCCGATCCGCTGCATGCGGTCGTCGGGAAACAGCAGTGCCAGCTCGCGCAGGATGTCCTGGCGCACGTCGCCGGGCTCCGGCTCGTCGGGCGCGGCGAGACCGGGCGCCTCGTTCTCCTCGGGCTCGGGCTCGCCGGCGTCGTCGTCGGAGTCGGCTTCGTCGCTCATGCGTCCAGCATGCCCGGTCTCGGCCTGACATACCATCTGTGACGCTCATGGGGGACATCGGCAAGCCCATCCGCGAGACCGACCGGCCGGCGCCGGTGCGCGTCCCCGTCCCCGAGCCCGAGCCGCAGCGCGCTCCCGAGCGACCACCGGAGCCCGTCAAGCGGTGAGCGCCGAGCCGGTCGCGCAGCCGCTCGTCGGCTTTCGGCGCTGGGGCGCCAAGCGCGGCGGGCTGTACTCGGGCATCTTCGTCGCCGGGCGCTTTGTGCCCAACCCCGCGCTCGGCCTCGTCGCACCGCGCGCCGGGCAGACGCCGTGGCCGACCGACCACGACCGCTTCGCGAAGTGCTTCGCGCTGCGCGGCCATGAGGCGCCCTACCGCGACTGCAACTGCGGCTGGGCCGCCTACTACATGATCGACGAGGAGCCCGAGCTGCCCGCGATCGAGTGCGTCTGGGGCGCCGTCGTCGCCTGGGGCAGGATCGTCGAGCACGAGACGGGCTTTCGCGCGGAGTACGCGCGCCCGCTGGCGCTGCTCGATCGCCGCCACCCCGACGACATCCGCGAACGCGGCCGGCGCCTGGCGGCCGCCGCCGAGGCCTACGGGATCCCGCTGCTCGAGCGCGACGAGCTCGTCGCGTACGCCGCCTGGCACGGCGAGGTGCGCGCGTAGGCGCACCGCGCGCTACCACACGCGCGCCGGCAGGTCACGGCTCCAGCACCCAGACGTCCTTGCCGCCGCCGCCCTGCGCGCAGTTGACGACGAGCTCGCCGGCGCCCTGCGCGAAGCGGCTGAGGCCGCCCGGCAGCACGCACCCGCCGATGACGAACGGCCGCAGATCGACGTGGCGCGGCTGCAGGCGGCCGTCGACGACCGTCGGGTGCGTCGACAGCGCGACCGGCTCCTGGGCGATCCAGGCGCCTGGGTCGGCGTCGATCTCGGCGCGCAGCCTCGACAGCTGCTCCTCCGAGGCGCGCGTGCCGAGCACGATGCCTTCGCCGCCCGCTCCGTCGCGCGGCTTATAGACGAGCTCGTCGAGGCGCGCCAGCGCGTCCGCCCGCTGCTCGTCGATGGCGAGATCCCACGCCGGCACCGACCGCAGCAGCGGCTCCTCCGCGCAGTAGAAGCGCACGAGTTGCTCGACGTAGACGTACGTGCGCTTGTCGTCGGCGACGCCGGTTCCGAAGGCGTTGAGCACTCGCACGGCGCCGCGGCGCAGCGGCTCGAGCAGGACGGACCCCAGAGCGGTGAGCCGTCCGTCGTCGCCGCGCAGGCGATCCTCGTTGGTGCGCCGCCACACGACGTCGACCGGCGATCCGTCGTCGCGCCGCACCACACGGCCGTCGCGATCGGCGAGGTCGCCGATGCCGACCAGCGGCCAGCCCGTCAGGCGCGAGAGCTGCTCGAGCTCCCACCACACGATGTTGTCGGGCTCGCGGCCGAGGATCACGACGGCGCCGTCGCCGCCCAGTTCGAGCAGGGCGGCGCGCAGCGCTTCCTCGAGCGGCCGCGGCCGCGGCGCGCCCGGCAGCGCCGGCACGACGAGTCGTCGCGCCGCGACCGCGAACGCCATCAGCGTCGGCGTGCGCACGTTGTCCTCGAGCACGCGCAGCTCGCCGCTCGCATCGCGGACGATGTCCGGGCCGGCGACGCCGATGCGCGGCCCGCGCTGCGCCAGAGCCGCGACGTCATCCTCGAACCACGGGCAGCGGTCGAGCAGGTCGGCCGGCACGACGCCGGCTCCGAACGCCTCGCGCGCGCCGAACGCATCGGCCACGAAGGCCTCGAGCGCGCGGACGCGCTGCGCCAGGCCGTCCTGTAGCCGTCTCCACCCGTGGGCGCCGAACACCCGCGGAACGGCGTCGACCGCGAGCGGATGCGCGCTGCCGTCCGCGCCGTGGACGACGCCGTCTCGCGCGACGCCGGCGGCGATCGTCTCGGCGGCAGCCGCCGGCGACGACGCCTGCAGCGCGGCGAGGACCCCGGCATAGGCCGGACGCACGCCGCCGTCGGCATCGAACGCCTCGTCGACGGCGCCGCCGGTCGGCTCGTAGCCCGCGGGTCGCACCTCAGTGGGGCGTGACGGGATCGGCGCTGGGGACCTCCTCGAAGTCCCCGGCCTCGATGCGCAGCGTGCGCAGCAGCTCGGTCAGCTGGTCCTGCTCGCCGTCGTCCAGCGCGGCGAGGCCGAAGGCGTCGGCGTTGAGCAGCAGCGTCGCGCGGCCGGCGACGTCGCGGCCCTCGGCCGTGATCTCGGCGAGCGTCGTGCGGCGATCGGCGACGTGCGGGACGCGGCGCACGAGCCCATCCGCCTCGAGCTTGTCGACGATGTTCGTGACGCTCGTGCGATGCACCTGCAGGCGCTCGCCGACCTTGCCCAGCGGCAGCGCGCCCTCGCGCGTGAAGGACAGCAGCATCAGCGCCTCGTAGCGCGGAAACGTCAGCCCGAGCGGGCCGAGTAGCTCGTTGAGGCGCGCGAGCAGCACCTGCTGGGCGCGCATCACGGACGTCACGGCGGCCATCGGGCGCGCCGGCTCGTCGCCCCAGCGCTCCTCCCAGTGGCGGCGGGCCTCGGCGATCGGATCGATGCGCAGCGGTGGCATGCTCAGCGCAAGGCTAGTGCAGCACCGGTCGGCCGTCTCGACGCGCGCGGGTCGCCGCGAGGCGCGGGCCGGCGGCGAGCACTAGCCGCGCGCGAGCTTTCCGAGCAGCGCCCGCGCGATCACGAGCCGCTGGATCTCCGATGTGCCCTCATAGATCTCGGTCACCTTCGCGTCGCGGTAGTAGCGCTCGGCCGCGGTCTGCTTCGTGTAACCGACGCCGCCGAGCACCTGGATCGCGTCGCCGGTCACGCGCCGCGCGACCGACGACGCGAACAGCTTCGCCTGCGCGCCCTCGACTGTGTGGGCGCGGCCGGCCGTCTTCAGCCGGGCCGCGCGCCAGGTCAGGGCGCGGGCGGCCTCGATCTCGGTCTGCATGTCGGCGAGCTTCTGCTGGATCGCCTGATGCGCGCCGATCGGCTTGCCGAAGGTCACGCGCTCCTTGGCGTAGGCGACCGCGAGATCGAGTGCGGCCTGCGAGATGCCGACCGCCTGCGCGGCGATGCCGATGCGCCCGCCGTCGAGCGTCGACAGCGCGATCCGCAGGCCGTGCCCACGCCAGCCCAGCCGCTCGCCGGGCGTCTCGTCGAGCGTCATGTCGGTGGTGCTGGAGGAGTTCAGCCCGAGCTTCTCCTCCTCGCGCACGGGGCGAAAGCCCGGCGCGCCGCGGCGCACGATGAACGCGCTCGGCTTGTCGGGATCCTTCGCGAAGACGATGAAGACGTGCGCGTGCGAGCCGTTGGTGACCCATTGCTTGGAGCCGGTGATCCTGTCGCCCTGCGCCCGCGTCAGCAGCGCGCCGGCGTCCGATCCCGCGCCGGGCTCGGTCAGCGCGAACGCCGCGATCTCGTGTCCTTGGGCCAGCGGCGGGACGAGCCGCTCGATCTGCTGGCGCGAGCCGTGGTCGATGATCGGCATCGTGCCGGCGCCGGTGTGCACGGCGAGCGTCACGCCGAGGCCGGCATCGCCGCGCGAGAGCTGCTCGAGCACGAGCACGTAGGTCAGAAAGTCCGCGCCCGCGCCGCCGAGCTCCGTCGGGATGCAGACGCCCATCAGCCCGAGCTCGCCGAGTTGCGTGATGACCTCCTTCGGGAAGCGGTGCTCGCGATCCCACTCCGTCGCCTTCGGCGCGACGACCTCGTCGGCGAAGCGCGCCGCCAGCGCGCGGACGTCGCGCTGCTCGTCGCTGAGCTCGTGCAGGCTCATCGGCGGCGCGCCCGGGCGGAGCGGCCGGCGGCGGCGCGCGGCGGCGGGCGGCGCGTCGAGGGCGCGGCGGGCGCGGAGCCCGAGCGGCGCAGGGCGCTGCCGCCGGCGCCGCCGGCGGCGGCGGCGACGATCGCCGCCGCGATCTTCAGGCGCCGGTGCAGCGTGTCGAAGCGCAGGGTCTCCCAGCCGGCGTCGCGGGCGACGCGGGCGAGTGCGGTGTCGGGGTTGACGGCGACGGGGTTGCCGACGGCTCGCAGCATCGGAAGGTCCGATTCGGAGTCCGAGTACGCATACGAGGTCGCAAGCTCGATCCCTTCGGCGGCGGCCAGCTCTGAGATCGCCTGCGCCTTGCCCTCGCGGTAGGCGAACAGGCCGCCCTCGCGGCCGGTGTAGACGCCGTCGCGGATCTCCGAGCGCGAGCCGATCGCGCCGTCGAAGCCGAGGATGTAGGAGAGCACGTCGGCCATCTCCTGCGACGCCGCGGTGCAGATGTAGACCGGCCGCCCGGCGTCCTGATGGGCGTACGCGAGCTCGAGCATCTGCGGGTACAACCGCGGCAGCACACCGGCCAGCACGCGCGGCGCGAGGCGCTGCATGTCGCGCACGCGCCGGCCCTGGACGTAGGCGCCCATCCGCGCGCGCACCTTGTCGGTGGCGGCGTCGGTCGAGCCGAAGAGACGAAAGCGCACCGCGGCGTAGGTGTCGCGCGCGAGGCGCCCGCGGCTGATCATGCCGGCGCCGTAGGCGGCGCGGACGAAGTGAAATCCCGACGACCCCGCCATCAGCGTGCGGTCGAGGTCGAAGAACGCGGCGCTGCGCGGCGGACTCGGCGCCTGCGCGAGCGTGCGGTCGGCGTGGGCCTCGACGCTGCTGCTCACGTCAGCAGAGCCGTCGATCAGGCGCCCACTCGCAGGATCAGCGCATCGCCCTGGCCGCCGCCGGAGCAGATCGCGGCACAGCCCAGGCCGCCGCCGCGGCGGCGCAGCTCGTGCACGAGGGTGCCGATGATGCGCGCGCCGGAGGCGCCGATCGGATGGCCGAGGGCGACGGCACCGCCGTTGACGTTGACGCGCTCCTCGTCGATCTCGAGCACCCGGATCGTGTTCAGCGTCACCGATGCGAATGCCTCGTTGATCTCCCACAGGTCGATCTCCTCGGCGCTCAGGCCGGCCTTGGCGAGCGCGGCGGAGGCGGCCTGCGCGGGCGTGCGCGCGAGGTAGGCGAAGTCCTCGGCGGTCTGCGCCTGCGCGACGATCTCGGCGAGGATCTCGCGGCCGTTGGAGGTCGCCCACTCCTGCGAGGCGACGACGAGAGCGCCGCCGCCGTCGTTGACGCCGGGTGAGTTGCCGGCGGTGTGCGAGCCGTCTGAGCCGGCGAGCCCCTTGAGCTTGGCGAGCGCCTCCAGCGTGCTGCCGCGGCGCGGGGCCTCGTCGACCTCGACGAGCGTGTCACCCTTTCGCCCTTTGACGGTCACGGCGACGATCTCCTCGGGCAGCCGGCCGGCGTCGGTCGCCTCGATCGCGAGCTCGTGCGAGCGCAGCGCCCAGCGGTCGAGGTCGGGGCGGGTGAGCTCGAGCTCATCGCCGACCTCGGTCGCCTCGTCGTACATCTGGCGCCCGCTGAAGGGGTTCGTCAGCCCGTCTTGGACCATCGCGTCGAGCGCCTTGACGTCGCCCATGCGAAAGCCGAAGCGCGCGTTGGGCAGCAGATACGGCGCGCTGGACATCGACTCCATGCCGCCTCCGACGCCGACATCGAGATCGCCGGCGCGGATCTGCGAGTCGAGGATCCCGACGGCGCGCATGCCCGAGGCGCAGACCTTGTTGATCGTCTCCGAGCTGACCTCCTTCGGGATGCCGGCCTTGATCTGCGCCTGGCGCGAGGGGATCTGGCCCTGGCCGGCCTGCAGCACCTGGCCCATGATCACGTGCTGGACGTCCTCGGCGGCGACGCCCGCGCGCTCCAGGGCGGCCTTGATCGCGATGCCGCCGAGCTCCGTCGCGTCCAGCGAGGCGAGTCCTCCGCCCATCTTCCCGATCGGGGTTCTGGCGGCGCCGAGGATGACGGTCGTGGGCATCGGGTGGATCTCTCCTGCGGTCGGTTCGGGAAGGGGCCGACGCAGTGTATTGACGGTAGATTCCGGCGATGCTCACCGAGTCGACGACCGCGCTGCCCGCCGAGACCGATGCCGACACCGTCGTGATCGGCGTCCTCGAGGGCGAGGACATCGCCCACGACATCGACGGGGTGCTGCAGGGCATCCTCGATGCCGGCGAGGCGAAGGCCCGCCACCGCCACCTCGCCGTCGCGCACGCGGCCGGCAAGCGCTGGGTGCTCGTCGGTCTGGGCAGTCGCGACGAGCTCGACGGCGAGCGCATGCGCGTCGCCGCCGCCACGGCCCTCGGGCGCGCGCGCGAGCTCGGCGCCCGCCGGCTGTGCTGGGAGGTGCCGCACGACGTCGGCCCGGAGATCGCGGCCGCGATCGTCGAGGGCACGCTGCTGTGCGCCTACCGCTACGACCGCTTCAAGGCCGTGCCCCCGGAGGAGCTCACGGACGTCGCCGCGCTGATCGTCTGCGCCCACGACGACATCTCGCAGGTTGTCGCCGAGACGCAGATCGTGGTGCGGGCGGTCAACGCCGCGCGCGACCTGCAGAACGCGCCGCCGAACGAGTGCGCCCCGCGCCATCTGGCCGAGGCCGCGCGCGCGCTGGCCGAGCTCGACGGCGTCAGCGTCGAGGTCGAGGGCCGCGATCAGATCGTGCAGCGGGGCATGGGCGCGTTCGCTGCCGTCGCCCAGGGCGCCGACGAGGAGCCCGCGCTGATCACGCTGCGCTATGACGGGCCGGACGCGACGGGACCGGTGCTGGGCCTCGTCGGCAAGGCCGTCACCTTCGACACCGGCGGCATCTCGATCAAGAACGCCAACAAGATGTCCGAGATGAAGTTCGACATGTCCGGCGGCGCGGCGGTGCTCGGCGCGGTCGAGGCGATCGCGCGGCTGGGGCTGGGAGTGCGGGTCGTGGCCGTCGTCGGCGCGACGGAGAACATGCCCTCGGGTCACGCGATGCGCCCGGGCGACGTCGTGCGCGCGTGCAACGACGTGACGATCGAGATCATCAACACCGACGCCGAGGGGCGGCTCGTGCTGGCCGACTGCCTCGCACACGCGGTCGCGGAGGGCGCGGAGCGGCTCGTCGACGTGGCGACGCTGACCGGCGCGGTGATCGGCGCCTTCGGCCATACCTTCGCGGGCATCGCCGGCGACGACGACGACTGGGTCGCCGCCGTGACGTCCGCCGGCACGGCGACCGGCGAGGTCGTCTGGCGACTGCCGCTGCACGCCGACTTCGCCAAGGCGCTGGAGAGCGACACGGCCGACCTCATGAACGTCAACGAGGCGCGCAAGGCGGGGTCGAGCGTCGCGGCGCAGTTCCTCAACCGCTTCACCGGCGACGTGCCCTGGGCGCACCTGGACATCGCCGGCACGGCCTGGGGCGCCGGCAAGCCGTACGCGCCGAAGGGCGGCAGCGGGTGGGGCGTGCGGCTGTTCGTCGAGCTCGCCCGCTCGCTGCGCGACTGACATACGAGCCTGCGGGCGGTCTATGCTCGCGGTGGCGATGGCCTGGCTGCCCGAGAACTTCACGCATCCGGGGCAGGTCGAGCTTGCGACCGGCGACCATCTTCGGCCGATCCGCGCAGCCGACGTCGACATCGACTACCCCGCGGTGATGGGCTCGCGCGAGCGCCTGTGGGCGAAGTACGGCGAGGCTTGGGGATGGCCCCCCGCGACGATGACCCACGACGAGGACAAGCAGGACCTGGCACACCACGAAGCCGAGATCGCCGCGCACGAGACGTTCAACTACGCCGTGCTCGACGAGGCCGAGAGCGAACTGCTGGGCTGCGTGTACATCGACCCGCCTGACGAGCGCTCGCCGGCCGGCTGCGATGCCGTGTCGTCGTGGTGGGTCGTCGATCATGCGGCCGGCGGCGGCCTCGAGCGCGCGCTCGACGAGTTCGTCCCCCGCTGGCTCGCCGAGACCTGGGGCTTTCGAGCCGTGCAGTACTTCCCCTGACGGCTCGCCGGATGATCGGCTGCGCGCCGTCCGTGCCGGGCCCTACGCTGCTGCCGCGATGAGCACGGAGATCGAGCTGTGGACCGACGGGGCCTGCTCCGGCAATCCCGGTCCCGGCGGCTGGGCGGCGATCCTCGTCGCTCGCCGCCCCGAGGGCACCATCGCCAAGCAGGTCGAGCTGTCGGGCGGCGACCCCGCAACGACGAACAACCGGATGGAGCTGCAGGCCGTGATCAGCGGCCTGCAGGCGCTCGAGCAGCCTTCGCGGCTCACCGTCCACATCGACAGCTCCTACGTCATGGACGCGATCGTCAAGTCCTGGCACGTCGGCTGGGTCGCGCGCGGCTGGAAGACCGCGGCCAAGCAGCCCGTCAAGAACCGCGAGCTGTGGGAAACGCTGCTGGCGCTCGTCGCGCGCCACACGATCACGTGGCACAAGGTCAAGGGCCATGCCGGCGTCGAGCTCAACGAGCGCTGCGACGCGCTCGCCGTCGCCGCCTGCCGCGCCGCGCGCTGACCCCGGTGGGCGCCGCAGCGCGCGCCGACCTGGAACCCTGCAGAACGTGAAGTTCGTCCACCACAGCTTCGAGGGCCGCTACTCCGACAGCCCGCGCGCACTGTACGAGGCGCTGCTGCGCCGCGGCGGCGACCACTCACATGTGTGGCTGGCCGATCCGGGGCACGCGCAGGGCTTCCCGCCGCACGTCGAGACGGCGGCCTACGGCACGCCGGCAGGGCTGGCCGCGCTGGAGTCGTGCGACGTGCTGATCGCCAACACGCACACCGATCTGGCCTGGGAGAAGGCGCCGCGGGCGCTGTACCTGCAGACCTGGCACGGCACCCCGCTCAAGCGCATCCATCGCGACGTGCTGTGGGCGCCGCCGGGTCGCCTCGACCGCCTGGACCGCGACGTCGCCCGCTGGGACGCGCTGATCTCCCCGAACGCGACGAGCACGCCGCTGCTGCGCGGCGCCTTTGGCTACGAGGGCGAGGTGTTCGAGACGGGCTATCCGCGCAACGACGTTCTCAGCGCGCCCGGGCGCGACGTGATCCGCGCCGAGGTCCGCGAGCAGCTCGAGATCCCCGACGACCGGACGGTCGTGTTGTACGCGCCGACGTGGCGCGACGACGAGGTCTTCGAGGCCGGCGGCAGGCAGTTTGCGCTGCCGCTGCATCTCGACGCGTTCGCCGAGCAGCTCGGAGACGATCACGTCCTGCTGCTGCGGCTGCACTACATGCTGACCGGGCGGCTGGGGCCGGTCGTGCACCCCGCGATCCGCGACGTCTCCTTCGACCCCGACATCAGCCGGCTGTTTCTCGCGGCCGACGTGCTGATCACCGACTACTCCGCGTCGATGTTCGACTTCGCCGTCACGGGACGGCCGATGCTGTTCTACACCTACGACCTGGCCGACTACGAGGGCCGCCAGCGCGGCTTCTACTTCGACTTCGCCACGATGGCGCCCGGGCCGCTGCTGCCGACCAGCCAGGAGGTCTTCGACGCGCTGCGCGACCTGCCCGCGGTGCGCGAGCGCCACGCCGAGCGCTACGAGCGCTTTCGCGAGCGCTTCTGTCACCTGGAGGACGGCGGCGCGACCGACCGCGTGCTCGAGCGGCTGCTCGGCGTGCTGGACGGTCGCGCCTGACCGTCAGCGCTCGGCCAGCTCGCGCACCTGCGTCAGGCGGAAGTGGTTGCCCGAGGGGTCGCGAAAGGCCGAGTCGATGCCGTAGGGCCGTTCCTCGGGCCGCTCGGTGAACTCCACGCCGCGGGCGCTGAGCTGCTCATAGGAGGCCTCGCAGTCCTCCGTCGTCAGAAAGACCGTTCCGGCAAAGCCCTTGCCGGCGAGCTCGCGGACCTGGTCGGCGGTCGCGGCGTCCATCACGGGCGGGCCGGGGATGGCCATCAGCACGACCGAGATCTCCTGGCCGGCGGGGCCGACGGTGAGCCAGCGGAAGTTGCCCATCTCCGGCACCGTCACGTCGCTCTGAACCTCCCAGCCGAGCTTGTCGGTGTAGAAGGCGAGCGCCTCGTCCTGGTCGTGTACCCACAGCTGCGTGTTGGCGATCTTGATCATCGGAGACTCCTCGAAGTCGGTGGAAACGATGGGGCGCACGCTAGTCGCGCGCTGGGCCGCTGTCTTCTCGAAACGTGCGGTGTTGGGGACGCCTGTAGACCCGCTGCACGCAACTCGGCACCCGCGCGTGCATCGCCGCGGGGGGAAACGATGCCCGGTACGCCGTCGGGGACCTGCCATAGGTCCGCGTGAAGCTCGTGGTGAACGAGCCGATACTCGACAGGCCGACGGACAGGCAGACCTCCGCGACCGAGCGGTCGGTGCTCCGCAGCAGCGCCGCCGCGCGCTCGAGGCGGCGGGTCAGCAGGTAGGCGTGCGGGGACTCCCCGAACGCCGCGCGGAACTCGCGGCTGAAGTGCGCGCGCGAAAGGCCCGCGGCGCCGGCCATGTCGTCGACGCCGAGCGGCTCGCGGTAGCGCGCGTCGGCGAGATCCTTCGCGCGCAGCAGGTGGCGGGCGGGTGGGACGAAGGCCACGAGCAGCAGTATCGCCGTCCCGCCTTCCCTTCTGCCGCCGCGCGGACTAGGTTCTGGGCGTGCCGCCCGAGCCGCTGAAGGACAACCTGCGCAAACGCAAGGCGACCGACCTGCGCGACGAGCGCGACGCGCTCGGGGGATGGATCCGGCAGTCCGAGGTGCGCTGGCTGGATCCGAGCATCCTCGCGAAGGCCGGCGTCGAGGTCGCGGTCTCGGGCACGTTCGGCAAGTTCGCCGACAAGCGCGAGATCCAGACCCAGCCGCAGGGCCCGTTCGACTACTCCGCCGGCGGCGAGCTGTGGGTGGACTACCTGTCGGACACGGGCGACGGCTGGGCGGCGACGCAGACGATGGCGTGGGTGCTCGCGCAGCCGGCCCTCGAGGTCGACGGCGAGCAGCTGCCGCGCGGCAAGGTGCTGCTGCTCGGCGGCGATCAGGTCTATCCGAGCGCGACGCCGGAGGCCTACGAGGACCGCTTCAAGGGCCCGTTCGCGGCGGCGCTGCCGCGCTCACAGGCCGGCCAGGAGCCCGACTTGTACGCGGTGCCGGGCAACCACGACTGGTACGACGGCCTCGTCAGCTTTCTGCGGCTGTTCTGCACGAACACCTGGATCGGCGGCTGGCGCACGCGCCAGCGCCGCAGCTACTTCGCCCTCAAGCTCCCGCAGAACTGGTGGATCCTGGCGATCGACATCCAGCTCGACACGTACATCGACGACGTCCAGCTGAAGTACTTCGCCGACCAGGGCCTGAAGGCCGGCGACAAGGTCATCCTGCTGACGGCCAAGCCGAGCTGGGTCGCGGCGATCGACGGTCGCGTCGAGCCGCCGTCGTGGCGATTTCTGAACTTCTTCGAGGAGCGGATGGTGCGCGACACGGGCGCGCGCCTCGTCGCCACGATCACCGGCGACCGCCACCACTACGCGCGCTACGAGCCCCAGGGCGGCGAGGGCGCTGACGAGGCGCCGACGCGGATCACCGCCGGCGGCGGCGGCGCGTACCTGTCGGCGACGCACACGCTCGACGAGGAGCTGCTGCTCAAGACGCTGCCGCGCAAGACCGGGCCCGACAGCTACGCCGAGCAGCCGGCGGTCGTCAACCGCCGGGAGCAGATCTACCCGCGCGCCGTTGACTCTCGCCGGCTGAGCAACGGGATCATGAAGCTCGCCGTGCTCAACCCGGCGTTCGGGCGGCTGCTGGGCGCCCTCTACGTGCTGGTCGCCATCGCGCTGCTGGGCGCGCGCAATCCCGGCGGCGTGGACGTCGCGGACCTCCCCGGCCAAACCGCCTCCGTCCCGTATGACCCCGGCTTCTTCGGCTTTCTGTCGAGCGTGATCGGGTCGATGGGCCCGATCGTGGTCGCGCTGCTGCTGTTCGGCGGCATCTACGGCGGCGTCGACATCAAGCCCGATGTTCGCGGCAGATCATCGAAGCTCGGCGCGGCGCTCGCGCGCCTCGGGGTCGCGCTGGCGCACACCGCCGTCCACCTGCTCGTCGCCGCCTTCATGACCTGGCTGGCGCTGAAGCTCGCGCGTGAGGTCTCGGACGGGTCGCTCTGGCCGTGGCTGCTCGGCCTGCCGCTCGCCTATCTCGCCGGCGTGACGATCGGCCCGACGGTCTTCGCCGCCTTCATGCTGCTCGTGCACAAGGTACGCGGCGCGAAGTCGCAGAACTGCGCCAACCAGGTCTTCACCGGTCAGTCGATACCCGACTACAAGAACCTTCTGCGGATGCGGCTGGGCGCCGACGGCAGCCTGACGATCTATCCGCTCGGCGTCGACAAGATCTGCGCGCAGTGGGACCTCGCCGAGCAGGAGCCGGCGGCCCGCTTCGAGCCGCGGGGCGCCAAGCAGCCGCAGGTGCACGCGATCGACCGGCCGCTGGAGTTCGACGCGCTGGGCAACCGGCTGGCGTAGCCGGGCGCGGCCGGGCGGGAGTGCGCGGCGCGCGGCGTCCGGCATCCGCCGTGCCGGACGCGCGATCATGCAGGCCGTGCGCCGCGCGGTCGCAGTCTGGCTCGTCCTGTTCACGGCATACGCCGCGACGATCGGCCTGCACGCCTTCGGCGACTCGCAGTTCGGCGGCGACGAGCCGCACTACCTGCTGACGGCCGAGTCGATCGTCAGCGATCGCGACATCGACCTGCGCGACGAATACGCCACGCGGGCCTATCGCGACTGGTATCCGTACGTGCTCGAGCGCCACGGACGGCTGACCAACGGGCAGGCCAACGAGCCGCACGGCCTCGGCTTCCCGCTGCTGATCGCACCCGCCTACGCCCTCGGCGGCCCGCTCGCCGTGCAGTTGCTGATGGCCGCGATCGCCGCGCTCGCGTTCACGCTCGGCGGCGCGCTCGCGCGGCGGACCGTGCCCGAGCCGTGGGCGAGCGGGGCGACGCTCGCCTGCGCGCTGTCGCCGCCCGCGCTTGCCTATGCGACAACGGTCACCCCCGAGCTGACGGCCGGCGGACTGCTGGCGTTCGCCGCGCTGCTGGCGCTGCGCGCGCGCGAGCTGCCGCGCATCCGCTGGGTCGCGGGCGCGGCGATCGCGCTCGCGACGCTGCCGTGGCTGGGGATCGCGTTCGCGCTGCCGGGCGCGGTCGTGGCCCTGGCGATGGTGCGCTGGCTGCGCCGCCGCGCGCGGGGCTTCGCGGTGCTCGTCACGATCGAGGTGCTGTTGTTCTCGGCGGTGATGTTCGTGACGATCAACGACCAGCTGTTCGGCGGCTTCACGCCGACCGTCGCCGACGTCCCGGGCCGCGGCATCGACGACCTCGCGGTCACCGATGTGGCCGACCGCGCGCCGCGGCTCGTCGCGCTGTGGCTCGATCGCACGTACGGCCTGCTGCGCTGGGCGCCGGTCTTCGCGCTGGCGTTCTATGCGCTGTGGCTGCTGTGGCGCTCGCGCCGCGACCGCCTGTCGCGCGCGCTGCCCGAGCACCTCGATGTCGAGGCCGCCGCAACGCTGTGCGCGATCGTCTGCGCCGCGCAGGTCGCCGTCGCGGCGTTCGTCGCACCGACGATGTTCGGCTTCTGGTTTCCGGGGCGCTACCTCATTGCGGCGCTGCCGCTGGCGGTGGCGCTCGTCGCGTGGGGCCTGCGCCACGCCCCGCGGATCGGGACGGCGCTCGCCGCGGTGAGCGTCGTATCGAGCATCGGGTGGTACGCGATCCTGCGCATCGACGGCCGCGCGATCGTCGGCCCGACCACGCGAGCGCCGCTCGGCCCGCTTGACGGCGCGTTGCCGCTGTTCGCGCCGGGGTCACCCGGCGCGACGATCGCGCTGGCCCTGGCCGGCGCGGCGCTGGTCTTGCTCGTGACGTTCGAATGGCGGGTGTGGCGCGCCGAGCGCGATCCGCTGCGCGGGATCTAGTGGGGACGTCAGGAGTCGACGGCGATCCGGCGTCGCTCGTGCGAGTCGCGGCCGCGCTCGTCGGACTTCACGTCCACGCGCCAGTACAGCTGCCCGTGGCGGGAGTTGAAGTTCGGCAGCCCGTCCGGCGGCAGCACGACCTCGAAGCGAAACGACGCGCCGGCCTCGAGGTTGCCCTCGTGCAGGCGCCCGCTCGGGATGCTGATCGCGACCTCGAGGTAGTCGTCGGTCTCCTCGACGTAGTCCAGCAGGACCTCGAGCGAGCGCGAGCGCCCGCCCTCGCGGACGAGCACCGTGCCGGCCACGCCGTCGCCGGGCTTGTACCGCGCGGAGTCCAGCTGCAGATCGAAGCTCGGGCTCATGGGTGCACGCTGATCTCTTGGCTGGCCCGCCTGTCCAGCGCGCGGTCGCGGCGACCGCGTGCGACGACCTCCCACTTCAGCGACAGGCAGTCGCCCGCGTAGGAGAACGGACCCTGCGGCGGGATCGTGAAGCGCACGCTGTGTTCGCCCTGCACGCACTGCACCGGCTGCCAGGACTCGTACTCGGTCGCCCTGGAGGTCGTGCGCGAGGTGCCGCCGTCGTTGCCGCTGTGCGTCTCCTCATCGTAGAACTCCGTGCAGACGAGGCCGGCCTCGAGCTCGCCCATCTCCTCGGGCTGCGTGACGACGACGAGCGCTTCGATCTCGTCGCCGCGCCGCGCCTCGGGCTGCTCGACGCGGACCTCGAGGCCCTTTGCAAGCTTGTTGCGCAGGCCATCCAGCGACAGGCTCCAGCTGTAGCCGCCCGAACTGGCGAGCTTCTTCCATGGGGGCATCGGAGAGACCTCCCTAGCGGTAGGCGCGTGCCTCATGCAGACGCGGGCCCAGTGTCGCGGTTGGCGGCGGGCTCCGCAAGGCGCGCTGCCCCGGCGCTGGACACCAACGGCGCGGCGAGCGATGATGCTCGCGTGCGCGTCAAGCACCTCGGGATGTTGCTCATCTGCGTGTCCGCACTGCTCGCGTCTGCGGTGGTGGCATTCGCCAAGACCTACGACGTGCCCGGCGCACTCGGCGCGGCGCTCCAGCGCACCGACGACAGGACGCCGCTGGCGATCCTGCTGCCCAGCCGCCTCGCGCTCGACTTCGACGGGCGCACGTACGCCTCCGGCAACGGCAGCAGCCGCTCCTACGGACTCTCGCTCACCGGGGCTCCCAACTGCGGGGCGAACGCGTGCTTTCTGGTCACCTTCAAGGCCGAGCGCGGCGGCCGCCCGCAGTTTCGCCGCACCGTCGCCCTACGCGGCGGGCGCACGGGCTACTTCAAGCCGCTGACCTGCGGCGGGTCGTGCTCGCCGCCGATCATCCAGTGGGTGTCGCGCGGCAACCTCTACACGATCCAGGCGAAGGTCCCTGACAGCACCGACGCCGGGCAGCGTCGCCGGCTGGTCACGGCGGCAAACTCCGCGCTCGCCGCCGGCCCTCGCTGAAGTTGCGGCCTACCCGCTCCCCGGCCCATCGGGCCGCGGCGCGTTCCAGGCCTTCTTGTGCACGCGCTTGGCGGCCTGATAGTCCGCGAGCCCCTGCGGTGAGTCGACGTCGCCGAGCGTCGGATGCCACGGCACGAGCTCCTGCGCCGCCTCGATGCCGAACTGCTTGGCGAGCACCGCGCCGAACGACTTGATCTTCATCTGCCCGAAGCCCGGCAGGGCGGCGAGGTTCGCGCGCAGCTCGCCGGCATCGGCCGCGTCGGTCCAGACGCGCGCGGCGTCGCCACCGTAGTGCTCCTGCAGGTGCACGGCGAGGTCGTGGACGCGCTGCGCCATCGCTCCCGGGTAGCGGTGGACGGCGGGCGGCCCGCGGAAGGCGGGCTCGAGGTCGGCTGAGGCGAGCGTCTGCGCGTCGATCGCGCCGAGGCGCTCGCGCAGCACGAGCGGGCCCGCAAACGCCTTCTGCACCGTCACCTGCTGATCGAGCACGAAGCCGACGAGCAGCGCCATCGGGTCGCTCGCGATCAGCGCGTTCGCCTCGTCGTCGGCGGTGAAGTACAGGCGCTTGGGCACGGCGCGATCGTACCCGGCGAGCAGGGCCGCCGTGGCACTGTCAGCATCGGGGCGATGACGACGATCGAGCTCGACACACCGCACGGCCCGGCGCGCGCGCACCTGCATCCGGCGGCCGCGCCGGTCGCCGCGCTCGTGCTCGGGCACGGCGCCGGCGGAGGCGTCGGTGCGCCCGACCTCGTCGCCGTGACCAGGGTCGCGAACTCGCTCGACGTCAGCGTCGCGCTCGTAGAGCAGCCCTACCGCGTCGCCGGCCGGCGCTCCCCCGCCCCCGCCCACCAGCTCGACGCGGCATGGACGGCGGTCGTGCAGGGGCTGCTGACAGCAGAGCTTCGCGGGCTGGCGCTCATCGCCGGTGGCCGGTCCTCCGGCGCGCGGGTGGCGTGTCGCACGGCAGCCGCGACCGGCGCCGGCGCCGTGCTGTGCCTGGCGTTTGCGCTGCAGCCGCCGCGCCGGCGCAGCGGCAGCGAGCCCCCGAGCCGCGTGGGCGAGCTCGAGACGGTGACGGTTCCCGTGCTCGTGGTCCAGGGCGAGGGCGACCCCTTCGGCATGCCGCCGCCCGGCCCCGGGCGCACGATCGCGCGCGTGCGCGGCAACCACAGCCTGCGCAGCGACATGCCGGCGCTGACCGCCGCCGTCGCGGGCTGGCTGGCCGAGGTGACCGCGGCGCAGCGGTCTCCGTGACCAACCCCCCGCGCCGGTCGCACCTGATCAGGCCGGGTCGTCGCCGAGGATCGCGTTCGCGGCGCTGGCGGGGTCCAGCCGGCGCGCGACGACGTCGTCGATCAGCCCGTCGAACGCCTCGTCGGCATCCAGGCGCGCCTCGAGGCGCCGGCGCAGCTTCGACGTCGCGAGCGCGATGACCTCGTTGCGCAGGTTGCGGCGGCGGCGCTCGGACAGCGTGCCCTGCTGCTCGATGTGCGCGCGATGCTCAAGCAGCTGTTCGACGAGCTCGCCGACGCCCGTGCCCTGCGTCGCCTCGGTCTGCACGATCGGCACCTTCCACGGGCCCTGCGGCGCGAGCGACAGCACCCCACGGATCTCGCGCACCATCGTCTGCGTCATCGGGTGGTCGGACTTGTTGACGACGATGATGTCGGGGATCTCCATGATCCCCGCCTTCAGCGCCTGCACGGAGTCGCCACCGCCCGGCATCAGCACGAGCACGACGGTGTCGGCGTGGTCGATGATGTCGATCTCGGCCTGACCGACGCCGACGGTCTCAAGCAGGACGTCGTCGCGGCCGGCGGCGTCCATCAGCAGCGCGGCCTGCAGCGAGGCCTCCGACAGACCGCCCAGCGCCCCCCGGTTGGCCATGGAGCGGATAAAGACGCCGGGATCGAGGAAATGCTCGGTGAGGCGGATGCGATCACCGAGCAGCGCGCCGTGCGTGAACGGCGACGACGGATCGATCGACAGGACCGCGACGGTGCGCCCGGCGGCGCGGCGGTTGGAGACGATCGAGCCGATCAGCGTCGACTTGCCCGCTCCCGGCGCGCCGGTGAAGCCGACGACGACCGCCCTTCCGGTGTGCGGGTAGACCTCGCGCACGAGCTCCCAGCCCTCGGGCTCGTTGTCCTCGACGAGCGAGATCGCACGCGCCAGCGCGCGCCGGTCGCCATCGAGCAGGCGCTGGGCGAGGGTCTTGTCGCAGGACACAGACCAGCGATCATGCCACCCCCGTGCTACGGAGCTTCGCGCCGCCGGGCGTCGCATTCCTCGAGCAGCTGCTCGCGCAGCAGGCGCGCGCGATCTGCGAGCCCCTGATTGCGCGCATCCTGGCGCAGCAGCCGCGGGGCCTCGCGCTGGGGGGAGGGATGGCTCACGAAATAGCCCTGGACATAGTCCACGCCGTAGGCGCGCAGCACGTCGAGCGTCTGACCGTCCTCGACGCCCTCGGCGATCGTCTCGCACCCGAAGCTGCGCGCGATGTCGACCATCGCGCACACGAGGTGCTGGTTGGCCTCGTTGGTGGCCAGGTCGCGCACGAAGTCGCCGTCGATCCTCAGCGCCTGCACCGGCAGGCGTTTGAGGTTCGCGAGGCTGCCGAAGCCGGTGCCGAAGCCGTCGAGCACGAGGCCGCAGCCGAGCTCGCGCACGCCGGCACTGAACGCGTCGCCCGCGGTGGCGTCGCTCGTCAGCGCCGTCTCGATGACCTCGAAGACGACGTTCGACGCGGGCACCATGACGGCCCGCAGTTGGGCGGCGATGAATCCCAGCAGGCGCGGATCGGCGATCGACGCCGCCGACAGGTTGACGTGCACGATGCGTCCGACCGCGGCGTGGCGCACCGCCTGCGTGATGACCCATCGCTCGATCTCGGCGATCAGCGAGAACCGCTCGGCGACCGGCAGAAACGCAGCCGGCGAGATGACGTAGCCGTCTCGCGTGATCATCCGCAGCAGCAGTTCCTCGCGGGCCGCGCCGCCGGTCAGCGCGACGATCGGCTGGGAGTACAGCTCAAAGCGGTCTTCGTCGAGTGCCGCGCGGATGCGAGCCACCCAGCTGACGGCGTCAAGCTCGGCGCTGCGGCGGCGATCGATCTCATCGGTCGCGTCGCTGAACATGATCACCAGGCCGCCCTCGAGATCCGGCGTGGCCGAGCACACGACCGGCAGGATCCTGCCGTCACGGCGCACGAACGCGTCCTCGAGCGTTCCCACGACGCAGTGGCCGCCGAACACGCTCTGCGCCGTCGCGTCCGCCTGCGGCGCGCCCGCGGCGTCGGGCCGCCGGTAATGGATCAGCTCGTGCACGACGCGGCCTCGCAATTCGTCCTCGGTCCAGCCGAGCATCAGCGTGGCAACCGAATTCATGGTGCTCAGGCGTCCCTCGGAATCGATCGCGAGCTGCCCCCTGGCCGCCGGCGATCGCGGCCACTCGTCGCCCGCACCGCCGCACGCATCGGGGCCGGTGGGCAGCGCAGAGCCGTCGCTGGGAACGACGGTCGTGTGCGCTGCGCAGACGCGCCTGAAGGCGTGCGCGCTCTGGGGGTCCTCGAACGCGCGCATCGGATAGGCGCACAGCAGCACGAACTCGTGCACCGCCGCGAGGTCGTTCCACAGTTCTTCCAACGCGATCGCTGCCGCGACATGGCCGCCATCCCACAACACCGCCACCATCTCGCCGTAGATCCGCACGCGCCGGCCGCCGGCCGCAGCGCGCTCGATGACCGGGCCGACCGTGTCGGCGAAGCGCGCCGGGTCCGGCTCCCCGCCGACCATGAACCCGTCGAGCAGTTCGCTCGCGTCGAACGCGAGATAGCTCCCGGCCGCGACGCAGGCGTTCACATCGATGCCCGATGCGGTCAGCGCCGTCTCGAAGGCGCCGTGATGCGCCGCGGTCGCGACGACGATCGCCGCGTCGCCGTCGAGGGCCGAGCCGATGAACTCGGAGACGGTGTGGGCGAGGGCGGCGTCGGTGTCGTAGAACTTCACGATGTGATCGTGACCGCCGGCGGCGGGCTTGACCGCCGCGCTGATGTGCAGCGGAAAGCTCATGAGGGGCTCGGCGTAGCGGGGGTGCGGATATGCGACATCACTGCCTCCATGTGGACTGATCCGGATGGTCATCCATCGACGCCACGCACCCGGTGCGCATGGGCCGGACGGTTCAAGTGGCGCGTCCGCGCCTGCCACGGTGCACCCGGTCACGCGTCCGCGGAGCCGTGACGAACCGATCGGCCCATGGGTGACACACGCGCGGCGCCGACACAGATCAGGACTCACCGAACGTTTCTCGACCCGAAGGCAGGGACCGCCACACATGAGCATCTCCGCGCCCGTTCGCACGACCGCCAGCAACGCCGCCGTCCAGCGTCATCACGACGAGGGTCATGGCCGTCGTCTGACCGCCGCCTTCGAGGCGCTCGAGGCATTCCCGGCGCTCGCCGAGTCGCGCAACCGCCTGCTGCGCCTCGTCAGTGCCGAGCGCGTGTCGCCGGCCGACGTCGTCGCGACGGTCGAGTCGGACCTCGCGCTGGTCATCAGCGTCATGCGCATGGCCAACCAGGTCGACGGCCCGCGTCAGGGCCGCGTCGAGTCGGTCGTCAAGGCCGTCGAGATCCTCTCGCCCGAGTCCGTGCAGGCGCTCGCCGGCCGCGCGCGGACCTTCGACTTCTTTGAGCGCTCCTCATTGTGGAACGCCGCTCCCGAGCGCTCTCGCCTGCACGGCGTGACCACCCAGCGAGCCGCCGACCGGCTCGCGCAGGAGGCCGACTACGAGCATCGCGACCGCCTGATGGTCACCGCGCTGCTGCACGACATCGGCAAGCTCGTGCTCGAGCACGCCTATCCCGGCTATCCCGACGAGATCCACGGCGATGCCCGCACACCGGAGGAGCGCGTGCATCGCGAGCGCCGCGAGCTCGGCTTCGATCACGCGCTCGTCGGCGGCGTCCTCGCGCGCCGCTGGGGCCTGCCGCCGGCAGTCGCATCGGCGATCGAGCGCCACCACTCCGACGACGCGGACGGCGAAGCCGCCTTCGTCCGGCTGGCCGACATGCTCGCCCACTACGCTCACGGCGACCAGGTTTCGCCGAACGCGCTGCTGAAGACCGCTCGCACGATCGGGCTCGGGCCTGTCGAGCTGCGCTCGGTGATGTACGACCTGCCCTACCCCACGTCCGGCCGCCCGCGCCAGATCGACCCGTGCCCGCTGTCGGGGCGTGAGGTCGACGTGCTCAAGCGCCTTGCCCAAGGCAAGGTCTACAAGCAGATCGCGACGGAGCTGGCACTGTCGACGTCGACGGTCCGCACCCACCTGCACAACATGTACGGCAAGCTCGGGGCCGCCGACCGCGCCCAGGCCGTGCTGATCGCCACCGAGCGCAGCTGGCTGTAGGCCTCGCGACGCGAGACCGGCGCGCCGTCACCGGCGTCGCCGGGTTTGGTCGCCTCAACTGATGAGGCCTTGGCGCATGGCTTGGGCGATGGCGGCGGCGCGGTCGTTGACGCCGAGTTTGGCGTAGGAGTTTTCGAAGTGTCGTTTGACGGTGGCGGTGCTGAGCATCATGTCGCGCGCAATCTGTGGGGCGCCGAGGGCGTTGGCTGCGAGTTGCAGGACTTGCACCTCGCGCGGTGTGAGCACTGCGCTGACAAGCTCCCCGCGTCGGCGGCTGAGAAACTGGCCGACTTCACGGCCGACGTCGGTCAGCGAGCGCAGCAACTCGTCGCACGGCTCGATCGGGTCAAAGGAGAAGAACTCGAGGATCGCCAGGGTGTCGTGCTCGACGACGGCGGGGATCGCGATCACCGCCTTGATGGCGGCGTCGCGCATCGCGGCGGCCGGCGGTGCGCTTGCGCCGGCCAGCGGCTGGTTGCACAGCACGGGCATGCGGCCTTCCCAGGCGCGCCCGAGCGTCGGTGCGCCGCGACCGGGGCGCAGATCCTCGATCGCGTCGGCGAGGCGCTGCAGTTCCCTGGCCTGCGCGTGCCACATGACCTTGGGCGTGAGGTTGTGACGCTCGGGCACCCACAGCGTCCCGAGGCAGCACCCCATCGAAAAGGCGATCGCCGACAACAGCGCTCCCGCGCCGTCATCGAAGTTCTCCCATTGGGCCAGGGCACTGGACACGGCCGCGCGCGCAGCGAGATTGCGAGCGACGCGACGCTCAGAGGTCACATCCTGCACCGAGCCGACATAGCGCACGTCGTCACCGTCGTCTGGGGCAAGCGCGGCGGTCCCGTACAGGTTCAGCAGCGTCCCGTCGTGTCGCACGATCCGAAACTCGATCGCG
>Ga0136633_1000238_pt1 | contig 41628 bp, 36 predicted proteins | sample AntDrymeUQ832206_2_FD_105494 | JGI IMG/M metagenome (GOLD analysis project Ga0136633, IMG submission 105494) | Polar desert sand microbial communities from Dry Valleys, Antarctica - metaG UQ83 (22.06) | ecosystem: Environmental > Terrestrial > Soil > Desert | place: Antarctica: Dry Valley... | reverse complement strand
TCGGGCGACGGGGGCAACGACACCGTCCGCGGCGAGTCGGGCAACGACGTGCTCTCCGGCGGCGAGGGCAACGACACCATCTCGGGGGGCTCGGGCAGTGACCGCGCCTCGGGCGGGTCGGGCGACGATCGCGTGACCGGCGACTCGGGGCGCGATCGCCTCTCGGGTGGGCGGGGCAACGACGTCCTCTCGGGCGGCTCTGGCTCAGACCGCCTGGCCGGCGACTCAGGCAACGACCGCCTCTCGGGCGGGCCGGGCCGCGATCGCCTGAGCGGAGGGCCGGGTAGAGACCGGGAGAGGCAGTAGCCAAGCCTCGCGGGTCGGGGCCAGCGCTCAGCGAGCCGCGTCATGAGTCCTCCCCGTTCAAGTTGAGGGCGCAGTCCAGGAACGGATCGTCGTCAGCGACGACTGGGGCTACACCGGCGCGTCGCTGATGGCGCTGCCGCTGGACGGCGGAAGCGCTGTGGCGCTCACCTCCGGAGCGTTCTTCGACTCCGAACCCGTGACCGGGCAGGACGGGAGGATCACCTTCGCGCGGTTCGTCGGCGACGGCTACGCGGAGTTGGGCGGTCAGCCCACCGGTCAATCCGACCTGTGGCGGATCGCCGGGGACCGGACCTCCGAGCAGGCGCTCATCAATCGCCCTCGGATCGTCCTGGGTCGTAGCGCAATCGTTCCACTGCGCCGCCGTCTGAACGGCCCTTCCCCTGCCTGGAGCGTCGCCGCGATTGGTCGCTATCCACGCTCGCGGCTACGAGGTGTGGTGACGCGAGGTCCTGAGCCGTCGTCGTAACGGCTCGGGGGCCAGCCGTCCGCTCGTGCGGCATCCTCATCGCGCTCGTGCAGGGGGAGTTCGGCGGGATCGATGGCGACGCGTGCCCAGTAGGCGGCGAGCTTGACCTTGAGGTGACGCCGAGCGGGTGCCTGCAGCTGGGCGATCCGGCGTGGAGGATCGGCGAGCAGCTCGTCGCTGACGAGGCTTGGGCGAAACAGGCAGGCCACGCTCTCCTCTCCGAGCACCCCGGGGAGCGGCGGGAGGTACATGTAGGGCTGGATCGCGTCGCGGCTGCGGAGCAGGTTCTCGCTCGCGGCGACCGCCGCGGTCTGCTCGAGGACCAGGGCGAGGGGGAGGACCGGGGCGAGCACGCGGAACGGATGTGCCGGGGCGTCCACGCCGTGCTGGTCGGTCATGTCGCAGGTCGGCGTGAGCAACAGGCCATGAGCGAACACGACCTCGCCGATGAAGTGCTTGCCGACGACCGACTCCTCCTCGCCGGTGAGCACGACCGTGGGCTGGTCGCCGAACGGCACCGCCTCGAAGAGATCGCCGGCGAACAGCGTCGTCGACCACGGCTGCGCCCAGTACTCGTGGTCGTGCGGTCGGTGCTCGCCAGGTCCCATGCCGGCCGCAACGTTAGGCGCGCCACCCGACGGCGCTCAGTCGAGCGAGCGCACGCGCGAGACCGGGACGACGTCGTCATCCCCTTCGCGCAGCGGGGCAAAGCCGCTGAACATCTCCGCCTGGACCGCGGCGACGTCCTCAGGGCGGAAGCGGCGCACGCCGCTCGGCAGCCGAACCGCGCGCAGCAGCCCGCGCTCCTCCCAACGACGGATCGTGTTCTCGTGCACCCCGAGGGTCCGGGCAACCTCACGAACCTTCATCAACTGAGCCATCACAAGCTCCGATCAACAACCCTAAGACAAGTAGACATGGTAGAGAGTACCAAAGAGATCGACAAGATGTAGATGGTGGACTTTAGCTAGATCGACCGGTACCGCTCAGGCCTTTAGCCCAGCGCCAATCCAGGCCCACCAACAACGAGCACAGACATTGCGGTGAGCACTTTGCCGGTGTATGTCCAGGCAAACGGCCGGGCGGTGAGGTTGTGATGTTCGACGTAGGCCGCGCTTCACACGCGAGAGGTCGGCGGTTCGAGCCCGTCCGCGCCCATTCCGAAGGGCCGGTGAATCGGCCGTGTCAGGGGCTGATCCGTGATCAGCAGAATCCACGCTGGACGGCGGTACTGCACGGTTGACGTGACTTCAGGCCGGGAGCCGGATGCCCGTCGATCTTCGCGGATGCCGGTGGATACGGGCAGCGGGGTGGGCCTGCTGCCCAATCGAGCGGGACCGCAAAGACGCGATGGCAAGTTCGCCGGCTGCTGCTTTCAGCAGCGGGACTGCCCGCCGTCCCGGCGGGCTGGCGGCGAGGGCGATCGTCCGTGTGTCTTGCCTGCCTGGTCGCTCCGGCGGCCGACGAGCAGGTAGGTCGCCATCTCGCCCTTGCCCTTGACGGCGACGGTCCCTCGTGGGCGCAGCTCGTAGCGGTCGCGCAGCCGCTCGTGGAGCCGCTCGGTCACCTGGATCGTCCCCACCTCGGCGTGCGACTCCATGCGGCTGGCGGTGTTGACGGTGTCGCCCCAGAGGTCGTAGATGAACTTCGCCCGACCGATGACGCCGGCCACCACCGGGCCGGTGTCGATCCCGATTCGCACCTCGAGTGGCGTGCCGGTCTGCTCGGCGCAGCCGTGGATCGCGGGGCCCATCTCCAGCGCCATCTCGGCGATTGCCTCGGCGTGGTCGTCCCGCGGCGCCGGGATCCCCCCGGCCACCATGTAGGCGTCGCCGATGGTCTTGATCTTTTCCACGCCCAGGCGCGTCGCCAGCGCGTCCCACGAGGCAAAGATCCGGTCGAGCAGGTCGACGAGCTCGTCGGCGGACAGGCGCGCCGCGAGCGGCGTGAACCCGACGATGTCCGCGAACAGCACAGTGACCGCGGGGTGGTGGTCGGCGATGACGCCCTCCTGGGCCTTCAGCCGCACCGCCACCGGCTCGGGCAGGACGTTGAGCAGCAGGCGCTCGGATTCCGCCAGCGCTCGTTCCCGCTCACGCACGAAGTACTGGAGCAGCGCGTAGGTCGTGGTCGCGACGCCGCTGATGTTCAGCACGAAGAACGTGACGATCACGCCGCTGGGGACGTGCGGCACCCCGTCCGACAGGAGCGGATCGATCGCCCCGGAGAACACGAGCAGGCCGACGAACCCGGCGAACCACGGCAGCGACTGCCCGGCCCCGACGAAGAGCAGCGCGCCGAGGGGCGAGGTGAGCGCCCACAGCGCGATGGCCGAGGAGTTCCGGTAGCCGCCGAGACTCCACTGCAGCGCGAAGGGCAGCAGCAGGCTCATCCACAGCTGGCTGGCGCGGAACAGCAGGTAGCGCCGGGTACGTGCGAAGGCGTAGATGCTCGTCGCCGACGCCACCTGGTAGGCGAGCGGGATCGCCGCCGACAGCCACAGCCCGAGTGCCGCGTATGTCCCGACCCACACGAAGGACAGGCCAGCCATGAGCGACGCCGACAGCACGAGAACTGCCTTGCGTACCTGCAGCTCGGGGGAGTCCGACGGCAGGCTTCCGACGTTCGCCAGCCGCTCGGCCCAGGCGGGAAGACCTCTCACGACGCGCACCCGGGCCCCGACCGGTTTTCGGTTCTGTCCAGGGTTCTCATGGTCGTTCCGCCTCCGCCGTTTCGATTCGACGGATTGTGACCGACTCGAGGCGCTCGCGTGAAGGCGCGATGGCCGCCCAGGCGCTCGCCCGGGCGGCCGCTGCTCCGGTACGCCTAGACCGTTGCAGGTCCGGAGGAGCCCAGTGCCTCGGAGGCGAGCCGTGCTCCCTCCAGGCGCGCCGTGATCTTCTGCATCGCAACGTCGCGTGCGAAGTCTGGCGAGCCGTGCTGGGGCTTCACGTCACGGCTGAACGGGGAGAAGCCGCAGTCGTCGGTCGCGCCCAGGCGCTCGACCGGGATGTGCTTCGCGGCAGCCACGAGTTGGTCGCGTACCTCCTCAGCTGACTCGACACGCGGATCCAGCGGGTTGATGACGCCGATGAAGCACACCTGTGGCACGCCGTTGGCGTCCTCGCGCGAGTACTGGCCGCAGAGCTTGTAGACGTTCTCGCGATCCTTCTCGCTCGAGCACTGGATCAGGAAGTAGCCCGCGTTGAGCTGGAACATCTTGCTGAGGAGCTTTTCGTAGGGGACGTCCATTGAGTGGACGGAGTCACAGTCCCCGCCGGGGCACGTGTGGATCCCGATGTTCGCGCGTTCCTCAGGCGAGAAGCGGTCGATCACGCGGTTGTTGAGGTCGATGAACTCCTGGAGCATGTCCTTGTTCGTCCATGGGTTGCGAGAGTCGTTCTTGTTCGCCAGGCGCCCCTCGGTGAAATCGATCGAAACGCGAACCGCGCCGGCATCGAAGCACTGCCGGATGTCCTTCTCGACCTCGTCGCAGAGATCGTCGAGGAACTCCTCGCGGGAGTAGCCCTCCAGCTCCTCCTCGAGCGGATACAGGAGCATCAGCATCGAAGGCGCGATCACCGCCTGCTTGACGTCATGCGAGGCGATCGCCTTGTTCTTCTTCACGAACTCCGACGCGAAGGTCTTGTACCTGAACGGCCCGCCCGTCAGGCGGGGCAACTGCCGGTGATGACCGTCGTCGAAGATCGCGAAGAACTGCCCATCGCCCGCGAGGTTGTCCGCCAGGCCGGTACCGGCCAGCGTGTCGGTGATGGAGTAGGTCGCAAAGCTCGACTCGCGCTGCTCGCCGTCGGTCACGATCGGCTCGCCCGTGGCTTCGAGGCGTCGGATCGAGTCCTCGGCCGCGGCGTCCTGCTCGGCCTTCAGCTCATCCCACGTGATCCGGCCCTCGTCGTAGGCCGCGTAGGCCTCCTGCAACTTCATCGGCCGCGGCAGCGATCCGACGAGCTCGGTGCGAATGGACATCCGTCCTCCTTGGGGTGGCGATCACGCCGAGAGCCGTCCGTGGCGGCGCGATCGGTGCGCGACCGGGCCCGGGCCGCAGCGCCGGAGTGTGCAGTAAGCACTGGGCCGTCGTCAACCCCCGGAGTGCGGGGTGGCGCGACCCCTCACCGGCGTATTTATCTGTTCCGGAGCAGGGCGCGCACAAGCAGCAATGGGCAGTGGGGCGTCCTGGCGGAGTTCGGGGGCGGTGCGCCGGCGATCTCGAGGCCGGACGACGGATCTTGCATCGGCTGGGGTTTTGGCCGATGGGCGCGGACGGGCTCGAACCGCCGACCTCTCGCGTGTGAAGCGAGGGCCCTTGGCGGATGCCTGGCGATTTCGGGCTGATTGGGCACTGGTGCCCAATCAGGACCTGCGGCGAGACGGCGCCGAGGCTTTCCGAATCAACGTCACGAGCCGAGCTGCGGCCCGCTCTCAGTACAGAGGCATGGCGTCCGCACATGACAGTCGGAGTGGGCGATCCATCGGGACCAAACACGCTCGGCTTCGTGTTGTGTAGCTTGCCGAGAGGCGGCGACAGGCGCGGGTCCCGGCGGGAGGCCCGGCCGGCCGCGTTCATGCGCGCGGAGTAGGCGTGACTTGCGCGGCGCACCACATTCTGGGATGGTCGGAGCATGTCCCGGCGGCTTGCGGATTCAGGAGGGCGTTGTGTCCGGGGCGGAGTTGCGTGCAACACCGCGTGACCGTTTCCGCGCGTGGTAGCCGCCGGCTGAGTTTCCGTCGTGCTGGGTGTGCGCTCGCGGCGGTGCTCGCGGGCGTGCTCGTGCTGCCGGCCAGCGCGCCTGCCCTCGAGGTGTCCGTGAGCGGCGGCGTGCTCTCGGTCTACGACAACGTCGGCCAGGTGAACAACGTGTCGATCAGGGCGCCGGATGCGAATGGCGATTACGGCATCCAGGACAGCAACACGATCACGCCGATCGCGCCGTGCCGGTCCGGCCCCGTACCCAGCATCGCCTACTGCCCGGGCGGCGGGGCCCCAGGGGTCCCTGCCGTGTCGCGGATGGTGGTGACGCTGGACATCGGCAACGACTTCTTCACCCCGGAGAGTTCCATCAGCATCGGCATGTCGCTGTACGGCGGCCCCGGGAACGATGCCTTCAGCGGCGGCGCCGGGCCCGACCTGTTCGTCGGCGGCCCGGGAAACGACTCCTTCGCTGGTTACGGGGGCGTGAACACGGTGTCCTTCGAGGGCCATGTGGGGGGAGTGGTGGCCGCCCTCGGGAGCGCCACCGGAAACGGAGACCCAACGGTCGGCGAGAGCGACGACCTCAGGAACGCCATGGCCTCTCGTCTGATCGGCGGCGCCGGCGACGACAGGCTGACCGGTGACGGCACCGCGAACCGTCTCGAGGGCGGCGCCGGCGACGACCGCCTCGATGGCGGGCTTGGCGACGACCTGCTGCTTGGCGGCGCGGGGAGCGACACGGTCGCGTATGCGACGCGCGCCAACTCGATCACGGCGCACCTGGGAACGGCATCGATCAACGGGGAGCTCGGCGTGGGCGAGAGCGACGATTTGTCCGATCCGGAGCTCGAGAACGTCGCGGGTGGAGAAGGCGGCGACGTCATCACCGGCACCGGCGCGGCCAACGTCCTGTCGGGCAACGGCGGAAGCGACGACATCACGGGCGGCGAGGGCCAAGACGTCCTCGCGGGCGGAGCCGGTACCGACACTCTGCGCTCGCGCGACTCCGTGGCGGACACCGTCGGCTGCGGGGGCGATGCCGACACCGCGATCGTGGATGCGGCCGATGTCGTCGACCTCGACTGCGAGACCACCGATCCCGCGCGGCCGCCCCCCGACGGCGACCCGGCCGGCACGCCGACGCCGACGCCGACGCCGACCGGCACCGGCACCGGCCCGGGCACACCGGAGGACCTCCCGGGGGGCCTCCCGACCGTCCCGCGCCCGCCGGTGGACCTCGCCGGGATGTTCGCGGAGCAGAGCAAGCGCAAGTCACCGCGCGCGCTGGCGTCCGACGTCACGGCGCCCGGCCCGCTGGACCGGGTGGTCCGCGCGACGCAGACCGCTCTGAGGCGAGGCGGGATAGCCGTAGCCGATGGCGGGCGGGTGCACCTCGCGCCGGTCGGCCCGAGCGCCCACGCGTCGGTGTCGCGCCTCGAGGTCCTGAACCTCGCTCTCGAGGCCCAGGGTCGCGCGACTGCGGCAAGCACGAACCTCGACGAGCTCGCCCGGCGGCTCAACGCGCTGGGGTTCCCCTTCAAGCGGGCTGCGCGTCCTGGCGTGCAGCTGCGCGGGATCCTCCAGGCGTGGGTCCGTGCGGCTGGGCGCAACCGGCGCGACCCGCGCAGCTTCAACCCCCTGTTCCTCGACGCGATGGCGCGCCGCCAGGTGTCACCGCGCCTGAGCCTCGCGCGCGCCAACTACCGCCCGGTTCAGCTGCGGCTCACGGCGCTCGAGGTCGAGCTCATGCTCGCCGCGCTCCGGCGGGTCCCCGCGAAGTACCTCCGGGGGGTCAAGCCCGCGAGGGCGCGCGCGGCCGCGGACCCGGTCCCGGACTGCAGCAGCATCGTCGACGAGCTCGACAAGAACACGGCATTCGTGGGCGGGTCCAAGCTCGGGGCGGCATTCCTGGACCACGGCTTCGCGGAGCTCGGTGGCAAGGCGCTGAACGCAGGGCTCACCAAGGGGCTGAAGGTCAAGGACGCGGGCCAGTACACGAAGGCGCTCAGCCTCGCCGGGACCGCGCTGCGCCTACAGAAGCTGGCTGCGATCTACGGAAGCGTCTCGATCGAGGTCGTCTCCCTCGAGCATGACGGCTCCGCGGACTCCGTCCACAAGCCGCAGGACTCCGCGAACCGCGCGAGCACCGAGCAGTATGCATTCGGTGCGCTCGTCGCGGTGGGCGGAGAGCGCTATGAGGAATACCAGGCGATCGCCGCGGCGGTCGGGGAGACGGCGACCGCGCTGACCTCGGCGGCGGTCGACTGCCTGGGCAAGCTTGGCATACCGCTCCCGACCACCCCGGGGGACGTCGCCAAGGCGGTCGACAGCTGGACGGTCAAGTGGACCCTCGACGCCGACGCCCGCGACGCGCGCTATGACTTCGAGAACAGCGGCTTCCAGCCCAAGCTCAGCCGGCGCAGCAAGTTGACGCGCATTCCGACCAGCCCCAACGAAGCCGCGGCGCGGATGGTCATCGGCATCCTGCCCGAGGACGCGTCCGCCCATCCCGGCGAGGTCTTCTCTCGCGACGTGGTGGTGCAGGCCGACCTCAACACGGCCGAGGCCGTCAACGCCGGCACGATCGCGAATACGGGCAAGGCCTTCATCGGAGTGCTCGGCGGTGACTACAGCGGAGTGGCCGACACGCAGGTGCAGCTGCTCGCCGGGTGGCTGCAGTCGATGGTGACGCCGAGCGCGACAGCGACGCTGCAGGTCGCCTACCACAAGCCGACAGCGGGCTGCAATCGCCGCGAGCGGGCGACGTGCCCGAAGAAGGTGAAGAAGCGCTACCGGCCCGGCCGCTCGATCACCATCAGCGGCCCCTGCAAGGCCCACGAGCCGAAACCGGACAGACCATGGCCTGTTGGCTACGAGTACAACTCGGTCGAGCGGGCGGTCCGGATCACGGGTGCCGACCTTCGGTTCGTCTCGGGGCCTGCCTGCAAGCCGGTGGTGCTCAGGGCGCCGGAGGAGCCGACCCCGGAGGACTTTCGCACCTTCTACATCGAGCGCTACACCAACTACCTCCACGAGATCTGTCGCGGTAACAACCGCGGCGCGCTCGCATGCGGCTACAGCCTCAGCACAATACGCAACGAGAGCGTCATCGAAAAGGAAACCATCGTCATGCCGAACCCGCGAATCGAGCCGGACTAAAGACCCGGCGGCCCCGCCTCGCCGGGGCGTGCTCTCGAGACCATGGGCGCGGACGGGCTCGAACCGCCGACCTCTCGCGTCTGAAGCGCGAGCCGTGATCAGCAGAACCCACGCTGGACGGCGGTATCAGGCTGGTGCGCGCATCACGGCGACCTACGCGGTGCCGATGGATCTCGTTGGATGTCGGCGGATACGGGCAGCGGGATCGTCGCGCTGCCCGTTCGCGACCTGCGCTACCGGGTGCCTCTGATCCGGCATCGGCACGAACTCCTGACCACCACCCGAAGCTCCATCGCCTCGGCCTCGTGGCTCGTGAGGCGGCGACGCACCGGCCGCCGGGCTGCCCGCACTACGGCTGCGCGGATCACTGCTCGGCTCCCGGAAGCGGCCTGGAGCTCCCATCGCGGCAGGCGGTCGAAGGCGTGCCGGCCGGGGCTCTCGGAGAGGGCGGAAACCGCAGAGCCTCAGGACGGGCCCGGACGTCTTCTCAATCCGTGTTCACAACCTGCGTAGGCGGGAGAGCTAGGGATTGCGCAGGTTGCGCCCGTCGATGATCGGCGCGATCGACGAGCGGGCCGCGATGTGGGCGGCGAGCACGTCGGCGTCGACCTCGCGCTCGCTGCCGGTGCCGTTGTTGAGCATCGTGTACCCGTCCCCGCCCGCGCCCACGAAGTTGGTCGTCGTGAGCGTGTAGAGCGTGGGGTCGTTCTGCAGGACGTCGTGTCCCAGCACGGAGCCGTCGAGGACGGTGACCTTGGTCACCCTCGCCCCGGGCGCCGCGCTCGCGCTCCACTCGAACTTGAAGCCGGCGATCTGGGGGAACTTGCCCTGGCTGCTCGGATAGGAGCTGACTCCCGAGTTGAGCGCGTCCCACAGGGCCGCGCCGCTGATCGTCTGCGTCACCAGCCGGTTGCCGAACGGCAGCACGTTGAACGCGTCGCCGACGACGAGGTCGTAGGGCGCCGGCGAGGTGCGGTCCAGCGTGACGTCGGAGGGCACGAAGGGCGAGGGAAGCGCGGTCCGGATGCTGCCGCCGTTAATCAGCGCGAGCTGCGTGCCATAGCGCTCGCGCATGCTCTCGGCGACCAGGTTCCCCAGCGCGGTCTCGTTGGTCCGCTCGCCACCGGGGCTCGCGCCCGTGCGCGGGAAGACGTCGTTGGCCACGCCGATCTTCACGCTGAACTTCGCGGTCAGCTGGTCGCGGTAGGGCTGGAGCATGTCGATGACGGCTTGGTCGCCCGTCACGGCGGACGTGAGGACCGAGACGAAGCTCGCGGCCGGTGCCGAGACCGCCCCGGTGCAGGGGTCGGCGTCGAGGGTGATGCGCGCGAAGCCGACCCCGCGCTTGCGTGGCTGGACGATCAGCGCGCCGTTGATCGTCGTCTGGCCCTCCCGGTCGGTCAGGCCGCCGACGATCACGTGGAACCCGGCCAGGCCCTTGGCGAACTCGGTCAGCGGCCCGGTCGGGTTGTTACCGACGTCGACGCCCGTGAAGCCCATGCCGGTCACGACCACGAACACCTGGGCGCCCTCGGCCTGCGCGGCCGCGCGCGCCTGGCTGGCCGCGCCGATCGGCTCACCGATCGTCATCGCGCCGAGACGGCCGGGCTGGAGGCGCGAGGGCATCGCCGGGTCCACGATTCCGATGACCGCCACCTTGACGCCGCCGACGGTGCGGATCACGTACGGCGCGACCCCGCTGAGCTGCCCGGCGGTGTTCAAGTTCCTGGCCGTGAAGGCGAACGTCGCCAGGTTGACCAGCGGCTGCGCGTAGGCCAGGCCCTTGTCGAAGTTGTGGCTGCCGAAGGTGTCGACGTCGAGACCCATCAGGTTCAGCGCCTTCACCGCCGGCTGGTCGTCGAACTGGCTGGAGAGCGCCGACGAGGCGCCCCAACCGTTGCCCGACTCCAGGACGAGAGCCGCGGAGTTCGCGGCGCGCTCGTTTTTCAGGTAGGTGGCGAGCGCGGCGGCGCCCCCGTAGTTGACGTTGTTGATCAGCGTCGGATCGACCGCGCCCTCGAAGCCCGAGAGGCCCAGCAGGCGCAGGGCCACCGGGCCCGGGGTGCAGGGAGTCGGCGTAGCGGTGGGCGTAGCGGTGGGCGCCACGGTCGGCGCTGCGGTCGCGGTCGCGGTCGGCGTGGCAACGGGAGTCACCACCGGCGGCGGGGTCGGCGGCCCGGCCACCGCCACGCCCTGGATGGAGAGCGCGACCGGGCGCGAGCAGTTGTTGCGCTCATTGGACTCCCGGATGCGCCTGGCGGGGTCCGCGCACGCGATCAGGAACATCGCCCCCGCCTTGGTGTCCGCGGGCACCCGCAGCGACTTCGCCCCGCGCGAGCGCTTGCCCGCCTTGAGCGCGACGACGGTACGCGTCCCGAGCCGCCGGTCGCCGGCCCCGCGACGCGCGTCCGCCGAGAGCACGTACTCCAGGACCGAGCGCCGAGCCGCAGCCTTACCCGCGTTGCGGACGGTGTCGGTGGCGGCGAGCGTGCCGCCCGCCGTCGCGCTCGAGCCGGCCGCCAGCGAGCTGACCCGCAGGTCGGGGCGAGCGGCGGCCGAGGCGCCGGCGGGTGCCAGCGCGAGCACGACGAGCCATGCCATGAGCCCCCTCACGCAGGCGAGCTTAGCGCGGGCCGGAGCGCCGCGGTGGGTTTCTTTCCGGGCGCCCTACACGTCCTTCTGATCGGCACGTCGACGAGGTTGCCCCACTCCGTCCACGAGCCGTCGTAGTTCTTGACGTCGTCGCGGCCGAGTAGCTCGTGCAGGACGAACCAGGTGTGCGTCGAGCGCTCGCCGATGCGGCAGTAGGCGATGACGGGATTCTCGCCGTCGAGGACGCCCTTGTCCGTGTAGAGCTGCGCGAGGTCCTCACGTGACTTGAAGGTCCCGTCCTCGACGACCGCCTGCGCCCAGGGCACGGAGTTGGCGTCTGGGATGTGGCCGGCGCGCTGGGCGCCCTCCTGCTCGTAGTCGGGCATCGCAATCAGCTCACCGGAAAACTCCTGCGGGATCGGACGTCGACTAGCCGGGTGCTGGAGCCCAGTGCCGCGCGCACCTCGTCGCTTTTGGCGCGGATCGAGCCGTCGCCCTCGCGCGCGGTGAACGTGGCCGGCTCGTGGCCCGGGACGTCGGTGCTCGTCGGGCGGCCCCCGCCGATCCGCTTTTCCCGCGGGCCGTTGACCAGCTTGACCGCGTCGTGGCCGTAGAACCTCAGGTACCAGTAGGTGTATGCCGCGAACCAGTTGTTGCGATCGCCATAGAGGGCGATCGTGTGGTCGTTGGAGATCCCCCGCGAGCCGAGCGGTTCGCCGAACGCCTGCGCGTCGAGGAAGTCGCGGCGGGCCTGGTCCTGCAGGACTCTGGAAGGGCCGTAAATAGCTGAGGGGGTTTTCGCAGGACCTAGACGTCTCGCGCTCGACGGAGCGAATAACCGCGGGGACGGTCGAGGCGTACCAGGGACTTCGGTCCATGGGCGCGGACGGGCTCGAACCGCCGACCTCTCGCGTGTGAAGCGAGCGCTCTCCCAGCTGAGCTACGCGCCCTGGGACGGGGGCGATTCTAGATGCCCGTCAACGACCACGGGCCGCCGCCGCCCGGAGGGTGGCGACGGCCCGCTGAACACTGATCCGTTACTAGTTGAAGACCAGGATGGATGCGTAGCCGAACTCGTTGGAGTTCCAGTTGGCCGGGTTGGAGCTTGACCCACACAACCCGAACAGGTAGGTGCCGGCGGCCATGCCGCTGAACACATGGTTGATCGAGTACTGGTGACGCTGGCCCTGGGGCACCGTCATGCCGAGGCTCCCCCCACCCGCCTGGGCGATCGGAGCGCCTGGGGCCGTGGACCTCGAGCACGCCCAGAGGTTCAAGGCATTGCCTCCGCCCGCGGCGCCGGAGCCGAGCGCCTTGGTCGCGGTGAGATGCACCTTGTTCCCCGCCGCGATGGTGGCCTGCACAGCCACACCGATGAATTCGACCGTGGTGCCGACGCCGCCTGCGTTGGGGCCGGGGCCACTGGCCGACGCGAACCCTACGACGCCTGACGGGCCGGCCGATCCCTGGGGTCCCTGCGTCCCTGCGGCGCCGTCCGCACCGGCGGGGCCGGCAGGCCCGGTCGCTCCGTCGGCGCCGTCCGTGCCGTTGTTGCCATCCGCGCCGGCCGGGCCGACGGGGCCGGTCGCTCCCTTCGCGCCACCCGTGCCCGTGTCGCCCTTGTCCCCCTTGGCACCGGCGGCGCCGTCAGCACCCTTCGCCCCGGCCGGCCCGATCGGGCCCGCGGGACCGGCGACGCCGGCCGCACCGGCGGGAAGCTGCCCGGGCGAAAAGTCGTTGGCCTTCAGACCGGCGATCTGGTTGGTCCCGAGAGAATTCTTCTTGATGTCCTTGCCGGTCAGCGATCCGTCCTTGACGTTCTTGCCGGTGATCTTGATCGCGGCGTACGACGACCCTCCGAGGGCCACGAACAGCGCGATGAGTGAAACGACCATCGCGGGCGACGGCCTGCGTCCGAGCACTGAGTCCTTCACGACATCCCCTTCGTAGTTTGCGATGCGCCCCGCGCGACCCTACAGAAAGTCGGTGCGCAAATGGGGTTTCTTGCGCCGGAACCGGTGCGGGTCAGGGCGCGACCGGCGCCGCCTGCAGGCTTCGCTCGATCTCCCGGCGGACCTCGCGGCGCACGCGGGAGAAGTCGCGCTCGAGGTTGCGCTCGATGCGGTCGACCTGGCTCTCGAGCTCGGCGTCGAGGGTCTCGCCGAACGAGACCAGCATGAAGTAGACGCCGCCGAGCACGATCGCGGCGTGGACCAGCAGGAGCGCGATGAGCGGCCCGGTTCTCACGCCGCGGAGGCGAAGCGCTCGGCGGCCGTCGGACAGCCCGGGGCGCTCGTGGCCTGGGCGATCGCGTCGCGGATGGCGGCCGTGGTGACTTCGGCGGCGAGCGCCGAGAGGATGAAGAGATCGACCGGCACGCGACTCGAGGTCAGGCAGAAGGTCATGTCGCCGTCGTGCGCGGTCGCACACGGGTTGACCGCGCGGCCGACGCCGGGTGCGGCCGAGCGTGCGACCTGCCATGCCTCGGTCTTGGTCATCTTCGCGCCGGTGATCAGGCAGACGAGCGTCGTGTTCTGCCGGGCTGACGCCAGTGGCGGCCGTGCGCCCGACCGCAGGAGCTCGACGGCGGGGACGAACGCACCGCGTCCTTCCATGCTCCGGCGGCGATCGAGCCGTCGGCGGCGATGACGTCGCCGAGGGGATTGACCACGGCGATCGCAACGATCGACGCTCCCTTGTGCTCCATGCGGGCCGCGCCGAGCCCGCCCTTGGTCCAGTGCGCCGGCCCGAGCAGCTTTCCGACCGTGCCGGTGCCGGTGCCGGTGCCGGTGCCGGCGCCGACGCTCCCGCGTTCGACGATCGAGCCGGTGGCCTGGCAGGCGGCGTAGCCTGCGCCCGAGCCGGGGCGCGTCGTCGGGTCCCCCAGGAGCAGGTCGTAGACGACGGCGCCGCAGACGAGCGGGACGAGCGCCATCGGCGTGGGGTGCCCGATCTCGTTCTCGGCGAGGTAGCGCGTCACGCCGTCGGTCGCCGCGAGGCCGAAGGCGCTCCCACCGGTCAACAGGCGGCCCTGCGGTCCACGCGTCGCGATGGGTCGCGTGGCGCACTTGAATCCCTGAGGGAGCCTGATCGTGTCCATCGGCGCGGGATCCTCTCACGACCGCAGGTCCACTAGTGTCACCGACGGACCGTGCTAGGCGGGGATGTAGCGGAGCCCTGTCACCCGCAATCCGCTCTAGCGGGGCTGAATTCCCTTTCGAGGGGAGATGCCTTCGGGGTCAGCGCGCCGTTGGTGGCGTCGATGGCCGGGTCCCGAGCGGTGTCGGCCCGTGAACCAGGTCAGGTCCGGAAGGAAGCAGCCTTAAGCGGTCACCGGCAGGCGCATCGGGGTCGCCCGACCGGAGTTTTCCAACGGCGGACGCGCCCGGGGGCACCACTTCGGAGAAGGGTGCACGGTCCGCTTTTCCGCTGCCGGTGGGGGCTGGGGGCGCTTCGGTGCGTGTCGTGACGGCACGAGGTCCGGCGCGGAAGCCTGGGTCGCTTGCAATCCTGTGCATACTCGGTATAGTCCGGCCTCCTGGCCCTTGCATACCTGGTATGCAAGGGTGCCGAGCCGAACGGAGCCCGAGCATGTCGATACGTCACAGTCTTCTTGCGCTGTTGGAAGAGGGACCTCGCTACGGCTACCAGCTGCGCAGCGAGTTCGAGGCCCGCACGGGCGCCACCTGGCCGCTCAACGTCGGGCAGGTGTACACGACACTGGGTCGTCTCGAGCGCGACGGCATGGTGGAGCCGGTTCGTGAAGCGGGCGTCGGGGCGGACGGCGATCGGCAGGTCTTCTACCGCGCGACCGACGAAGGTCGCGCAGAGGTCGCACGCTGGTTCGAAAGACCGGTCGAGCGTTCGACGCCCCAGCGCGATGAGCTTGCGATCAAGCTGGCGCTCGCGGTAACCGTGCCCGGCGTCGACGTCGCGCGAGTGATCCAGGCGCAGCGCACGGCGACCCTGCGGGTCCTGCAGGAGTACACGCGGCTCAAGAGCCAGACCCATCCCACCGACGCGAAGGAGCTCGCCTGGATGCTCGTCCTCGACTCGCTCATCTTCACCGCCGAGGGGGAGGTGCGCTGGCTGGACCACAGCGAAGCTCGTCTCAGCCGCGCCGCAGGTGACGGCATGTTCACCCGGGCCGTGGACACGTCTGAGACCACGCCCGCGGTCGCCGAAGTCGAACGGGCAAGCCGATGACCCCGATCCTCGAGTTGCGCGACCTCGCCCGCACCCACGGCCACGGGGTCACCGCCGTGCACGCCCTTCGCGGAGTGAACCTGTCGATCGAGCCGGGCGAGCTCGTCGCGGTCATGGGCCCATCCGGATCCGGCAAGTCGACGCTGCTGACCCTGGCGGGCGGACTCGACACACCGACGAGCGGTGACGTCCTGGTCGAGGGCGAGACGCTCGCCGGGCTCTCTCGACGACGGCTCGCGGCGCTGCGCCGGCGCGCGATCGGCTACGTCTTTCAGGACTTCAACCTGATCCCGGCCTTGACCGGCGCCGAGAACGTCGCGCTGCCCCGCGAGCTCGACGGAGTGAAGGCGCGGCCGGCCCGGCAGGAAGCGCTCCGAGCGCTTGAAGAGCTCGAGATCGGCGATCTCGCTGACCGCTTTCCCGACGACATGTCCGGCGGTCAGCAGCAGCGCGTGGCGATCGCACGAGCGCTCGTCGGTGAGCGCCGACTGGTCCTCTGCGACGAGCCGACAGGGGCGCTCGATTCCGAGACCGGCGAGGCGGTGCTGCGTTTGCTGCGCGGGCGCGTGGACGCGGGCGCCGCGGGTGTGCTCGTGACGCATGAGGCGCGGCACGCCGCCTGGGCCGATCGCGTGATCTTCCTGCGCGACGGACGGATGACCGACGAGACGGGACGGGCAGCGCCGGCCGAAGCGCTGCTCGGGGTCGCGCGATGAGCCGCATGCGTGCGCTGTTGCGGATCGCCCGCCGCGACGCCGCCCGAGCCAGGGGCCGAAGTGCCCTGATCGCGCTGATGATCGCGTTGCCGGTCGTCTCGCTCACCCTGGCCGACGTGCTGGCGCGAACGGCGCAGCCCGATCCCGACGAGGTCGTCTCGCGCCGTCTCGGTGCGACCCAGTACGTACTCGAGGCGGCGGCGCCGATCGGCTCAGGCCTGCTCCAGGCGCCCGACCCGTTGGAGGGTACCGCCAGCGTCGACTCCGAACCGAGCAGGGAACCGCCGCGGTTCGCCGATCCGGCGACCTTGATCCCGGCCGGCGGGCGAGTCCTCAATGAGCGCAGCGCAAGCGTCCAGTTGCGCACGCGGCGAGGGATCGGCGAGATCGGCTGGACGGAGGTCGACGCGGCCGATCCGGCCTTCGGTGGCCGTTACCTGCTTCTGTCCGGGCGGGCACCCCGGGGCCGGTCGGAGGTTCTCGTCACCCCCGAGGTCCTCGAGCGAACGGGCGCGCGCATCGGCGACACGCTCGTGGTCGCCGACCCGCCGGCCGAGGTGAAGGTCTCCGGCACCATGCGCCAGGCAGGAACGCTCGGCGAGCAGACGGTCTATGCGACGCCGGGAACGCTCATCGGGCGGCGCGGCGGCATCCCGGCGCGCTCGGCCGCCTCGCTGACCTACGTGGCCGATGCGGCACCGCTCGATTGGGCGCAGGTCCTGCGTCTCAACGAGCAAGGTGTGACGGCCTACGACCGCTCGATCGCGATCGATCCGCCTCCTCGGTCACGGGTTCCCTACTACGAGGCCACGGCCGGCAATCCGGGAAACGGTGCTGACCGAACGTCGCTGATCCTGGCCCTTGCGGTTGTGCTCGCGCTCAGCCTGCTCGAGGTCGTGCTCCTGGCAGGCGCCGCCTTCATGGTCGGAGCGCGGCGGCAGGCACGTTCGCTCGCGCTGGTCGCGGCCACCGGCGGGACGACCCGCGACGTGGGTGTCGTCGTCCTCGCCGGCGGTGTGGTCCTCGGCGTGGTGGCGGCCACTGTGGGAGTGGTCACCGGCGTCCTGGGCGCGGCGGCCGCGCGACCGCTGCTGGCCAACCTGACTCAGACCCCGTTCGCACGCTTTGACGTGCGCCCGCTCGAGCTGCTCGCGATCGCCACCGTCGGCCTTCTCGCCGGGTTGCTTGCGGCGGTCGTGCCCGCCCGCCTCGCCGCCCGCCAGGACGTCGTCGCCGCCCTTGCCGGCAGGCGGGGTCAGGTCGCAACGGGGCGGCGCATGAGCGTCATCGGGCTTGCGATCGCCGCCACCGGCATCCTGCTGGCGTTCGGCGGCAGCCTGTGGGCCGCCGCTCACGCGGCCACGGGAGGATCGGACAGTCAGACACGGTTGCTCGCCGCGATCATCGCCGGGGGTGCCGTCCTCTCGGTCATCGGCCTCGTCGTGGTCAGCCCCGCGGTCCTCGGCCTGGCCAGCCGCCTGGGGAGCCGCCTGCCGCTTCCCGGGCGGCTGGCCCTCCGGGATGCCGCGCGTCATCGCGGCCGCAGCGCCCCGGCGATGTCGGCCGTCCTGGCGGCCGTCGCCGGCAGCGCCGCGCTCGCGCTCTATGTCTCGGCGCTCGACGATCACGATCGGCGCGTGTACGTGCCGGTGCTTCCAACCGGAAACGCCGGCGCCGGGCTGGAGACGTTCGTCTCCAGCGGGCCGCGGGACACCGAACCCGACCTCGTGCTGCGCGACGCTGCACCCGTAATCGCTGCCGGGGAGCGTCATCTTCCGGTCGCGCGCACCACCGTCGTCCAGCAGTCCTGCTCGGGCGACAAGTGTCAGACGGCATCCCTGGTCACTCCAGCGGCAAACCAGTGCCCGGTCGAGGACGTCGACGACCAGATCGCCTCTGCCGAGCGAGACGACTGGCGATGCAGGCCGGGGACCTTCGCCGGCGGGGGCGGGTTCGGATCGTCCGGGTTCGTCGTCGGCGACGCCGAGGATCTGAAGCGCCTCTACGCGATCGACGACGAGCGCGCGGCCCGCGTGCTCGCCACCGGTGGCGTCGTCACCTTCAGCCGTACCACCGTCCTGGACGGGCGGGCACAGTTCGACGTGCTCCCCGCCGGCGCTCTTGCCTCTGGAGACCTGAGCGTCGAGCGTGGCTACACGAGCGAATACGGGCTCGGGCTCCTGGCGTTGGCGCTGGCCGCGGCGATCATCACGCTCGGCGCGGCGGGGATCGCGACGGGCCTGGCCCAGGCCGACGGGAGGGCCGATCACGCGACGCTCGCGGCGGTCGGCGCCGATCCGCGCCTGCGGCGGACGCTGGCGGCTTGCCAGGCGCTCGTCATCGCCGGCCTCGGCGCGGGGCTCGGCACGGCGGTCGGCTTCGTCCCCGCGGTGAGCCTCATCGGGGCGGTCCAGTCGCTCGAGCTCGCCGTCCCGTGGGTGCCGTTGGCCGGTCTGATCGTCGGCCTCCCGCTGCTTGCCGCCGTCGCGGCGTGGACCCTCACCCGGTCCTCGCCCCCGATGGACCGGCGACGCGAGGCGTGACCGCGCCGCTGAGCCAGGCTCAGCAGGACGCCGTCAGCCGGCTCAGGCCGGCGCCTGCTCGCGGTTGCGCACCCGCTGCGCCTTCACACGGCCGATCTGCTGCAGCTCGACCTTGCGCAGGCGGACGACCTTTGGCGTGACTTCGACGCACTCGTCCTCGCGCAGGAACTCGAGCGCCTGATCGAGGGACATGATCCGCTTGGGAATCAGCCGCTCGACGATGTCGGCGTTGGCCGAGCGCATGTTGGTGAGCTTCTTCTCGCGCACGATGTTGACGTCGAGGTCGTCCGCGCGGGCGTTCTCGCCCACCACCATGCCTTCGTAGACCTCCTCGCCAGGGCCGACGAACATCGAGCCGCGCTCCTGCAGGCCCGTGATCGCGAAGGCTGTGGTCGCGCCGCGGCGGTCGGCGACGAGCGAACCGGTCGGGCGCGTGCGCAGGTCGCCGAACCACGGCTCCCAGCGATCGAAGACGTGGTGGATCTGGCCCGTCCCGCGCGTCTCGGTGAGAAACTCCGTGCGGAATCCGATGAGGCCGCGAGCAGGGACCCGGAAGTCCATCCGCACCCAGCCCGTGCCGTGGTTGACCATCTGCTCCAGGCGACCCTTGCGCAGCGCGAGCAACTGGGTGACGACACCGACGTACTCGTCCGGGATGTCGATCGTCACGAGCTCGACTGGCTCGCAGACCTTGCCCTCGAGCTCGCGCGTGAGCACCTGCGGCTTGCCGACGGTCAGCTCGAAGCCCTCGCGCCGCATGATCTCCACGAGCACGGCCAGCTGCAGCTCGCCGCGGCCCTGGACCTCCCAGGTGTCCGGCCGCTCGGTCTCCGACACTCGGATGGAGACGTTGCCGATCGTCTCCTGCTCGAGCCGGTTGATGATCTGGCGCGAGGTGAGCTTGGAACCGTCCTTGCCGGCCAGCGGCGACGTGTTCTGGCCGATGGTGACGCTCAGCGATGGCTCGTCGACGCTCACGCGCGGCAGCGGCCGCGGATCGTCGGGGTCGGCGAGCGTGTCGCCGATCGTGACCTCCGGGATGCCGGCGATGGCGATGATCTCGCCCGGGCCGGCCTCGGCGGCGTCGACGCGTTCGAGCGCCTCGGTGATGTAGAGCTCGGTGATCTTGATGTTGGTGATGCCCGCGTCGGCGCACCAGGCGATCGACTGGCCCTTGCGGATGACGCCGTGGCGGACGCGGCACAGGGCGAGGCGACCCACGTAGGGGGACGCGTCGAGGTTCGTGACGAGCGCCTGGAACGGGTGCTCGGGGTCGTGCCGGGGCGGGGGGACGGTCGAGACGAGCAGGTCCATCAGCGGCTGCAGGTCGGTGCCCTCGACGCCCTCCTCGAGCGACGCCCATCCGTCGCGCGCGTTCGTGAAGACGATCGGGAACTCGATCTGCTCCTCGTCGGCGTCGAGGTCGAGAAACAGCTCGTAGACCTCGTCCATGACCTCTTTGATGCGCGCGTCGGGCCGGTCGACCTTGTTGACGACGAGGATGATCGGCAGCCGCCCCTCCAGCGCCTTGCGCAGGACGAAGCGCGTCTGCGGAAGCGGGCCCTCGGAGGCGTCGACGAGCAAAAGGACGCCGTCCACCATCGTCAGCGCCCGCTCAACCTCGCCGCCGAAGTCGGCGTGGCCCGGCGTGTCGACGATGTTCAGCTTCGTGCCGTGATAGTCGACCGCCGTGTTCTTGGCGAGAATGGTGATGCCCTTCTCGCGCTCGAGGTCCATCGAATCCATGACGCGCTCGTTGACGTCCTGATTGGCGCGGAAGGCGCCGGACTGCCACAGCATGGCGTCGACCAGGGTCGTCTTCCCGTGGTCGACGTGGGCGATGATGGCGACGTTGCGGAGATCGTCGCGTGTTGCGGGGAAGTGGCGCTGGGGCATGGCCAGATCAGGCTAGGGCGCCCCCGCCGACTCTAGACTCACGCCCCCCATGGCCTCCCTGTACCGTCGCCACCGCCCGCGCAGCTTCGCCGACGTCGTCGGTCAGGAGCACGTGGTGCGCACGCTGCGCAACGCGGTGGAGCAGGACAGGGTTCACCACGCCTACCTCTTCGTCGGGTCGCGCGGGACCGGCAAGACCTCGATGGCGAAGATCCTCGCGGCGTCCATGAACTGCGTCGACGGACCGACCATCGGCCCTTGCGGGGTCTGCGAGTCCTGCACCTCGATCGCCGGGGCGACGTCGCTCGACGTCATCGAGATGGACGCGGCGTCGAACAACTCGGTCGACGACATCCGCGACCTGCGCGAGCGCGTCGCCTACGCCCCGGTCAGCGGGCGCTCGAAGATCTACATCCTCGACGAGGCGCACATGCTCACGCCGCAGGCGTGGAACGCGTTTCTCAAGACGCTCGAGGAGCCGCCGCCGCACACGATCTTCGTCCTCGCGACCACGGAGGCCCAGAAGATCCTCCCGACGGTCGCCGACCGCTGCCACCGCTTCGATTTCTCGCGGCCGACGGTGCCGCAGATCGCGAGTGTGCTGCGGCGGGTCGCCGACCAGGAGTCGATCACGGTCGGAGACGAGGCGACGGCGCTGATCGCCCGCTCGGCCACGGGCTCCTTCCGCGACGCTCTCGGGACGCTCGAGCAGCTCGTCGCCTACAGCGGGACGACGATCGCTCTCGACGACGTACTCGCCGTGCTTGGCGCGGCCGATGCGGAGCTGCTCTTCGGCACGGTGGACGCCGTCGGCCGCGGCGACGTACGCGAGGCGCTGCACGCCGTCGCGCGGATGGCCGGGTCGGGTCGTGACGTCGGACGCTTCTTCTCGGACCTCGAGACCCATCTGCGCGGGCTGATGATCGCCGCGGTCCTCGGCGAGGTCCCGGCCGAGCTCGCCGTCACCCCCGAGCAGGACCAGCGACTCGCCGACCAGGCGGTTTCGGTCCCACCCGCCGTCGTCACCCGCCTGCTCGACCTGCTGGCCGACGGGATGCGCGCGCACAAGGACGGGGCGGATGCCCGGACGCAGCTCGAGCTCGCTCTGATCAAGGCGGCCGATCCGGCGCGCGACGCGTCGACAAAGGCGCTGCTCGGGCGGCTGGAGCGGCTCGAGGCGAGGGTCGCGGGCGGCGGCGCGGCGGTTCTGACTGCAGCCCCGGCCGCGGCGGTGAGGGCGCCCGAGCTTCCGGCGACCCCGGCAGGGCAGACGGCTCGACCCGCGTCCCCGCCTGCTCCGGTCGCGGCGCCCGTTCCCGCCCCCGCGGCGCCCGCCCCGCCCGTCGCCACGGTCACCGTCGCCACGCCGGACGGTCCGGCCGCGGTCTCCGCCGCTCCCGTCGCCGCCGCCGGCGGCGCGCCGGGCGTGGCCATCGCCGTCACCTCCGACCACCCGCTCGACATCGACGCCCTGCGCGACGTCTGGCCCGCGGTGCTCGAGCAGCTCTCCGAGTCGGCGCTGGGCGCCTTCCTCGCCGAGGCTCTGCCGGTCAGCCTCGCCGGGCAGGAGCTGACGATCGCCTGGGCCGACAGCTCCGCCATCCTCATGAAGCAGGCCGAGCGCCCCGCCAATCGGGAGACGATCGCGGAGGCCGTCCGCGCCGTGACCGGACGGTCGATCCGGCTCGCCTTCGAGCTGCGCACGGAGGAGGAGATCGCGGGGTCCACGCCGGGGGCGCCCGTAGCGGCTCCCCCCAGCGAAGAGGAGATCATCGACCGCCTCGTGGCAGAGTTCGACGCCGTCGTCCTGCCGCCTGAAGAGGAGCCCACCTGACATGCCGATGCCGCCGAACCTCAACAAGATGCTCGAGCAGATGCAGTCCGAGATGACCGCCGCGCAGGAGAAGCTCAAGGACGAGCGGGTCGACGCCTCCGCCGGCGGCGGGATGGTCAAGGTCGTCGCGACGGGGGAGGGGAAGCTCGAGTCGATCACGATCTCCCCGGAGGCCGTCGACCCCGACGACGTGGAGCTCCTGCAGGACATGGTCCTCGCGGCGACCAACGAGGCCCTCCGCCAGTCCGAGGAGCTTCGAGAGCGCTCGATGTCCGGCGCCGCGGGCATGGACCCGATGGCGGCGCTCGAGTCGCTGGGCGGCCTCGGTGGTCTCGGCGGGGGCGGCGGAGGCGGCGGACTTCCGGGTGGGCTCCCCGGCGGGATGCCGCCCAACCGCGCCGCCCGCCGCAAGAAGCGCTAGCGCGGGGTGCTCGCCCCGCCCGTCCAGCGGCTCGTCACCGAGCTGTCCAAGCTGCCCGGTGTGGGTGGCCGCACAGCCCAGCGGCTGGCGTTCCACATCCTGCGCACGAAGGCCGACGACGCTTTCGCGCTGGCCGACGCGATCCGCGAGGTCAAGGAGAAGATCAGCTCATGCGAGGTCTGCTTCAACCTCGCCGAGGGCCCCCTGTGCATGATCTGTCAGGACGCGCGGCGCGATGAGTCGGTCGTCTGCGTGGTGGAGGAGCCAGGGGACGTCATTCCCGTCGAGCGCACGGGTGAGTACAGGGGCAGCTATCACGTGCTCGGCGGCGCGCTGTCGCCGATCGACGGCGTCGAGCCGGAGGACCTGCGCATCGAGGAGCTCTACGCGCGGGTGGGCGGCGGGGACGTCACCGAGGTCGTGCTCGCCACCAACCCGACGACGACGGGGGAGGCGACCGCGCTGCACCTCGCCGACGGCCTGCGGATGCGTACCCCGGACCTCGTCGTCACCCGTCTCGCCTCCGGCCTCCCGGTCGGCGCCGACCTCGAGTACGCCGACGAGGTCACGCTCGGCAAGGCCCTCGCCGGCCGCCGCGTGGTCTGAGCGCGCCCGAGCGCTAGCCCGCGTCGGCGGCCTGCAGCAGTCCCGCGGCCCGCTTCATCTCGAGCACCCGCTCGAGCGCCTCGCGGGCGCGAGCCTTCGGTAGGTCGCCGGACTTCAGAGCGGCCCGGACGGCGCGGTAGGCCTTGTCGCGATCGCCCGCCGCGGGAACCTGGACGAGGTCGATCCCAGCCTTCAGGGCGGCCACGGCGGCCTGGCCGACGCTGCCGCTCGTCGCCGCCGTGATGCCGGCGAGGTCGTCGGTGATGGCCACGCCCTTGAACCCGAGGTCCTCGCGCAGCACACCCTGGACGACGCCCGGCACGATCGACGCCGGGGTCACGGAGTCATAGGCCAGGAAGGCGGCGCTCGACACGACGATCGCCGGCGCGCGCCGTGCCACCGCCGCGAACGGGAGCAGGTCCCGCGTCATGAGCGTCTCGGCGTCCAGGGCCACGTTGGCGGGGCCCTCCAGCGGGTCCGCCGTAACCGTTCCCTCACCCGGGAACGTCCCCACCGCGCTCACCACGCCCCCGGCGCGCCATCCCTCGACTGCCGCCTGGACGCGCCGCGCCACCCGCTTCGCGTCGTCGCCGAACGTGCCCTGCTCGTCGTCGATGCCGTGCGTGCCCACGTCGGCGTCGGGGGCCAGTATCAAAGTGAGTCCCGCGGCCCGCTGGCGCTCCGCAGCCGCGCGTGCCGCGGCACGCACCGCAGACGGACGCGGCCGCGCCGCCTGCGCCGGCGGCTCGAAGCCCGGCAGCCCGACCGGCGCCACCAGGGGAGCCACCCGGCCGGCGTCCCTGGCTGCGGCCGCCGCCTGCCCGGCGAGAAGCGGGACCAGGTCGGGAGTGGGGGCGTTCTCCGCCCGCAGCAGCACCCCACCCCACCCGCGGGAGCCCAGTTCCGCGAAGAATCCGGCCGAGGTCGTCGACCCCTCAAAGCCGACGAGAAAGAGCTGCGCGACCCGCTCCGCCGGCGACATGCGAGCGATCAACGTGCGCACCGCTTTGGCCACGCGCGCCTCAGGGACCGGCGTCGCCACGCGCGCCGGCCGTGCCCGCGAGGCCCGGGCCCGATCCGTCGCCTCCACCCGCCCGGTCTGTATGCGCATCGGCCCGTCCTCGGCGATTCGCGTGGTGCCGAAGGCCAGCAGCGCGGCCCCGGAGAGGCCGAGAAGCAGGGCCGCCAGCGCGATCAGGCGCCATCGGTGCATTACCTAGACTCACCCGCCATGGCCGGCACCGTCGTCATGAAGTTCGGGGGCACGTCCGTGGCCGACGCCGACCGCATCAAGAACGCGGCCCGGCGGATCGTCAAGGCGCGCGAGGACGGGCACCGCGTCGTGGCCGTGCTGTCGGCCCGCGGCAAGACCACGGACGGGCTGATCGCCATGGCCGAGGAGGTGTCCGTCACCCCCGATCCGCGTGAGATGGACATGCTGCTCTCGACGGGTGAGCGCATCTCGTGCGCGCTGTGCTCGATGGCCATAAACGACCTCGGCCACCGGGCGATATCGCTGACCGGCTCCCAGGCCGGGATCGTGACCGATACGTCGCACACGAAGGCAAGGATCCTCGATGTGCGCGCCAAGCGCATCCACGAGGCGCTCGACGACGACAAGATCGTGCTCGTCGCCGGCTTCCAGGGCATCTCGACGTCCTATGACGTGACCACGCTGGGCCGCGGGGGGTCGGACACGACCGCCGTCGCGCTGGCCGCGGCGGTCGATGCCGAGGTCTGCGAGATCTACACCGATGTCGCCGGCGTCTTCAGCGCCGATCCCCGGATCGTGCCGGACGCGCGCAAACTCCCCGTCGTCTCGTTCGAGGAGATGCTCGAGATGAGCGCCTCGGGCGCCGGCGTCCTGCAGCTGCGCTCCGTCGAGTACGCCCGCAACCACGCTGTCCGCATCCACTGCCGTTCGAGCTTCACCGCTGATCCCGGGACCTGGGTCGTCGGGGAGGAGGAGACCATGGAACGCCCTCTGATCACCGCCGTGACGCACTCGACCGACGAGGCGCGCGTGACGCTCCTCGGCGTCCCGGACAATCCTGGCGTCGCCGGCCGGATCTTCACCGCGCTCGCCGAGGCGAACGTGAACGTCGACATGATCATCCAGAACGAGCCGGTGTCCGAGGGCTCGGAGGCCGACATGTCCTTCACGGTGCCCCGCACGGACCTCGCGGCGGCCCGGGCGACGCTCGACCCCGTGGCCCGGGAGGTCGGCATCCGCTCCATCCAGGAGGACCCCGAGATGGGGAAGGTGTCGGTGGTCGGCGCCGGAATGAAGACGCACCCGGGCGTAGCGGCCAAGGTCTTTCAGGTCCTGGGCGAGCTTGGCATCAACATCGAGATGATCTCCACGTCGCCCATCAAGATCTCCTGCGTGGTCCGCGGCGACCGGCTGCCGGAGGCGGTGCGCGCGCTGCACCACGCCTTCGAGCTCGGCGAGGCCGACGTCCGCGCGGAGCATCCCTTCGGAACGGAGCCCGTCCTGTGAGCGGATATCGCGTTGCCGTCGTCGGTGCCACCGGGCAGGTCGGCACGGTCCTGCTCCGCCTCCTCGCCGAGCGCGGCTTTCCCGCCTCGGAGATCGTCCCGTTCGCCTCGGAGCGCTCGGCCGGCAAGGAGATCCCGGGCGTGGGCATCGTCCAGCCGCTCGCTCCGGAGACCATTCAGGGCTTCGACGTCGCGATCTTCTCCGCCGGCGGCGCCACCTCGAAGGAGTGGGCGCCACGCTTCGTCGAGGCCGGGGCGGTCGTGGTCGACAACTCCTCGGCGTGGCGGATGCACGACGACGTTCCGCTCGTCGTCTCCGAGGTCAACCCCGAGGCCCTCGACGCCCACAAGGGCATCGTCGCCAACCCCAACTGCTCGACCATGCAGATGGTCGTCGCCCTCAAGCCGCTGCACGCCGAGGCGGGACTGGATCGCGTGATCGTCTCGACCTACCAGGCCGTCTCGGGCACGGGCAAGGCCGCGGTCGACGAGCTGCTCGACCAGTCGCACGCGCTCCTGCACGAGACGGACCCGCCGGCGCCGACGGTCTACGCGCACCCGATCGCCTTCAACGTGCTCCCGCACGCCGGTTCGTTCGGCGACGGCGACGACCACACCGACGAGGAGCGCAAGCTCATCAACGAGACGCGCAAGATCCTCGGCGACGACACGATCGGCGTGAACGCCACGTGTGTGCGCGTCCCGGTGGTCAACGGGCACTCGGAGTCGGTGACGATCGAGACGCGCGAGGCGCTGAGCGTCGAGCGCGCCCGCGAGCTGCTGTCGCAGGCCCCCGGGGTCACCGTGCTCGACGACCCGTCCAACGCGATCTACCCGCTGGCCACGCAGGCTGACGGGTACGACGACGTCTTCGTCGGGCGCCTGCGCCGCGACCCGTCGCACGAGCGCGGCCTGATCATGTGGATCGTGTCGGACAACCTGCGCAAGGGCGCCGCGACCAACGCCGTGCAGCTCTGCGAGGCGCTGCACGAGCGAGGTCTGATCGGGACGCGCGCGGCGGCGCACTCGTGAGCGCCGCCCAACCGGGCTTCGCCCCCGCGCACGTCGTCGTCCTGGCCGCCGGCCGCGGCAGCCGCCTTGGCGCGCTCGGCGAGGAGCGGCCCAAGTGGCTGCTCGAGGTGGGCGACCGCACGATCGCCGACCGCCAGCTCGAGGGCATCCGCTCCGCACAGGATGCGGTCGGGTCCATCAGCGTCGTGACGGGACACGCCTCGGCGATCATCGAGGCCTGGCTCGAGGCGCGTGAAGAGGACGTCGGCGTCATCTTCAACCCCGAGTTCGCGGAGATCAACAACTGGTGGTCGCTCCTGCGCGCCCTCCGCGAGCTGCCCGAGGAGGGGCCGGTCGTCGTCATCAACGCCGACCTGCTGACGGAGCCCTCCGCGGTCGCCGGCTTCGTCCGCGCCTCCGCATCCGGCGAGGCCGAGGCGATGCTCGCGGTCGACCTCGAGCGCCGGCTGACGGACGAGTCGATGAAGGTGTCGCGCGGGCCCGAGGGCACGCTGCTGCGGATCGGCAAGATCGGCATCGAGGAGCCCGTGGGCGAATACGTCGGAATGCTGGCCGCACGTGGGGAGGGTCTCGCCAGCCTGCGCGCCGGCCTCGAGGTCTTCGTCGACCGGGACGAGTGCGTCAACGAGTGGTACGAGGGCGCCGTCGGCCGCACCGCGGCGGCGGGCACTCCTTGGGCGATCTGGCCCATGCCGACCGGCTCGTGGGTCGAGATCGACGACGACGGCGACCTCGAGGCGGCTCGGGCGCTGGTGGCCTCTCCGTGACGGTCCCGCGCCCGCGCAAGGTGGCGATCCCGCGTCTGCTGCACGTGAGCAGCGGCTGCCTGCCGGACGTCGCGGGGCTGCTCGGCGACCACGGCTTCGACCTCACCTGCGTGCTCGTCGGCAGCGGCCGCGGGCCGTCGCAGGTCCTGGCCGAGCAGGTCGTGGCGGGCCTTCGCGCGCAGGACGTGCGGGTCATCGAGCGGCCCGACCTCGCCGGCCGGCTCGACCAGGCCGCCGCGGCCGCGGGGACGATCATCGAGGAGGGCGTGACGGCTGCCGTGGCGGTCGGGGGTGGCCGCGTCATCGACACGGTCAAGCTGGCCGCCGCCCGCACGGGCGTCGACTTCGTCAGCGTTCCCACCGCGATTTCCAACGACGGCATCAGCTCGCCGGTGGCGTCGCTCGCCGGCCGCGACGGGGAGCGCGCCAGCCACGCGGCGCGCATGCCCGGCGGGATCATCGTCGACGTCGCCGCCATCGGCAGCGCCCCGCTGCCCACGTTGCGCGCGGGGATGGGCGACCTCGTGAGCAACCTGACCGCGTGCCTGGACTGGCGTCTCGCGGCCCGGCACGGCCACGACAAGTACGACGCCTTCTCGGCCATGATCGCCGAGGCGGCCGCCCGGCCGATTCTCGACCTGGAGGACGTCACCTCGATCGACAGCCAGGAGGTCATCGCCCAGGGACTGCTTCTCAGCGGCCTTGCGATGGCCGCCGCGGGCACCAGCCGCCCCTGCTCGGGCGCAGAGCACCTGATCTCCCACGCCCTGGACGCGCAGCTCGGCGACCGTGCCGCGCTGCACGGCGAGCAGGTCGCCGTCGGGACGCTGCTGATCGCCGCCGCGCACGCGTCCCCGCTGCTGGCGCCGCTGCAGCGCCTGTTCGCGCGGGTCGGCCTGCCCGCGTCGCCCGAGGCCCTCGGGATCACCCGTCCCGAGCTCGTCGAGGCGGTTCTCGCCGCTCCCAGCCTGCGCCCGGACCGCTGGACGATCCTCTCCGAGCGCTTCCGCGACGCCGCGTCGATCGGTGAGCTCGCCGGGGTGGCCTTCACCTCGCCTGCGCCGTCGCGACCGGCGGCCGTCGTTTCCTAGGCGCCCTGGCGGATGCGCGCGAGCACGCGCTCCGTCGCACGCCCGTCCTCGAGACCGGTGAAGCGCGCCCGGAATGCGTCGTAGCGCTCGCGGTAGGCCTCCGCGGTCGCGTCGAGGTCCCGCACGGCCTCGATCAGCTCCGGCGTGCTGCGGACGAGCGGCCCGGGCTGCTCGGTGAATAGGTCGAAGTAGAAGCCGCGCAGCCGCCCCGCGTAGTCCTCGAGGTCGTAGGCGTAGAACAGCATCGGCTTGCCCGTGATGGCGAAGTCGAACATCGTCGACGAGTAGTCGGTGATCATCGCGTCCGCCGCCAGATAGAGCTCCGCGACGTCCGGTAGCGCGGAGAGGTCGCGCACCGCCGGGTGCTGCTCCTCGAGGACGCGCCCGGCCAGCATGTAGTGCAGCCGCAGCAGCAGGCAGTGTTCCTCGCCGAGCTGCTCCGTGAAGGCGTCGACGTCGAGATGCAGGGAGAACTCGCGGCCGCCCTCGGAGAAGACGACGTCGTCGCGCCACGTGGGCGTGTAGAGAACGGCCCGCACGCCGTCCGGGATACCGAGCTCCGCCCGCACGCGCGCCCGCACCGCGTCGTGGTCCGCCGCGAGCAGCAGGTCGTTGCGGGGCAGGCCGGTCTCGAGCAGCTCGCCCTCGTAGCGGAAGGCCTGGCGCAGGAACGGGGTGCTCGCCGCGTTGGGCGACAGCATCACGTCCCAGCGGGCGACGTCGCGCGAGAGCCGCTCGAGCCGGCCCTCAGGCGCCCACATCACGTCCCAGTGGATGCGCTTGAGCGGCGTGCCGTGCCAGGTCTGCAGGTACAGCGTGTCCGGCCGCTTGTCCCATTCGAGGTCCGTGTGGGTGTTGGCGACGAGGACGTCAGCGGCCTCCAGGGCCGCAACGCATTCGGGCGAGCGGTACTCGACCACATCCACGTCGTCGGGAAACGTCGCCGCATGGAGCGGGTCGGCCAGCCACACGTGCTCATGGCCGCCCTCCTCCAGCAACTCCCGGTGGATGACGCGCGGACTGTCCGCATACTGGCCCTCGAAGCTGTTGTAGACGACCTTCAAGGGGCGGCACCGTATCGTCCGTGGTCAAGCAACCCCCGGCCGCGTCGATTTCTAGTGTCTCGGGTAGATGAACCAGTCCCCCGATGGCCCTGCACCTCGACAACTCGACGCTCACTGAGCACGCCCAGCACGTGCTCGTGCCGACCTATGAGCGGCGTGCCCTCACGCCCGCGGTGGTCCACATGAGCGTCGGCAGCTTTCACCGGTCCCACCAGGCCGTCTACTTCGACGAGATCGCCCAGCAGGGGATCTCCCAGGAGTGGGGAGTCGTCGGCGTCGGCCTGCACCGGCGCGAGATGCTCGAGGTCCTGACCGCCCAGGACGGCCTCTACACGGTCGTGACCCGCGGCGCCTCCGGGACGTCGGCGCGGATCGTCGGGGTCATCGGCCGCTATCTCTTCGCGCCGGAGCGCACGGAGGCGGTGCTCGACGCCATGGCCGCGCCGCAGACCCGGCTGATCACGCTGACCATCACCAACGGCGCCTATGCGGTCGACGCGAACGCCGGCAACCCGCCGCGCACCGCGATGGCGTACCTCGTCGAGGCGCTCGACCGGCGCCGCCGCGCGGGCCGGGCTGGCGTGACCATCCTTTCCTGCGACAACCTGACCGGCAACGGCGCGATCACCCGCACCGCGGTGCTCGGCAGCGCCAACGCGCGCGACGTGCGGCTCGCGAGCTGGATCGAGGAGCACGTCACCTTTCCCAGCAGCATGGTCGACCGGATCACGCCGAGGACGACGCTCGAGGACTGCGAGCGGGTGGAGCGAGAGTTCGGCGTCGCCGACCGCTGGCCCGTGGTCAGCGAACCGTTCTCGCAGTGGATCATCGAGGACGACTTCGCCGCCGGCCGGCCGCCCCTGGACCTCGTCGGGGCGCAGTTCGTCAGCGACGTCGCGCCGTACGCGCACGCCAAGACGCGGCTGCTCAACGGTGCCCACTGCGCCATCGGCCCCGTCGCCTACCTCGCCGGGCTCCGCCGCATCGATCAGGCCCTGGCCGACCCGCTCTTCGAGCGCTTCCTGGCCGAGCTGATGGAGCGGGAGGTCGCACCGCTGCTGCCAGAAGTTCCGGGCCTCGATCTCACGCGCTACCGGCGGAGCCTGCTCGAGCGCTTCGCGAACCCGGCCATCGGCGACCAGCTCGCGCGTCTCTGCAGGAACGGATCGGCGAAGATGCCGTGCCACGTCCTGCCGTCGATCGCCGAGTCGCGTGCCGCGGGCCGGCCGCACCCGCGTCTGACGATGGCCGTGGCCGGCTGGATGCGCTACCTCCGCGGCGTCGACCTCTCAGGTCGCCCGATCCTGGTCGACGATCCGATGGCCGACCGTTTGCGCGGCCTCGCCCGGACAGGCGGGACCGACCCGCGCCCACTGCTCTCCGAGCGCGGCGTCTTCGGCGCGCTGGGAGAGGACGCGGCCTTCGCGATGGAGCTCGAGCAGCTGCTTCAGACGATCGAGACCGGCGGCGTCCGCGCCGCCGTCGAGGCAAGTGGGGCGGCGGAGCACGAGCTGGCTGCGTGACGTTGCTCGACCCCCGGGGCATCCGGGTGCTGCTGTGCGACGCGGACGACTGCCTGTTCGGCAGCGAGACCCACGCCTTCGTCGCCTCGACGGAGGTCACCAACCGCTTTCTCGAGGAGATCGGGGCGCCGGACCGATACGCGCCCGAGGAGTTGCGCCGGCTCGCCGCGGGCCGCAACTTCCGTGCCGTCGCGACCGCCCTCGCCGAGCGGCACGCCATCACGCCAGACCCTGACGCGCTCGAGCGGTGGGTGGCCGAGGAGCGTGAGCGGGTGGTGACGCATCTCGCCGAGGTGCTCGATCCCGACGCGAGGGTCACCGGCTCGCTCACGCGGCTGGGCTCGCGTTTCGGGCTGGCCGTGGTCAGCTCGAGCGCGCTCGAGCGTCTGGAGGCCTGCTTCGCCGCCGCGGGCCTCGACGACCTGTTCCCGCACGCCGTCCGCTTCAGCGCGGAGGACTCCTTGCCCGTGCCCGCCAGCAAGCCCGACCCCGCGGTCTACGCCTTCGCCGCCGCCCACCTCGGGATCGAGCCGGCGGCCTGTCTGGCGGTCGAGGACTCCGTCTCGGGCGTTCGCTCGGCCGTCGCCGCCAGGATTCCTGTCGCCGGGAACCTCCTGTTCGTCCCGGAGGAGGAGCGCGACGAGCGCCGGCGCGCGCTGATGGAGGCCGGCGCCGCGGTCGTCACCGGTTCCTGGACGGAGCTGGAGGGACTCCTGGCGGCCTGAGCAGGCTCAGGCTCTAAAACGGCCCGAACGCCGCGAGATCCTTGCGGCTGCTCACGCCGAGCTTGCGCAGGATGTTGCGGACGTGGGTCCGCACCGTCTCCACCCCCAGCGAAAGCTCGTTGGCGATGACCGCATTGGAGCTGCCGCGCTGGAGCAGCTCGAGCACCTCCGCCTCGCGCGGGGTGAGGATGTCCGGGAAGGCGCGGTCCTGCTCGGCACCGGGACGGAGACCCGGCATCACCCGCATGCCGCGCGAGGCCATGCGGATGGCGATCAGGAGGTCCTCCTTCTCGATGTCGCGGGCGATCACCCCTGTGGCGCCGAATGCCATGAGCTGGCCGGCCTCGCCGGCCGAGGCACGATCCACAACGACGATGAACGCGGTCTCGGGCTGCGCCCGGCTGAGGTCGTTGACCTGGATCGGCGAATGCAGGCGCCGCTGGTCGACGAGCACGACGTCCGGCTCGATCTCCGCCACCACCTCGGCCAGCGACCCGGCCGGGATGTCCGCCGCGAGCAGCTCGACGAGGTCGTCGGCCGAGAGGATCGCCCGCAGGCCGTGGGCCACCAGATCATCGAACTGCCCGAGAAGCACGGCCGTGGGAGCGCTCATGGGTGAGTTGTACCTCACCCGTTCGTCCCCCGCAACATCACCCGCGTGTACCCCGTATCTCTCACCCCAACATCGTCCGCGAGAGGGGATGTGGAGCGCGCGCCAAATCCCGATACTGCTGGTACGAACTTCCTAGGACGGACTGGGGTACGCACCAAGGAAGAATCAAAGGAGTGCGGCGCACCTGGCGGGGTGCCCCTCCTCAAGCAGTGAGTCGAGCGCCTGGCGGGGCGCTCGACTTGTTTAAGGCCTGCCGGCTACCAGCCGCCCTGCTCGGCGCCTACGCCGGCGACGACGGATGTCGACCAGTCGACCACCGAGGTCGGCTTGACGATGTGCTTGTTCATGCCGAGCTCCTTCGGGCTGAGCCCGAACGCCAGCCCTACGAGCTGGGGCAGGTGGAGAATCGGCAGGCCGAGGTCGCGGCCGACCTCGCGCTGGGCCAGCGGCTGCTGCAGGTCCAGGTTGAGGTGGCATAGCGGGCACGGGGTGACGAGGCAGTCCGCGTCGGCGTCGATCGCGTCGCCGATGTGGCGGCCGGCCTGCTTGAGCGAGGCGGCCTTGTTCATCGTGATGATCGGGAAGCCGCAGCACTTGTGCGAGCCCGCATAGTCCACGACGGTCCCGCCGAGCGTCTCGATGAGCTGCGCGAGGTAGGTGTCGCGCGGCAGCTCGTCGGAGATGCCGAGGCGATCGGTCGGCCGGACGATGTAACAGCCGTAGAACGGCCCGACGCGCAGGTCGGTGAGCGGCCGCTTGACCTTCGAGGCGATGACGTCCAGGCCGATCTCCTCGACCATCAGCCACAGAAAGTGCTTGTTGGTGATGCCGGCCTCGTAGCGCAGGCCCTCGCCCTCGAGCGTCCCGTTGACCATCTCGCGGTATTCCGCGTTGGCGTCCAGGCGCTCCTGGCATTCCGACTGCGCGCCCTGACAGGTCGAGCAGATGTTCATCATCATGTCCGCGCCCTCGACCTGCTGGGCGAGTGCGAAGGTGCGTGCGTTGAGGGTGTCGGCGAGCTCCTGGTTGTGCTCGGCGATCACGCCCGCGCCCGTGCAGGAGGCGCGATCGAGCTGGACGAGCTCGATGTCGAGCATCGGGGCGACGAGCTCCATCGAGCCGTGGAGCTCGGGCGTGAACCCGCGGCTCACGCAGCCGGGCCAGTAGGCGACTCTCATGCCCTAACCCCCTTCGGGTGTTCTCCCTGATGCTGCGCGATCATGTGTTGGGGCTCCTTTCGGGCGGGGACGAGCCGGGCGAGCCCTGGGCGGTGCCGGGATCGTTCCCGGAGCTGCGGCTGTCGCCGTCGCCGTCCTCGTCCTCGTCCTTGCCCACGATGTACAGGTTCAGCTCGAAGCGCTCATCGCGGTCGTGGACCGTGTCGTAGATGCGCCGGATCTGCTTCTGATCCGGGAACTTGTGCGGGAGAAGCGCCTTGGGGGTGACCTTCCCGCGCATGAGCGCACGGAGAATGACCGGCAGCGAGTCGATCAGCTCGGGCACCGCACGCGGGTGGAACTTGCCGCCGTAGGAGTCCGGCAGGAGGTCCGCCTCGGCGAGCACGCCGTTCTTCTCGATGTTCTTGACGAACGCCTTCTCGTGGCGCAGCCCGTTGTTGCGGTCTTCGATCTTGTGGTCGCTGCCGGCGATCCGGCGCAGGCGCATGATCTGGTTCATCGGCGCGACGCCCTTGGGGCACGCCTCGATGCAGTTGAAGCAGTGCGTGCAGTCATAGATGCCGTGCGGGTCCTCGGCGAGGTCCTTGAGGCGCTCGAACTGCTGGCCGTCACGCGGGTCGCCGACGAAGCGGTAAGCCTTGGCGAGCGCGGCCGGGCCGATGAAGAGCGGGTCGACCTCCATCGACAGGCAGTCCGACACGCAGGCGCCGCACTGGATGCAGGCCATGGTCTGCGTGACGTCCACCATCGACTCCATCGGGACGACGTACTCGCGCTCGGGCGGCGGGCCATCGGGCAGCAGCCACGGCGTGACGCGCCGGATCTTCTTCCAGTGGACCGCGTCCATGTCGACGATCAGGTCCTTGAGGACGGGCATGTTGCCCATCGGCTCGACGACGATCGTCTGCCCATCCTTCGAGGACTTCTGGGCCACGCCGAGGTGCATGTGGCAGGCGAGCCCGGGGCGTCCATTGATGCGCACGCCGCAGGAGCCGCAGATCGCGGCGCGGCAGGAGCAGCGGATGCCGATGGACCCGTCTGTGCGGTCCTTGGCCTGGAGGATCCCGTCGAGTACCGAACGGTGCTCGTCGAGCTCGACCTGGAACTCCTCCCAGTAGGCCGACTCGCCCGTCTCGGGCGAATAGCGGCGGATCTTCAGCGTGTAGTCGGGCATGTCCTCAGTACGTCCGTTCCATGGGCTGCCACTTGGTGATGGTCACCGGCGAGTAGGAGACCTTCGGGGTGTCGCCGCCGTTGGCCGTGAGATCGATGTGCTTGAGCCACTCGTCGTCGTTGCGCTCCGGGAAGTCGGTGCGGAACTGCGCCCCGCGCGACTCCTTGCGCTCGATCGCGCCCATGACGATGCACTCCGCGCAGTCGAGCATGTACCCGAGTTCGATCGCTCCCAGCACGTCCTGGTTGAAAACCGTGCCGTGGTCGTCGATGTAGGCGACCTGCGCCTCCTCCTTGAGCCGCTTGATCATCTCGTGCGCCTCCTGCAGGCCTGCTTCGTCGCGGAAGACGGCGACCTTGTCGTTCATCATCTCTCCGAGTTCGTCCTTGATCTCCGAGACGCGGCGGCCCGACTTGTCGCGAGCGATGATGGCGTCCATCGAGCGCTGCTCGTCCTCGACGCGCGAGCGGTCCGCGGCGGGCATGGCCATGCTGCGCGCGATCTGGGCAGCGTGCTCGCCGGCGCGCCTGCCGAAGATCAGCGTGTCCAGCAGGGAGTTCGCGCCGAGCCGGTTGCCGCCGTGGACGGAGACGCAGGCGACCTCGCCGGCCGCGTAGAGCCCGGGAATGGAGGTGGCGCCGTGCACGTCGGTCTTGACGCCGCCCATGATGTAGTGGCATCCGGGCTTGATGTGGATGGGCTCGCGGGTGATGTCGACCCCGGCGAAGTCGCGGCCGATGTTGACGATCTCCCTCAGCGCCTCGAGCGTGCGTTTGCGCGGCACCTTGGTGATGTCGAGCGCGACCGTGCCGTCGGGGAAGCCGCGGCCCTCGTTGATCTCGGTCTGCTCGGAGCGCGAGACGACGTCGCGGGAGGCGAGCTCCATCTTGTTCGGCGCGTACTTCTCCATGAAGCGCTCGCCCTGCGCGTTGTAGAGGTGTGCGCCCTCGCCGCGGGCGCCCTCCGTGATGAGGATCCCGTTGCCCGCCAGCGTGGTCGGGTGGTACTGGATCATCTCCATGTCCATGAGCGGCGCGCCCATGCGGTAGGCCTGCGCGATGCCGTCGCCCGTGCAGATGAGGGCGTTCGTAGTCGGCTTGAAGCACTGGCCCGCGCCGCCGGAGGCGAGAATCGTCGCCTTGGCGTCGAAGGTCTGCAGCGAGCCGTCGCGGATGTTGCGGGCGATCGCCCCGGTGCAGTTGCCCTCATCGTCCTGCAGCAGCGAGGTGACGAACCACTCCTCGTAGCGGTCGATCTTCTCGTGGAACCGCATGAGCTGCTCGTAGAGGACGTGGAGGAGCGCCTGGCCGGTGATGTCGGCGACGTAGTACGTCCTCGCGGCGGAGGCGCCGCCGAATGCGCGTGTGCCGAGCAGGCCCGCCGGGTTGCGGTGGAAGGTCACGCCCCAGTGCTCGAGCTGCAGGACCTCGTCCGGCGCCTCGCGGCACATGATCTCGATCGCGTCCTGATCGCCTAGGTAGTCGGAGCCCTTGACGGTGTCGAAGGCATGGCTTTCCCACGAGTCATCCGGATTGAGGGCCGCATTGATCCCGCCGGCCGCTGCGTTGGAGTGTGAGCGGACCGGGTGGACCTTGCTCAAGATCGCCACTGTCGCCCCGGCCTCGGCGGCCGCGAGGGCGGCGCGCTGGCCGGCGAGACCGGCGCCAATGATCAGGACGTCATGTGCTGGCATGGCCGAAAAGCCTATCTGTGAGGAGGGGTTGGCTTCTCTGCGGGTACGGGTCGCGGCGCGTCTGGGATGCCTCGGCCGGGCTCAGCCGGGCGCCAAGTGCGTGCGAAGGGCCCGCGTGACCTGCTCGAAGGTCACGACGCCGCGCAGCCGGCCGTCCGCGTCGACGGCCATGAGCGCCCCGCGGCGGCGCAGCGCGTCCGAGCCCAGGAGCGCCTCGAGCGGGGCGTCGGCGGCCACGCGGCCCTCCGCGTCGCCCTCGGCCGCCTCGCCCACCGGCCGCTCCGCGTCGGCTCCCTCCGCCAGGCGCTGGACGTCCTCGCGCGCGGCCATGCCGACGTAGCGGCCGTCGTCCTCGACCACGGCGAACCACTCCCAGCCGTGGTAGCGCAGGAAGTACTCGTCGTAGGCGCGTCGAGCCGAGAGGCCCGCGGGGATCGTCACGGGCTCGGCGTCCATGACGTCGGCCACGGTGACGCCCTCCAGGCGCTCGGTGACGGCGCTCTGCATGATCGCTCCCTGCGCCGACTGGCCGAGCAGGTAGCCGAGCACCGCGAGCCAGATCCCGTCGAACACCGACCCGCGCACGGCCAGGAAGATGCCGAAGCCGATCAGCAGCCAGCCGAACCCGCGCCCCACCTTGGCCGACGCGCGGGTGGCCTTCGAGCGGTCGCCCGTGACCTTCCAGACGGCGGCGCGCGCGATGCGCCCGCCGTCGAGCGGGAAGGCGGGGATCAGGTTGAACAGCAGCAGCGCGAGGTTCATCGGGACGAGGAAGCTCACGAGCAGCAGGCCGATGCCGACGCGGTCGTCGTTGGAAAGAAGCGCGACCTCCCAGAAGCGGTCCCAGCCCTCGAGCGCGACGCCCAGGGCGGTGCCGGCGACGACGATCAGCAGCGTCACGATCGGGCCGGCCACCGCAACCCGGAACTCCGACCCGGGCGACTGCGTGTCCCCGGACATCTTCATGAGGCCGCCGAAGAAGAAGAGGTCGATGCCCGAGACGCCGATGCCGTCGCGGCGCGCGGCGATCGCATGGCCGAGCTCGTGCAGGACGATCGAGGCGAAGAACAGGAAGGCGGCGAGGACGGCGGCCAGGTAGGCCGTCGTGTCGGACCCGTCGACGATCTCCTTGAAGCGGTCCTGCAGGAAGAAGATCGCGAGGAACAGGACGATGAACCAGCTCGCGTCGACGCCGATGCGGATGCCGGCGATTCGCATGAGCTGCATCGACGAGCCGGGGCGCCCCATCCGGGCATCGTCGCATAGCCTCCCCGCGGACATGGCCAAGATCACGGTGAAGACACCCCTCGTCGAGCTCGACGGCGACGAGATGACCCGCATCATCTGGTCCTTTATCAAGGACCAGCTGATCCTGCCCTACCTCGACGTCGAGCTCGAGTACTACGACCTCGGGATCGAGCATCGCGACGCGACGGACGACCAGGTCACGGTCGACGCCGCCGAGGCGATCAAGCGCCACGGCGTCGGCGTCAAGTGCGCGACGATCACGCCGGACGAGGGGCGCGTGGAGGAGTTCGGCCTCAAGGAGATGTACCGCTCGCCGAACGGGACGATTCGCAACATCCTCGGCGGGGTCATCTTCCGCGAGCCGATCGTCATCTCGAACGTCCCGCGCCTGGTGCCGGGCTGGACGAAGCCGATCGTCATCGGCCGCCACGCCTTCGGTGACCAGTACCGGGCGACGGACCTCGTCGTCCCCGGCGCGGGCAAGCTCACGCTCACCTACACGCCGAAAGACGGTTCGCAGCCCGTCGAGCTCGACGTCTACGACTTCCCGTCCGGCGGCGTGGCGATGGCGATGTACAACCTCGACGACTCGATTCGCGACTTCGCGCGCGCCTCGTTGCGCTACGGGCTCAACCGCGGCTACCCCGTCTACCTGTCGACCAAGAACACGATCATGAAGCGCTACGACGGGCGCTTCAAGGACCTCTTCGAGGAGATCTTCGAAGCGGAGTTCAAGGCCGACTTCGATGCCGCCGGCATCACCTACGAGCACCGCCTCATCGACGACATGGTCGCCGCCGCCATGAAGTGGGAGGGCGGCTACGTGTGGGCGTGCAAGAACTACGACGGCGACGTCCAGTCGGACACCGTCGCGCAGGGCTTCGGGTCGCTCGGGCTGATGACGAGCGTCCTGATGACGCCCGACGGGCAGACCGTGGAGGCCGAGGCCGCCCACGGCACCGTCACCCGCCACTTTCGCCAGCACCAGCAGGGCAAGCCGACCTCGACCAACCCGATCGCATCGATCTTCGCCTGGACGCGCGGGCTGCAGCACCGCGGGCGGATGGACGACACGCCGGACGTCACGCGCTTTGCGGAAACGCTCGAGCGCGTGTGCATCGAAACGGTGGAGAGCGGAAAGATGACCAAGGACCTCGCGCTTCTGGTGGGCGAGGGGCAGGACTTCCTCACGACGCAGGAGTTCCTCGCTGCGATCGACGAGAACCTTCAGAAGGAGATGAACGCCTGATGAGCGAGACGAAGAAGGTCGTGGTCACCGGCGCCGCCGGACAGATCGGCTACGCACTGCTGTTCCGCATCGCCTCCGGGCAGATGCTCGGTCCCGACACGAAGGTCCACCTGCACCTGCTCGAGATCCCGCAGGCGGTCAAGGCCGCCGAGGGGACCGCGCTGGAGCTGCAGGACTGCGCCTTCCCGCTGCTGGAGGCCATCCACATCTACGACGATCCGGTGAAGGCGTTCGACGGCGCCAACGTCGCGATGCTCGTCGGCGCGCGCCCGCGCAGCAAGGGCATGGAGCGGGCCGACCTGCTCGAGGCCAACGGCGCCATCTTCAAGCCGCAGGGCGCCGCCCTCAACGAGGGCGCGGCGGACGACATCCGCGTTCTCGTCGTCGGCAACCCGGCCAACACGAACGCCCTGATCGCGCTCCACAATGCGCCGGACATCCCGCGCGAGCGCTTCACCGCGATGACGCGCCTCGACGAGAACCGCGCGGTCGCCCAGCTCGCGGGCAAGCTCGAGGTCGGCGTGGATGACGTCCAGGACCTCGTCGTGTGGGGCAACCACTCCCCGACGATGTTCCCGGACCTCTTCAACGCGAAGGTGAAGGGCGAAAGGGCGGCCGACAAGGTCGACATGGGCTGGTACGAGAACGAGTACATCCCGCGCGTCGGCAAGCGCGGTGCCGAGATCATCGAGGCCCGAGGCGCCTCCTCGGCGGCCAGCGCCGCCAACGCCGCGGTCGACCACGTGCGCGACTGGGTGCTGGGCGCCGACGGCTTGCGGTCGATGGCGGTGCCCTCAGGCGGCCAGTACGGCGTCGAGGAGGGGATCGTCTCCTCTTTTCCCGTCCGCTGCTCGGGCGGCGAGTACGAGATCGTCGAAGGCCTCGATGTCGGCGACTTCGCCCGTGGCAGGATCGACGCGACCGTCGACGAGCTCAAGGGCGAGCGCGACGCCGTCCGCGGCCTCGGCCTGGTTCCGTAGCGGTACCGACCACTCGCGTGGTTCTTTGACTCGGATAATCCGAGTCAAGGAACCACGCGACGACCGGGCGGCGGCGCCTACTCGCCGCGGACGTGCCAGCCGCGGCCGGACTTTGAGACCTTGCCCTCCTCGGCGAGCCCAGGCATGACCCGGTAGAGGTAGTTCTGCTTGATGCCCATCGCCTCGGCCATCTCGGGGATGGTGACGCCGGGGCGCGACTTGACGAGCGCGAGCGCCTCCGCGGCGCGTGTGCCGGAGCCCTTGGGCCGGCCGCGACGGCCCGTGCCGCCCCCGCCGGACGCCGGGCGCTTGCGTGAGGAAGCACCCGAGCCGCGGGACGCGCGGGCAGGTGCGCTCTGAGACCCGTCCACGCCGGAGAGGGCGCGCGATGCGGCCTCGAGGCGATGGTATTCGTCGACGAGCGGCTTGAGCTCCTTCAGCCGGGCGTCGATCTCCCTCCGTTTTTCTGCCAGGAAATCAGTCATGTGCCGCTGAGCGTAACAGCGTGCCTCACTGTTCCAGCAACACCTTCAATTTCCGCAACGAGGCATTCGCCTCGCGCTCGGGGAGTCCGCCGACCAGCACGCGTGACGCCGCTGCGCCAAGTAGGCCGCCCGGCGCCTTGAACTCGTTCTCGTACCTAAATTCGGTGCCGCGGCCTTTCGGGACCAACTGATACGCCGTGCGCGCGTGCGACCCCATCGGTCCCTTTCCCTCCCAGGTTGCCTGTGACGGAAACTCGCATTCCGTCAATACCCACTTCACCTTGAACGTCGCGCCTCGCAGGCACAGCGTCTGCTCCATCCTCATGCCCGCGCGCGGAGGCCCGTCGTCGGCCTTGAGCAGGCGCCGGTGGATCGTGACCCACTCCTCCAGTCGTCCCGGGTCGAGAATGACCTCCCACACCCGCTCGGGCGGTGCGTCGATGTGGATCTGCACGCGGACGGCGTCGCTCATCGGGCCCGCACCGTCTCGACGGCCTCCCACTCGCGCAGGCTGCGCTCGACGGCGGCGTCGAAGGAGTGCGTGTGGACACCGAACGCGGGAGCGGCAGACCTTCCCTCGCGCGGGAGCAGGTCGTGCTCGAGCGACTCCATGAGAGGGCCGATGAGCCCGACGTCCTCGCCTGCGACGCCGGCCGCGACCACCGACGCGACGCCCGAGAGGTTGAAGGGAAGGTTGATCGTGGGTCGGTCGACGAGCATGTGCGAGGCGATGCGGTCGAGCATCTCGGCGTATGTCATGACGTCGGGGCCGACCGCGTCCCAGGAGCCCGCGAGGGCCTCCTCCGCGGTCGCGGCGCGGGCGAGCAGCT